>ENA-OQJX01000807-OQJX01000807.1-human-gut-metagenome-genome-assembly--contig:-NODE-807-length-11727-cov-0.908707_pt1 | contig 11727 bp, 18 predicted proteins | sample MGYA00242615_ERZ504782 | MGnify/ENA primary metagenome ERZ504782 (study PRJEB26092, sample SAMD00036354) | human gut metagenome | host: Homo sapiens | study: EMG produced TPA metagenomics assembly of... | reverse complement strand
ACCGATCCGACAGCCTTCCAACACCGGCCAGTATGTCCTGGGCGGAACTCTCTTCCACAAGGTCCAGGGAGTCATAGGATTCCTGGGCCACATCCATATACCAGATGTCATTATTAAGGGGAACAATACGGGTCTTTACATCCGAGCAAAGCCCCTCTGCGTCCTGAAGGGTATAGTCCCTTCCGTAAACAGCCTCAAAGGAATAACGGGCATAGTTGTCATAACCTTTAAGCTCTGCTGTCCGGCGGCGCACCTGGACCAGTTCCCGGAACTTGCTGCCCAGAACCCGGTTCTTTTCCCTGACAAGTGCATCCTCAATCTCAGCGTACTGCCCGTCGTCAAGGTCCGGTTCCCGTTCCAGCCGGCTGTAGCTCCACTGTCCGCCCTCCAGCTCCACCGTAAAATCGCCGGCAGCCAGTTTGTCATACTCCCTGAGAAGCTCCTGCTCCCCCGGTTCAGTTCGGTCAGTTCCCCGGAATTTTCCCTGTAATATTCGATGTAAGGCGCATATTCAATCCCCATCTTATCTGTCAGGAGTTCTTTATAGGATGAGTTCATCCCCTTCTTAAGGCAGGCTGCGGCCTTATCCCCCATCTCGGAATAGATGTCCGTGGTATATGCCTGTTCTGCGGCAGCCTGCTCATCCGACACGTCCCTGTCATAGTTCAGCTGGGCCATATAAGTCAGGGTAGCCAGACGGTCATACTCATCACAATGGCATCGTATAGCCTCAGCACTTCCTCTTCCCGGCCTTGCGAAGCACAGGCCTGTTCAAAATCAGCCATGGCCTGTTCCATGGCAGCCGGGTCATAGTGCTCGTATGGCCTCCGAGAATAGGGAACGGCTTCATGGACCTTTCCGCCGGCTTTGCTGACATATTCCGGTTCCCGGGCCCTTTCCCGGGCAGTCAGGCTTCCCTGAGACGCGCTGCAGGAGGTGATCGTCAGTGACATCACCAATGCCAGGACCACGTGCTGCCCCGCGCCTTAGACTCCTTTTCCACATTTCGTTTTTCACAGCAGGCCCTCCTTACATATTATGGTATATGCCTATTGTAACATCCCGGACGTTTTACCGCCAGTTGATTTAATGTCTCATCTCCGGTCCATGGTCCATGCTGCCTGCCTAATCTCCGGTTATCCATCCTTCCTCCTCCGGAAGCAGGAAATAGTTATTATCCCTGTCCGAATCAGCAATCATGCGTCCAGCTCCCGGATCAGATAGCTATCCGGCATGTTTCTCTCCCAGAACCGGTATCCCTTGGTGCTCTTTATACCTTTGACGTCAATTTCCCGTCCTGCATAGTAATCAATGTATACCCCTGCATAGGTTGCTGCCATGGAATGTTCCACGTCTGCCCCCAGGTTCTTCACAACGCCCCGTATCTGATCGCTGATCAGCTTTTGTATGTACCGGTAGGACCAGTCTTCAAAATCCAGCAGGTCCGGATTGGTGCTTCCGTTTTTCTGTGCCCAGGCAGATACATCCACAGCCCTGGTGGCATAGGAAATACTTCCGTCCTCCTCCCATAACACCTCTCCATACTGGCAGGGCGGTATGCTGAGGGCATCTGTCACGATTTCCTGTATGCCGTAATTTCCTTCCGGAACTCCGGGCTCGCTCTTATGCTTGCGGATACGCTGCACATGCAGGTGTCCGCTGAAAAAAAGCGGGAGCTCATATTTCTGAAGAAGGGAAATCACCTCTTTGTTGTTGTCCATGGCGCACTGGGTGGTATACATCCTGCTCTGGGCCAGCAGATTATGGTGGGCAATGGGTATCACAAACACTCCCTCCTCCTTTGCCCTGGCCAGCTGTTCATCGGCCCAGGCCATGGTGCTGTCTTTCAGTCTTCCCTCCACCTTGTTATCCGGCTCATATTGGCAGGAGTCCAGCATCAGAAGCCAGTTTCTGTCATCCAGGGCGTAGACATAGCTCAGTGAGCTGTCGTCCCGGCTCAGTGCCTGGTCATAACCGTATTCATGGTAAATCTCATGGAATTCAGGTCCGTCAATATAGGGAGCCGGCTCTTTCCGGGCGCCGTAGTACACCGAAGCGTCATGGTTATTAATATCATGGTTTCCCGGTATCACCAGGACCTGTATGCCTGCGTCCTGGACCTTTTAAGCCTTGCCGCCAGCTCCTCATGGTTCAGCCGCTCCCCGTTCATAGTAATATCGCCGCTGAGAACCAGGCAGAGGGCCGTTCCTCTATGACCTCGTCCAGAAATGCTTCCAAAAGCTCAGGCAGATACTGGACCACCTTTCCGTCACTCCGCTCCACAAACAGCCGGAAAGCTTCCCCGCCGTCTCCGGCTAAAGCGCTTTGAATAGTGAAGGTCTGTTGCCAGGATCAGCCTGGGCGGTATGTAGGGTTCCTCAGGGGCTTGCGGAGGAGTCCACATACCGGGAAATTTCTTCTTCCACTCCTTATAGCCCTCCTGCCTGATTACTTCATCCTGGGGTTCCTGTGCCTGGGAATCCGTAGCCAATGCCGGCCCGGCCGGTTCCTCCCACTTCCTCCCCTGTCTTTGCTTCCCGGGTGCCCTCAGGCCCCCCGCTTTCCCTGCTCTCAACCGATACAGGCCCTGAAGGCTCCATTAAAGTCTTTAAAACGTGCAGTACCCCGAAGCATGCCATAAATACCATGGCATACATCAGGCACTTATCATCCAGGTCTTTCTCTTCATGCAGTCTGCTCTTTCTGTATTAACTATCGCTGTGTTATATTATGCCCAGTTCCTTCATGGCATACGCGATTCCGTCCTCCTCCACATCCTTTGTCTCAAACGTGGCGTAGGGCTCCAGAACTTCGTCATGCTTTCCCATCAGGATACAGTTGCTTGCGTAGCGGAACATGGCAAGGTCATTGCCGCTGTCGCCGAACACATAGGCATCATCCAGAGAGATGCCGTAATGCTTCAATACCAAATCAATGGCCGTTGCCTTGGAATGTCCTCTGGGCACACATTCATATTCCCCGTTTCCGCGGTCTATGATTTCCATGTCCCTGAGCCGTCCGAAAAGCTCCTTGGGCCTGCTGTTTTCACCCGAGATAAGAATAAAACTTATCATAGTCATAGCAGTCGTCCTCCCAGTCATATTCAGACACACAGTCCGAACGTCTGAGCGACGCCTTCATCTGCTCCACCTTGGAATACGGTGACTGTGACCTGTGGATGTGGATTCCGTCCGACGCCTCAAGGGCTCCGTCCAGTCCGCACGCATCAATATGGCCCTTGATTTCCAGCCTCTCTCATGAGGAATGTGGTAGCTGTACATGACCCTGCCTCTGCAAGGATATAGGTCCCGCAGCCGCACAGATATCCGTCTGCTTCCACCAGCTTCTTAATTTCGCCCAGATGGCATATACGCGGCCCGTATTGATGAACACCAGATGTCCTTTTGCGCGCGCCTCCTTCAGTGCCTGTACCGCACTTTCAGGAACCCGGCCCGTCTTTTCAGACAGGAGGGTTCCGTCAATATCATAAAATAAAGCTTTCGTTCTATTATTCATCATCTCTGAACACAATGGTCTGTGCTTCCTCGTCCATGCTCTCCACGATTGCCAGTGACTCCAGTCTGATTCCCTCTGAACGCAGCAGGTCTCCGCCTACCTGAAATCCCTTCTCGATGACAATGCCCGCGCCTACCAGTTCAGCGCCGGAATCCCGTACCAGGGCAGCCAGGCCCTCCAGAGCCTTTCCATTGGCCAGGAAGTCATCAATGAGCAGCACCTTGTCGCCGGCTCCCAGAAACTCTCTTGACACGATAATATCATAAACCCTGCCATGGGTGTAGGACTCCACCTTGGTGGTATAAACCTCGCCTGCAATATTCTTGGTCTGTGTCTTTTTGGCAAATACAACCGGCACATCAAAATACTGGGCCACAATACATGCAATTCCGATTCCGGAGGCCTCAATGGTAAGAATCTTGGTGACCTCCACATCGGCAAACCTGCGCTTAAATTCTTTTCCAATCTCTCCAAAAAGCTTAATGTCCATCTGATGGTTCAAGAAGCTGTCCACCTTCAGAACGTTTCCGGCTTTTATCTTGCCGTCCTTGCGTATCCTGTCCTTTAAAATCTGCATGTACGAGTCCTCCTTCTTCTTTTGGCAATCCTTCTTTACTGTGCGGCTGTGGTCTCTGCGGCTGTTGTCTCTGCTTCTGTTGTTTCCTCTGCGGCGGCAGTTTCCCTGCTGTTGTCCTCCTCAGCCGGAGCAGCTGCGTCCTGGGCCTCGTTGACTGCGTTGTCCGCCATGAACTTCATAACCTTCTGGTTCAGGGCCATTTCATCCAGGGTCTCCTGGCCGAAATATTCCACTGCGGCCTCAAGAGTCTGGCCGTTCATCTCCGCAAATGCCTGGCGGTCAGCATCCTCCAGGGTTATGCCCTCCAGCTCGGCAACCTTAAGGATAACCAGCTGGTTCTTCACATCATCCTTCACTGACGCGTAAACAGCTTCCTGTAATCCGGGCACATCCATGCCATTGGCCTTAGCCATGCCGGACAGGTTGGTGCCGTACATCTTAGCCTGCTCTTCATACTGCTTGATGCGGTCATTATAACGTCTGGAAAGGGTGTTCTTGTTCAGCTTGAACTTGGAGTTCTCAACCACATTCTTAAGTACATACTGCTGGATCTGAAGGTCGGCAGACTGCTGCTTCTGCTTTAAAAGGTCTTCCTTAACACTGGCCCTGTACTCATCACTGTCTTAAAATCAAGAAACACTCCTGTACAAACGCGTCATCCAGTACAGCAGACTGCTTTTCCTTTACAGCATTCACAGTCACCTCAAATACAACGTCCTGTCCTGCCAGGGCTTTCTCGCTGTAGTCCTCAGGGAACGTCAGGTTCAGTTCCTTCTTATCCGCCCTTTCTTTGTGCCAATCAGTCCGTTCCTCAAATCCATCGATCATCCTGCCGGATCCCAGGGTCAGGTCCTGTCCTTCGCCGGTGCCGCCTGCAAATTCCACACCGTCCTGTTTTCCTACATAATCAATGTTGACAATATCGCCTTCTGCGGCAGGCCTGTCCACTTCCTCAATTTTAGGATTCTGGCTGAGTACCTGGTTGATTTTTGACTCCACCTCGGCATCTGTTACCATGACAGCCGGTACATTTACCTTTACGCCCTTATACTCTGACAGCTCTACCGTGCCCAGATTCTCCTTTCCTTCCGTCTGGCTGGCCCCGCAGCCTGTCATGATGGAAGCTGCAACCAGTCCGCATAAACATATGAGTGCTAATTTTTTCATTTTACATATCCCTTTTCTATCCTGATTTCACACGCAGGACCTTGAATTATCCTTATTTTTCCATTCATCCCCAAATAGCGTGCGCTGTACATAGTTATATCATACCTGTCCGTGAAAAAAAAGACTTTCCACCAATTCATGAAAATTTAAGCAACGGTCCGCAGACTATTTGTAGAATGCCTTAAACGCCTTATACGTATGATAGACATCCAGCTTGGAAGCCAGCTCAAAGGAGAATGCATGGACAGGATGGGCACGCCCAAATCCACAGTATCCACATCCATGTGCGCCACAAACTGGGCAATGGTACCGCCGCCGCCACATCCACGGCTCCCAGCTCACCGGCCTGCCAATACACGCCTTCCTCCTCCATAATGGCAATGACCTTTGCCATGGTCTCGGCGCTGGCGTCGTTGGAGCCGGACTTTCCCCTGGCTCCCGTATACTTTGTCAGCACACAGCCTTTGTTGATATAGCTTGTGTTGCGTCCCTCGTACACATCCGGGAAGTTGGGGTCGAACGCAGCATTCACATCCGAAGAAAGGCACAGGGATTTTCTCAATACTTCCTGGGGCTGACACCTGCCTGTTCCGCCAAATCTTCTATGTAATGAAGCACAAAATCCGAATTCAGACCCGTGTTGCCGGTGGATCCGATCTCTTCTTTGTCAGCCAGAATGGTCACGGTTGTGTGGGCAGGCTTCTTTGCGTCTATCTCAGCCGTCAGAGCCGTATAAGCGCAAACCCTGTCATCCTGTCCGTAAGCGCCTATCATGCTGGTGTCAAAGCCAACGTCCCTGGCCTTTACAGCGGTACCATTTCAATTTCAGCGCGGAAAAAGTCTTTTTCCGTAATTCCGTACTTTTCATTTAAAAGACTTAAGGCCATCAGCTTTACAGGCTCTTTTACCTCCTCATCCTGGAAGGGGAGGGATCCAACCACAATATTCAGCTCCTCGCCCTTTAACCCGTCCTTTAAGGGACGCTCGTTCTGCCTGGCAGCCAGGTGGGGAAGCAGGTCTGTCACGCAGAATACCGGCTCCTTCTCATCCTCTCCAATGGAAACCTCCACCGTCTCTCCGTTTTTCTTCACCACCACGCCGTGCATGGCCAGGGGAATGGTCCCCCACTGGTATTTGCGGATTCCGCCGTAATAATGGGTTTTGAAAAATGCTATATCCTCCTTCTCGTACAGGGGATTGGGCTTTAAGTCCAGCCTGGGAGAATCAATATGGCTCCGTTGATTCTCAGGCCCTGGTCCAGGGGCTTCTTTCCAAAGGTGGTGGCAATCAGCGATTTGCCCCGGTTCACATAATACACCTTATCTCCCGGCTCATAGGATTCCCCTGAGTCAAAGGCTTATAGCCTGCCTTTTTAAGCATCTTTACCGCTTCCTTCACACACTCCCGCTCGGTCTTTCCCACATCCAGAAATTCCTTATAGCCCTCGCAGTATTTAAACGCCTTTTCCGCCTGCTCCGGTTTATCCTTTCCAATATGAGGGAACGCCCATGTAAGCTGCTCCTGTAATTCCTGTCCTTTTGTCTTCTTAGCCATTATTTTCCTCCTGGTATATTTTATTTATATAATCTGATGCTTTACTGACTTAAGTTATGACGGTTCCGCCATCTATAATTCAAATGTCCGCTTCCGCCCGCAGCGCTTCGCTTCCTCCCCCTGTCCGTTTCTTCCTGCCGGGCTGAGGCGTCTGTGCTTCACATCCAGCAAAAGCGCGGAGGATTGGGCATCACCGGACCCGGCAGCGGCTTCTATCATCTTCTTAATCTCATCCTCTCCCAGCCGGCCGACCGGACCATAAAGCCCAGGATATCCCGCTCTCCCCGCTCTATCAGCCCCTTTGCGCCTTCACCGGCATGAGTCCTTACATAATCCCAGTACTCATCCTCTGCACTTTCCCTTAAACCGCAGGGCCAGTACAGGCGGTACAGGGCCAGACGCACTGCCAGCTCCGGCTTTTTCCTGGACCTTTACATGGGGAAACAGCCTGTCATATTCAATCAAAACGGAAATCCCCTCCGTCAAAACAGTACCGGTACATATGGCCGCAGCCGTGCATTTCCCTCATGATGATGCGGGCCGGTGTGTTCTCCACGGACTCCTCAAAAAATTCCGGAAATATAAGCTTTGCCAGGAGCGTCCCCGAACCGGACCTGTAATTTACGGACAGGGTCTGGTGAAGCTCCGACAGGATATCCTTAAAACAGGACTTCCTGCCCTCCGCAACGCGGATATCCAGGCACCTGAGACCTGTACAGCCGGTAAATACCCCGGCTCCCCAGTCCTCCACGGCGCTGCTGCATGAGAGCCGCTTCAGGCCGCTGCAGTTATAGAAACCATAGGCTCCCACCTTCCTGATTGTATCCGGCAGTATGATTTCCTCCACCCGGCTGCCGCAAAGCTCCGGCTCCCCCAGATATTCACAGGGCGGCGGTTCCCGCCTGCGCACTGTATCCGAAAAAAGGTAGCCTGCAAACTCGGTCACAGGCATGCCATCCACCGTCCCCGGTATCTCCAGAATTTTGTCCAAACCATAACAACGCTGGAGGCATACCCCGTCCAGCGTTTTTTCATATAATATTCTCATGGTATCAGTTTAATCAGTTTAGGGGATTTTTTCAAGACTATTTTACTTCCAGAAAAAATATTCAAAAAAATACCGGTCCGCCTGCCTCTTTTGACGCCTGCTTCCCGGTATATCCTGGAACGTATCTGAACTGCTGCACCCTTGGTTCCTTCTATTCATCCACAAACCTGTACCCCACGCCCACCTCTGTGAGTATGAACCTGGGATTGGCCGTGTTATCCTCAATCTTTCTCCGTATATTTGCCATGAACACCCGCAGGGACTGGTATCATCCGTGGTGTCATATCCCCACACCTCCTGCTGGATATAATGATGGGTCAGCACCTTGCCGCTGTTATTCACCAGAAGGACCATCATCTTATATTCCAGGGGAGTCAGATGTACTTCCTGGTCATGGACATACAGTTTACGCTTTTCAAAATCCAGCCGGAAATAGTCCAGACAGAACTCCTGCTCCTGGTGGTTCACCGTGGAGCTCTTATGGCGCAGCCCCACGCGGATTCTGGCCAGCAGCTCCTCGGCGCTGAAGGCTTAGTCACGTAGTCGTCCGCTCCCTGGTTCCAGGCGCCTATTTTCTCCCGCTCCTGTCCCCTGGCGGAAACCACGATCAATGGCACATCGGACGTTCTGGCGGATCTGGCGCAGCACCTCCATGCCGTCGATATCCGGCAGTCCCAGATCCAGCAGAATCAGGTCCGGATGATCCGCGTAAAAGAGGGATATGCCGGACAGTCCGTTATCAGCCAATATATAAGCGTAACCCCTTGTCTTCAGGGATATCTTCATAAAATTCTGTATGCTCTTGTCATCCTCAATGACAAGGATCGTTGTCTCATTCATCCTTCCTGTCCTCCATTGGCATTGATACTTCAAATACAGCTCCCCCCTGGGGGCTGTTGAAGGCCTGATGGTGCCGCCCTGGGCCTCCACCATGGCCTTGCATATGGTAAGCCCCAGGCCCACGCCCCGCTGCTTATCCCCGTTCTCATAAGCAGTGGTAAAGAAATTATCGAAAATCTTATCTATCTTATCATTGGGAATCCCTATTCCATTATCTGAAACCACAAACTTCAGGCAATTTCCATCCTGTTTTACCCTGAGGGTCACCGTGGTGCCGGTCCCGGAATGGCGGAACGCATTGTCCAGAAGATTGACCAGAACCTGGATGAACAGTCTCCCGTCCACAGATACCAGAAGTATGTCCTCCGGCGTCTCCATCTTAAGTGTATGGTTCCCCACCCGGTTGGAAACCAGCCGGACAGCGGAGGCCACAAGGTCGTCCACCACTTCCTTCTTTTTATTGATATCCAGACGGCCCTCCTGGATTCGCGTCAGGTTCAGCAGGTTTTCCACCATGGTGCTGAGCCATTCGGAATCCGAGCATATATCCTTCAGCATGCTCTTAATCGTAGCTTCATCCATGATGCCCAGATTGTCCAGAAGAAATCCCGCACTGCCGGTAATTCCTGTAAGAGGCGTGCGCAGGTCGTGGGATATGCTCCTTAAAAGGGTGCTCTTTAACCGTTCCCGCTCTACCTGAATCCTGGTATTTTCCTTCTCCCGGCTGAGCAGCTCCCTCTCAATAACCAGGGTCAGCTGGGAAATGACCGTGTCCACATATATCTTTTCCTCTTCGCTTAAGGTCCAGCCCTCACAGTCAAAAATAATCACACCGTAGGTCTTTTCCCGGTTGCGGATAGGCACGTACAGCCCATTGTCATCCGGAAACTGGCATTCTCCATGACCGCAGGGAATGGACTGCCTGTAGCACCATTCCGCCATGTAATTGGGAAATTCCTTTTTCTCGTCCTCCTTCAACAGGACGCTCACCGGCTTTCCGGTCAGATTGGACAGGCTTTCTTCGCTGTACTCCTTAATCTGCTGGTAACCGGACAGATTCAGGAATCCGCTTCCTATCTCATTCATCCTGGCCGTAATCTCTCTCTTTTTGTTGGCAATCTGCATCTGCTTCTGCAGCTTCACCACCAGGGTGGCCACAATAGAGGCAGCCGCCACAAAGACAATGGAGGATACCACGTAGTTCACATCATCCATATGGAACGTAAGCTTTGGCTCCGTAAAGAGATAGTTGAACGTAAAGGTAAAGACAATGGCCGCGCACAGGGCCCAGGCCAGGCTGCTGGTAGCCAGTATGCTGATGAGCACCCCCAGCAGATATACTAAAAGCAGGTTCTCCGCCCTGATCCCGCAGCTGTCCAGCACAATGGCCAGTATGGTGGAAATCACCCATATGACAGCCATTTTTGCACATGCCTTTACAAAGTCCAGAACCCAGTCCCAACTATATAACATAACTCCTTTTACTCTCCCTCTTCCTGCTTTTGCCCTAAAATGGCCTGGGCAAGGATCATGGCAGGTTCACTGCCCTGTCCACTCCCAGCTCCTCAAACAGAGCCGCGTTCCTGGGGTTGTGCACCAGGCAGACGGACCGTTTGATTCCCAGGACCTTCCTGCCCATCTGGCATATCTCAAAATTATCCGTGTCCTCCCGGCCCAGGCAGGATAACATCATAATTGCGGATACCTGCTTCCTCCAGAATAAACTGCCTGCAGGGATCTCCCAGAACCGCGTTCACATTGTAGGAGGCGCAGAGATGCTCACAGAATGCTTTGTCCGGATCGATCACAGTTACCTTATATTTTTTCTCCATCAGAAGGCCGATGAGAAAATCCGCATATTCTCCCCCCAGCGCCACCGCTATCTTCATGCTCACACAGCCACCTCCCTGCTCACTGTCTCTGCCAGACGTCCATAATCATCCGCTGACAAATCATAGAGACTGATGGGTTTAACAGGCAGATCCGTAACCAGCTGGTGCCTTCCGGTGTCATCCAGACGGGCATAGACCTGGCTCACATGGAAAATACGGCTGGCAATCTGAGCCAGCAGGAGATTGGTATTGTCATCCTGGGTGGATGCGATAAACAGACCTGCATCCTCAATCCCGGCTGCCTTTAAGACCTGGGGATCCCGTTGGGTCCCCTTCCATCTCATACCCCCTGAACTCCTCCGGCAGGTAACGGAAGCTTTCCCTGTCCTTATCCAGCACCACAACTTTATGACCTTTCTTATATAATGACTTTGCCAGCGCAGCCCCCAACGGTCCGCAGCCCGCGATTACGATACATTTATTTTTATGGAATAACATACGATCTCCTCCTTTCATTTATATGTTCCCAATTCTATTGTAAAAGAGAACCATATAAAGAAACTAGAGAAAATGTATTAAGGGGGCATAAAGATTCTATAAAGATATCTTTATCCCCCTCTTTATACTAAATACTATACCATGAATACCGGCCATGTCAAATCAAACCGGTCCCTCCGCCATGCCTACATGACTCCGAATGCCTTATAAAACAGCCATATGACGGTCCCCCTATCAGTCCCACAGAGGTCACCACCCCTACCATGAATATGGCCGCGGCCAGCTGCACAATTACGCTGGAAATCAGCGGAAAGCGTTCACACAAATTATCTATCTTCTGTCCCACGGGACTCTTTAACTTAAATATCATTTTAGCTGTCATGGCAATTCCCTCTCTTCCTGCTTAAAGGATACTACCAGATAGCGTAAAGATTCCATCCATGGTTCACGGTATTGTATAAATTATCTGCAAATACGCGGCCCGCTCATATCCTTTAACCGGTAGGAAGTCTCCTCGGCAATGATATTTAAGACATTCTTGTCATTGGGCTTAATGATGTCTCCCCCTTTCATCTCCACACCAATGACCGCATAGACCGTATCGTCCTTATATACGGGCGTATATCTGGCCCTGGCTCCCGGCAGTGTATCTGTGGTGGCTCCGGCTTATGATTGGTTTTATAGACCACGCGCCC
>ENA-OQJX01000806-OQJX01000806.1-human-gut-metagenome-genome-assembly--contig:-NODE-806-length-11735-cov-2.632667_pt1 | contig 11735 bp, 19 predicted proteins | sample MGYA00242615_ERZ504782 | MGnify/ENA primary metagenome ERZ504782 (study PRJEB26092, sample SAMD00036354) | human gut metagenome | host: Homo sapiens | study: EMG produced TPA metagenomics assembly of... | reverse complement strand
CCCATAATGGGCGGGAGCGACAGCACTTTAGTCTGTCGCTCCCTTGATTGCCACAAAAGCAGGACGGGCGGCGGCTGTCAACGGTGGCACATTTGCGCCGTTCATCTTGACCGTTGACTGGCTCGGCTGGATTTGCTATTTATTTCCTCACCATTCCTGTGTCTTGGCTTCCTTCCGGATTTTCATTATCTGTATTTGATATATACTGCCAGGAATTACAGAAACCAACGCAAAAATACCAAAGATTATAGATTGCTTTGTAACTGCGAATAGTGCAAACATGAGCAGTAGAAATAGCCACGGATTGCGTAAGTTGCGATAATATTTTTCTTTATCGTCATAAGAGGTATGGAGTTCAAAAGGCTTTCCATCATTTGCTTTTTCCACAATCAAGATTTCTCGATTAAAAGTTGTTGTGTTTGTCGCAATACGACCGCCCCTTTCTGCCCATGGGCGCCAACGAACTTTTCCAACAGAATAGTTTAGATTGATATTTTTAAAAAACACCTTATATCCCATATCCTCCAAAAAATTAGCATAATCTATTGAACTCTCTTTTGATTTTTCTCCGATAAACTCTACACAATAGGTCACTTCATCGGGCTTGCATTTTTCAAATTCGTATAACAGTTTTCCTGTCCGAACAAGTCGATAACCCTTTTCAGACATTTTGTTTAGCCATTTTTCCTGCGTATTTAGCAATCCGCCAAAAAAGCGATAACATTTTTTACTCATACTGCACCTCCAATAATTTCACTTGCAATGCTTACAAGTTCATTTAGTCTTGCAAGCTCTTTTTCTGCAATTTCTTTTCCCTGTGCTGTAATGTGGTATTCTTTTTTTCTTCCCTCACTATCTCCATAAGGTTCAATCCACTTCTTGTCCTGCAAAGAGTTTAATGCTCCATATAAAGTGCCTGCGCCTAACGAAAGCCGCCCGCCCGTTTTTTCTTCAACAAACTGCATAACGGCGTATCCGTGTTTTGGTGTATAAAGAGAGAGTAAAATATAAAAGGTCACTTCTGTAAGTGCGCCACTTTTTGCATTGTCTCTCATAGTCCAGCCTCCTTATTACGATTACTGTAATAAATATATCACTAACCGTAATATAAGTCAAGCAGATTCAAGGAAATTATTTAAGGGGCATGAAAATGGAGCAGCAACATTTTCGTGTTACTGCTCCACTTTGATACAGAATAGTAGGGTACGCTGTTCTCAATTTGTGTTGTTGCTTCTTTACCGTATATGAGCATTGGAGCCGGGGTTATCGTTGCCATAACCTTCCAGCAGGTTGATGGCACCCCAAACGCCGAGACCGGCACCCAGAGCGACAACCAGAGTCTGAAGAACTTCGATAGCAGAGTTAAAGAATTCCATAGTCGTTTCTCCTTTATTTTGAAAAATTGTAGACCATCCGTACACACCTGAAGCTGCCTATTGAAGCCGCGAACTGCGGCGAGAGTGGACTTTCTGGCGTACCTCTCTGGTCAGGATAAAATTAAACCGCCTACCGGGTCAGGCAGGCGGGAGCGAATCAGCATCCACTATGATGAACTCATCATCCGGGTGGATTTTTTCTTTTCGGTTCAGATATTTTTCAATATCGAAGGTGTTTTTGGGGTCGTAGTCCGAGGTCAACTTGTAGTTGGGGTGCTGGGTCAGGTCATACTTGTCCGAGAGGAAAGGCCGCACACCGCGTAGCTGCAAGATGCACTTGCCGCCATCCAGCACCGCAATCTCATCGCGACTTAATAATTCGTGACCAAGTTTCTGGAACGAGGTGCCATAACTGGGGCTGTTGCCACGGGTGTCCGAAGTGTTGAACGAATCAATCGTTTCCTTACCCAGCATTTCGGACAGGTCTTTCAACGTACCGGGTTCCGAACCGCCGAGAAAAATCTGACTGTCCATGTTGCCGATGATGGTGTCGGCATTGTCCTTGTAGATAGCCTTTAGCTGGCTTTTCGCCTGCAAAACAAGGCAAGCCGAAATCTCACGGCTGCGGATGGTTGCCACCAGCTTTTCCAGATTGGGAATCTGGCCGATGTTGGCGCACTCGTCAATCAGACAGCGCACATGAATGGGCAGCTTGCCGCCGTACACATCATCCGCTTTGTCGCACAAGAGGTTAAAAAGCTGGGTGTAGACCATACTGATGAGAAAATTGAATGTGCTATCCGTGTCCGACATGATGAGGAACAGAGCCGTTTTCTTATCGCCCAGCGTGTCCAGTTGCAACTCATCGTACATCGTTAAATCGCGTAATTCTTGGATGTCAAATGGCGCAATTCTAGCACCGCAGGAAATGAGGATGGACTTTGCGGTCTTTCCTGAAACGAATTGTCAAGGACTTTTTAATCAAATTTACAAAAAGTTCACATCTTACGGACTTCATCACGAAGCATACGCTTGATTTTGTCCGCCATCGTCTCTGTTGCGGTCTCGCTGAAATGGACACGCACGATATAGGTGGTCTTGTCGATGGTCTTGCGGAAACAAGGCTGTGTGTTAGTGTTTGTGTTCTGAATTGTTGTTGCGTTCATTGAATACCTCCTTGAAATGAAAAAAGCCAGACAGGGTGTGTGGTCGGCAACGAAGTCCGGCAACGGGCTTCAAAAAACCTCGAACATAGTCCTATCTGGCTTATTTACTATTTTTACTTTTTTCTTTGATTTCTCCGTTGCTTTCGTTGTCAGAGAAGAAAACCCCTTGAAAATAAAGGACTTTTAAGAGATTTGCCCTGCAACGGGGTCGGCAACGGGATAACAACTTACTCGGCAACACGGTCATTTTTTCAGAATGGAAGTTCCATCTGTCGGGCTTCTTCCTCTGTCAGTTCTCGAAAACCATCCGTCAGATTTGAGCCTGTTGCCGATGGCTCGTTGTCGGGCGGTGGTATGCGTTCCCACCCTCGCTGTCTGCCGTACTTGGCGAAGCTGCGTGGATTGGAAAACGGTTTCCATCCCTCAATGCCTTGTTAAAAGCGGTAAGCTCGTCCTTGTGGCTTTCGGCATAGGCTTCCTTTCTGATTTTCCAGCCGATTTTGATATACTTGTCATGGACTGCTTTATGCTTTTCACAATCAGCGACAGCGTTCTGAATGGTTGTGATAGCTTTCATGCGGTTAGCGGCTGTCTGCATATCTTCACGAATGGCAGTAGCTTTTCACTCACCCCTTGCAGAGCGATGTCCAAATCTTCCAGCGTGAAAAGCTCATGCGTTGTAGATAGACGGTAGCTTGGGAAATGGTTTTCAAATCATCGGTCGTGCCTTTCTGCTGTCCGTATCTCGACCATTCGCTACGCTCTGCCTTTCGCAGATTCAGATAATCACGCAGTAGAACGGCAAGGTTCGGAGAAGCATTTTTCTTTGCTGCTTCATTCTCTGCAAGGACTTCTTTGGTAGCTTCCAGAATGTCAGCGATCCAGTCACGCAGATTTTTGATGGTGCTGCGGATAGCGTTCATCATGCGGTTAGCGGCTTTAATGTCTCGGTTCAGATTGCCGATGTTGGTCGCAATGCCTTTTCGCTCCAACGCAGAGACAGCAGTTCCCATGTGAACGGTTGGGATAATGTCAAGTCCCTGTCGCTCATAAGAACGCATATCAATCCGTTCTGGACTTCCGGCAAGCTCCAGATATTTGTTCTGAACAACTTCCCAGCCATGCCGCCATTCCTCGGCATGATACTGTTCGTTCCAGTCAACGGTATCTTCCTTATGGCTTTTCCATCTGCCGGAGGGGAGCTTGATACGCTCGCCGTTCTCGTCAAGGTCATAAACCTTTCGGCTCTTAGGCAGCCACTTTCCATTTTCATCAATGGCTCGCATGGTCAGCATGAAATGACAGTGCGGATTGTGTCCCGGTGGGTCGGGGTCATGGATTGCGAAATCACAACACATTCCCTTAGAAACAAAATGCTCCTCGCAGTATTCTTTGACCATCTGCGGTAATAGCTCCATCGGGACTTCTCTGGGCAAAGCGGCAACAAACCGCCTTGCAAGCTGGGAGTTCCATTGCTTTTCGATTTCTTCAACGGAGTTCCAGAGAGCCGCTCGGTCAGCATATTCGGGTGGAGCATTTGGGGGCAGCATGATTTCCGTATAGACCACTTCTTTCTTGCAAGTGTAGTTCTTGGTTTTCTGGTCATACTCGGAAAACAGCTTTTCTCCGGCTTGGTAGGCAGCTCCGGCAACCGCAGATTTACCTTTGCTTCGCTGTGTGATTTTGATATTAAAATGTGGTACTGGCAATTTGTGTGAACCTCCTTTCGGTGCAACAAAAAATGACCGATACTTTTCAGCAACGGTCAGGTGGTGGAATATAAACTTGCTGTCGGGGAATGATTGCTTGCAATCGTTTCTCGGCGGCAAGTCTACAAAGGGGTAGTTGGCAAAGCCAACGCAGGGGAAGTGTAGCTTCCCCTGGATGATTGGAGCAGACTGCGGAAATCATCGGCTCCCAGCATGGGGCTTTCGGCAGAACGCAATCACCATCTTTAGGTGGTGTATAATTGCGCCTTTTTCCAAAAGGGTCTTTTAGCTCCCGTTCGGTTGCTCCGTTTCCTTTCGGTTCTCAATCAGCAAGTCCAGCTTCTTTTGAATCGCTTCGCTGTGGAAGATGAAAGTCAAAAGCTCCATCACATCATCATCGGTCAGAGTGGTTGGCTCTTTCAAAAAGGTTTCCAACATTCCGGCACGAGTGCAAAGGCGGTGGGTTCGCCCACTTCGGGTCAAACGCTTTAGTTCGCTCTGCAATCGTTTTTCCTTGTGCATGGCTGCGGTCAGCTTTCGCTCGACCACATATTTCTCACGCTCCAATTTTTCCAATTTTTCTTTACTCATAGGCAAGCTCCTTTCTCAATAATGGATAAAACAAAAGCGACCAACTTTTTACGGTTGATCGCCTTTGGCTTAGACAATACTTATAACTATTTTTCTATCTTTGCAAGTGTATCCTCTCGTATAGCTTGTCGTAATGTAGTAAGATATTCTGAAAAACTCACTCGGTCATCTGCATAAGTCAAATTTAATTTATACTCTTTCGGAATCCATGTAGATAAATCAGAAGCGTTATGCTGAATTAAAGCTTCCAAGCTATCAATAGCTTTATATATCTTAGCTTCGACAGTTTTTCTTTCTGTCATCTCATTATATAGAGCTTTCATTTCTTCTGCATAATAAGACGGTAACGTATCTATCCAGTTAAATAGTAAATTTTCTTCTATATCCTCATGCACTTGCTTTTTATCAAAGGTAGGAATGTCTCCTGTAAAGCATTCACCCAAATCATGAATAATACACATACGAATAACTTTATCCATATCAACATCTGGAAACTCATCCGCATAAAAAAGCCATCAGCGTCATCATCCAGCTATGTTCTGCTACACTCTCGTGTCTTCCTTTCGATGTATAGCAATGCCTTGTCGTATCTTTTAAACGCTCAGCGACACTTAGCGCATTTAATAATTCTCTGGAATTCATAATTTTACCTCCACATTATCAAATTACATATTCATTTTCTCTTACTCCATATAATCTATCTCCGGTATCTCCATTATACGGCAGTAAATACCCATCTTCTCTAATTCCGTCTGCCATATGGACTAAAAATAGCTTCACTTCTGGATGCTCCTTAAAAATTCGTTCTATTCCAGATTGACATCCGAACATTGCCATAATAACTACATTTTCATCTTTGAAACCATACTTTTTCATGTGTTCCAGTGTTTTCAAAATGCTACCAGCTGTAGCAAGTGCCGGATCTGTGATAAAAACTCTTTTACTTTCTGGTTCTTTTATCTGTTCAAATTCATCCCAAGCAACAAATGGTTTTAATGTATGCAAATTACGTCTCATGCTAATTCGTGCAACATCTGCTTTAGGCAACCTTTTTGTCAATCTATTTGACATAGACATTCCTGCTCTCAGTATTGGGATAATTACAGCATTTTCTCCAACATCATTTTAGACACGGCATATGTTGATAATTCATCTGTTAAATCACCAAGTAACTTTGCATATTCTTCTCCAACAACGCTTAAATCAAAATAGCCTGATACTCTATTGCGTTCTTCGTATGGTATCATAACGAATAAATTAGGATGCTTATAATTCATATCAAAATCCTTCTTTCCGTATACAGCTTATGTTTATAATTTATAATTGCAGGACTATGTCCTTACTCGAAGTATATCATATCTGTATTTCTAATTCAACATTGTACACCTCATATAATCTGTATTTTTTAGCTAACAGCCAAAGAAAACATCAAGTGCAGACCCGACATTTTGACCGCAAATCAACCCAAAATGCTACATCATTCCATCTGGCTATTGAAACCGTTTTGCTTGGCGTTCTCGCTTGCTTTTCGTCTGCGTTCCTCGCTGTACGGCGGTTGCAGACGGATAGAAAGTCTGGACTTATTCAGCAGATAAGTCACACCGCCTTGCTCATGGGATTTTTCCAACTTGCAGAGGTCGGGGTGCTTTTTACTGAACAATGCCAGTCGCTTTCGCAGGCTGGCATTGTAGGTGTAGATATTGGCTGTGTCCTCGCCCTCATTAAAGAGGATGATTGTTTCTTTTTCATACTTCGTCAGCTTCGCCATAACATCTCTCCATGTGATGATTCCAGCAACTATCCATAATGACTGCCTTGTGCTGGTAGTATTCCTGCATCTGCAAACGCAGATTGTAGTAGAAACAACGATACCATTTGTCGCACTTTTCGTCACTCAACTTGACCGACAGCATATAAAACAGTTTCTTTGCCGCTGGATCAGGTGTAAGGGCAGCCACATAACGCAAACGCTCAACCGTTGCTTCACGGTTCGGGCAACCAAAGGTATACAGGGTTTTCATTTCATTCAGGTTCATTTTCATTCAAAAGTCCTCCTTGATAGTTGATAAAATAAAAGCGACAGATACTCAGAATAGAAATACCTGTCGCTTTGCTCACGATATTAAATTGTTGGTTCTGCACTTGACTTTTTTACTTAAAATCGGACAGTTCGTATATCTCTTTCATTAGCAGAACACCCATTGAAAGACCATACTTGAAATGTTCTTCGGTCTGCATGGTCTGGCAGTCTGCAAAATGGTCATTGAGCTTATCCAGCTTCGCATAATCTTCTTTGCTCAATGTCTGCTCAAAGTATCGCATGGTGTCTGCGATTGCCTGTCCAGCTTCCCGAAACTTCTCTGATTTCGGTACTACCGTTCTGCCGGATAAATCTCTCCGTTGAAGATTGCTTCTAAAATCATAAATTCATGCTCCTTTCTCAGCAGTAAATCAACTCGCCCTTGATAGCTTCCTCAGCCTGTGCAACACAAGCGTTCATCTGCCGAACCCATTCGATTTGGTTCTCTGCTTTGAGCTGCTCCGTCACACCGTATCCTTTGCAAGCTGCGGCACGATGATTTCCATACGCTTCTTGGCTGTTTCCTCAATCTCCGCACAATGCTCATAGAGGGTTTCATTCAGCACCATGTCGGAGAACAGCACCGGATTAGCCAGTCGCAGATACTCTTTCCGCATCCGTCCCCATTTTCCAAGACGGATATTCGGATTTTTCACTTTGATGTCTGGGATGTAGTAGTCCCCACATTTGATAAAATTCAGTTCCATGATTAAGCTCCTTTCTGTGGTGCGATTTTCGGCTCTAACTTCGGCATATTGCTGACAGGAATGAACACGCCCTTTGCTATATCCTCGGCTCGGAGAGCGTTTTTCTTTGCGTCCATTTCAGCCTTTTTCTTTGCTTTTGTTCTGTCCTCGTACTGCCTTTGCCAACCGCTGGCTTTACGCTTCAAGTAATTCTGATGAAGTCTGTCCTTGCGTTCCTCACGCTTGCGGATTTCCTCTAATTCCTCTGGGGTCAGCTCTACTTCCGCAAACTTCGGAGGGACGAAACGCCCAACGAAATTGAAGTAAATCTCAACCTCCTGCGTGGTCTGAATACTGCCTTTTCGGTCACGCTCATGCACAAGGATTTTTTCAACAAACTCATTGAGCATGGTAATGGTCAGCTCGTCAAAATTCTCGTATTTATCAATCAGAGCAATGAAACGGTCAGCGTCCTTTTCGTGCTTTTCATAGTCACTGATTGCCTTTTCCAGCGTGCTGATTTCAGCGGTCAACTCTTTCTGTTCCTTTTCGTATTGAGCGTCTAAGGTGGCATAGCGGCTGTCAGAGAGCTTGCCTAAGATGTTGTCCTCATAGATTTTGCAGAGCAGGACTTCCAGCTCGGATATTCTCTGCTTTGCGGTTGCAAGGCGTGTCCGCTGTTTCTTGACCTCTGCTGTCTGCTGGCTGGACTGTGCTCCTGCACCACTCGGACAAACTCGGCTCGTTCATGCTTGGCATACTCGGCAATGGCTTTCAATAGGTCTTTTACCAGCTCCAACACAACACTTTCATTGATACGGTGCTGGGTCTTGCAGAGCGTCCCAACAGGGATTTTGCTGTACTTTGAACAGGTATATTGCGAAATGCGTTTGCCGTTGTTAAAGCGGTGGACATACATTTTGCCGCCGCAATCAGCACAATAGAGCAAGCCCGTCAACGGTGCAACATCGCCCCAGCCATCGGGATAACGGCGTACCTTGCTTCTGACTTTCTGTGCAAGGTCAAAGGTCTCTTGGTCAATGATGGCTTCATGGGTATTCTCAAAATCGTCCATTCGTCCTCCGGGACATAATGGCTTTTCTTGTCCTTGAAGTGCTTTCGGGTCTTGAAATTGATGGTGTGTCCCAAATACTCACGCTTATCAAGAATGTTGCAGATGGTGGAAGAACCCCAGCCGTAAACATCTTTGAAAGTCTTGTTTTTGTTCACACCCTCGTTGAACTGTGCCAGATATGCAGAGGGAATGAGTACCTTTTCCTCTTTCAGCCTGTTTGCTATCTGATAAGGTCCCATGCCCTCAATCGTCATTGAAAAGATACGCTTTACAACCTCTGCCGAATATTCATCTACAAGCCACTGGTCTCTTGTCTCATTCCAGAGGTAACCATAGATTACTAAGCCTGTAAGATGCTTGCCTGTCTTGCCTTTTGCTTGGAAAGTGGAACGGATTTTACGGCTGGTGTCTCGTGCGTAATATTCGTTCATGATGTTTCGGAAAGGGGTAAAATCATCGTCCCCTCTGGCAGTATCAACGCCATCATTGATAGCAATGAGACGGACACCTTGCTGTCGCAGAATTTCCATGATTTGACCGACTTTCAGATAATCACGCCCCAGACGGCTCATGTCCTTTAGGCACAGATACTCCACATTCCCGGCTTCGACCTCTTTCATCAAGCAAGAAATCCGGGGCGGTCAAATCGAGTGCCACTTATGCCATCGTCCGTAAAATGGACGATATTAGGAAGATTATGCTGGGCAGCGTAGTCTTCCAACTGTCTTTTTTGATTGGATATGGAGTTGCTCTCGCCATCCATATCATCGTCTCGGCTCAAACGCTCGTAAAGAGCAGTGATTTTCTCGCTTTTGCTCATGGTTTTGTCTCCTTTCTTCGGTATGTAAAGTTGTGTGTTCTAAGAGACTTCCAAATCATCTGATTAAGAAGTCTTTTAGAGCATACAACACCGGCAGCTAATTTGTAGAGCTTGTACTGCCGCCCTGCAAAGTTGTTCGGCTTCGTTTTCGCCAAATCCTCAAAGAGTAGATCGACCGGATTCTGATATTCCTCATCGTCTTCCAGCACCTGCATGGTGTTGAGCATTTCCAGCAGGGTCGCAAAGTTCTGTTCCTCTACCGGGCTTCATAATGCAGATAGGCGATAAGCGCAGTCAGCAAAAGACGTTCCGATTTTCCCAGAATGGGTCTCCGCCGCTGTCTTCGCCCTTGGTGTTGGTCATCAGTGCAGTCACGAGTTTCAGCACATCCTTTTCACTATGGATGTACGCCATAGGGTTATAGCGCATACTCTTGGAAAAGTTGATCGTGTTGAAGAATTTTAGCTTGTAGCCGTGCTTTAACAGGCTTCTCCACATTCCACGCCGATACTACCTTTCGGATCTGTAACCACGAATGATACCGGAAAATTCTTGGAATCACATTGCAGCAGATTCGGCTTGATAAAGAACCTTGTCTTACCGCTGCCGGAACCGCCCACCACCAGCACATTTTTATTCCGGGCATTCTTGGGGTCCGGTGGGCGATTGCTCATCATCAACCGTTCCGTTTTGGTTAGGATGATGTTGTCGGCGAACTTTGGTGCATGAACGGCTCAATGTCCTTCGGAGTTCCCCACCGGGCAGAGCCGTACTCCATGCCATGCCGGTACTTTTTGGCGTTTTTGCCTTTCAGGTACACCGCCAGCCGCATTCCAGCACCGCAGCACAGACCAATGAACAAGTCAAATAGGTGCAGACTGGGCAGCGGATTTGAAAATGCAGCCGGGAGCGTATCCATCAGCGATACGATTTTGTCGCCAAGTTCCTTACCCGCAGCCAGCCGCCATGCCTCGCCCAGATTGGTAGCTACAAGCCCAATCACCACATAGGCAGATAGAGCGCCAGCAGCTTGGAAAGCTTCTTTTTGCTCATAGGCCGCGCTCCTCCTGCTTGTGCCGCACTTTGTCCGGCAGATTTGCAACGGACTGCGCCAGATCATGTAGCTTTGCCAGCACGGAAGGACGATTGGTTTTATCCAGCACCGATGCCGAATATTCCTTGAAAGCTGCATTCAAGGCATCCGTGTCCTGTGCCTTGAAGTAGATTAGATACCGGGGCGGCTTGCAGGACAGGTCTTTCTGGATGGAGTAGTCGATGTGATACCGCTTGGCATAGCGGTCAAAATCCTTGATACCGGTTTTCTGAATCTCCACATTTGTCACACCACGGTTCTGTCGTACCAGCCGCTTCATGGACTGCTTGCCCTGCGAAGCGTGCTTGTCGTACTGCCGCAACAGAAACTGCATCCCGCGCAGCAGGGTGCGGGCGGACAGTTTTGTGGTCGAGATGGCAAGGTTGACCGTCTTATGCTCGATTTCTTCCTGCATCGTTACCACCTCCTGTGCAGAAAATCGTCTTAGCGGTCATGTTCCACCGGGGGCTTGTTTACGGCCTTCTCTGCGTCATTCTGAACCGATTCATCCGGAACCGGAATGACCATCAGGCGACGCCCCAGAGGGAGAAAAGCTTCGGGTTGATGAAATTCTTCTTCATACTTCTGCGCCAGCTCCGGGGAGAGCGATACAAAATCCTCCTCACCCAGACCTACCACCAAAAAGGTTCCGGCAATAACATCGTACATCAGCCCGTCCTCGTCCCACAGGGCACGGTTCAGCGGCAGACCCATGAGCTTGCCATCATCGTTGTAGACGATGGCGACCGGATCTTCAAAAGGGTAGCTTGCGCCGATGGAGCCGCCGACAGCCTGCTGCAAGGCTTTCAGGTCGTTATCGATCTCGACCTGCTGCGGATACTGTCCCGGTGCAATTTTCAGCACCGACAGGGTGTTCTCGTTCTGCTCCATTATCTTCCTCCTCGAATTTGATGGTGATCTCCTGCCCGGCACGAGCGGCATTCATCAGTGCGGCGAATGAAAAAACCACAAAGGGCACCAGCTTACAAAATGATAAACGAATAAATAAAAATTCATAACAACCCTCCTACATTGACTGAACTGTGAGAAAAAATCTCTCAGGGCGGACGAGGAAGCAAGATGCGATAACGGTATGCTTAGTGGAAGCATTGGCATGAGTATGCGGTGCGGCATCGGTA
>ENA-OQJX01000805-OQJX01000805.1-human-gut-metagenome-genome-assembly--contig:-NODE-805-length-11742-cov-2.601636_pt1 | contig 11742 bp, 11 predicted proteins | sample MGYA00242615_ERZ504782 | MGnify/ENA primary metagenome ERZ504782 (study PRJEB26092, sample SAMD00036354) | human gut metagenome | host: Homo sapiens | study: EMG produced TPA metagenomics assembly of... | reverse complement strand
GCTCCTTTCCTTCCCTTTGTTTGTTCTGCTGGTGGCATAGGGAATTTATGACGCCCTAACGCATGAACAACCCTGCCTTTCGGCCATAAGCGATCGCTTGACGACCGTAAGCAGGGTTGTTCATGGCCGTTAGGCGTCACTAACTCCAGAGCTATTGCGGATGAAGTACGTAGCCCGAACCTATTGCGCACAAGGCGCAAACGTATTATACAACGGTGTAAAAGACATTAGAGTGCATTATTCATAGTCGGCCTTTGACTCCCGATAACTCCTACTATGCCCCTACAGTCCAACTCCATATCTGTTGACTTCACAGTAAGGACAAGCCCGAAAATGCAGGAAAACCGAACCTGCCGATTCATGTAATCTGCATGCAGTATTATGGTAGGGGATAGCAGCTTACTGCAAAACTCAGGCGTTTCAGGCAGGTGGAAGCAAATTTTGCTTCCACCTTTTCAGGTTGCTTCCACCGCAGGGCAAATGCCGATGGACAGGGGGATGCAGGAGGTGGGTGGAAGTGTGGAAGCAAAGTGATGGAAAATTAATTTGGCATTCACACAATAATAACCGTATATTTGTAGCATGGCTGTCTGCCTCCTCTTAAATTCAGATAAAGAGGAGGTAGACAAATGCTTGCTATGAGAAACACATAAATGGTTATAACCAAGTGATGAAACAATTAATTGCATGTTGCGGGTTGGATTGCGAAAATTGCGCCGCCCGTATAGCCACTGTCAATAATGACGATGAGCTGAGAGAGAAAACCGCCAAAGAGTGGAGTGTGCTGAACAATACGCCGGAAATTACGCCGGAAACCATCCATTGTATGGGGTGCCGTGCAGACGGGGTGAAGTTTGCCTATTGCAGCGATTATTGTGCTATCCGCAAATGTGTGTACGAAAAAGGTTTCAATACTTGCGGTGACTGTAAGGAACTGGAAACTTGCCAGGTGGTAGGTGCCGTTCTTCAGCATGCACCCGGTGCAAAGGAAAATCTTTATTAACCGTAAATTCTTTGATTAAATAAAATATTGCTTATCTTTGCAGTATGACAAAGACATTTAAATCGGATTTGGTTTTGTAAACAATCTGTGTTCCATGCACAGATTGTCCCTTTCGTTTACTTTCGGATAACTTCTTTCGAGAGTGTTTTTCTATTGTTATAATTCAAGTTTAATCCGCATATTATGCTGAAGGTGTTGTGATACTTTCCGTATATGCAAAATATAGTAAGAAAATGAGTAACGAAAATAAAACTATCCACGATTTCGAATTTAATTTAATCTGTGACTTTTTCTCCAATATGGAACGGCAAGGCCCTGGCAGTCCTGAAGTGACGTTGAAGGCATTGAGCTTTGTAGACGGTCTTACCGATGAATCCCTTATTGCCGATATCGGTTGTGGAACGGGTGGTCAGACAATGGTATTGGCTGGCCATGTTCCGGGACAGATTACCGGAATTGACCTTTTCCCCGGCTTTATTGACATCTTCAACCGTAATGCAAGGCAGTTGGCTTGCAGGACAGAGTAAAAGGAATTGTCGGTTCAATGGATGCCCTCCCTTTCGGTGAGGAGGAGCTGGATATGATTTGGTGTGAAGGTGCTATCTATAACATCGGCTTTGAACGTGGCTTGAAGGAGTGGCGTAAATATCTGAAACCGGGAGGGTATATTGCCGTATCCGAGAGTTCATGGTTTACGGACGAACGTCCTGCGGAAATCAATGACTTCTGGATGGACGCCTATTCTGAAATGGATACACTTCCCAATCTGGTAGCCAAGTTGTACAAGGCGGGTTATCTCCCCGTTGCTACATTCATTCTGCCGGAGAATTGCTGGACAGAGCATTACTTTGCTTCAAAGGTTGCGGCCCAGGAGATTTTCCGTAAGAAATATGCCGGTAATAAAATTGCCGAAGAGTTCAGCTCACTCCAAATGATTGAGGATGAACTATACGGCAAATATAAGGAATTCTACGGTTATGTGTTTTTTATTGCTAAGAAGGTAGGTTGATGGCAGACTTCTCTTATTGAGGAATGCGGGTATTCTCATGGCAGAATATCCGCATTTTGTGTTTTGAGTGGATTTTATTGTTTTGAGGATGTACGGAACTTCTGAGGAGGTATTCCCGTATGACGTTTAAAGAATTTGTTGAAGAAGGCCGCATTATTAAAACCTAGACTCACGGCTATATCCTTTATCGGAGTGTTGGCGGTACAAAGTTGTGCTTTGGCATCCATGATGATAGTATTGTTGATGATTTCCATGGCTGTATATCCTGATTCCTTTTTGACAAGGCGGCAAAGAGCTGCCGGTCTCATATTCATTTTCAATGCATAATAGGACACTTGATGCTCCCGGATATAGTCTGTGTGTACCAATCGGATAAAAATGCGGTATTGGTTGAAATGCCTGCTGCCCGGAGTCTCTTTTATTCTAGGGCGTTCCGGACAGAGTTCGGATATACCTTGTAACAGGTATGCCAGTAGAGTTTGCAATGAAACTAGACTTGAGGGGCTTTCTGTTCTTTGGTAGAGGTGTGACAAATAGGTCATGAACTCGGCATAAAGCTGGAAGTCCGTTTTCGATAGAGGAAAAATATAGTGTTTGCCTATAATGTGAAACTTATCCATCATGACCTTGCCGGCCCCTGAACTCTGGATAAGTTGTTGGGAAAATATGACGACATATATTTCAGCATCGTCTGACGTGTGTAGCAATTGTACGAAGGTCTCGGGAGGAATAACTAGGAGGGCGTTAGCTTCAACCCTGAATTGAGTATGGTTTATGATAGTTTTCAGAACTCCTTTGGTGCATAGAGCGAAGATACTGGCCTTGGTGTGGTATGGCTTTTCCACTAGCGGATTCAGTTCATTGGTTGTGATATGATTGCAGGCAATGAACTCGTCATTTATATTGAATTCGGATATATTCATGTTGGAGATTTTAAGACGCAAAAATGGGGGATAATAATGTATAAATGACAGAGGTAACAGTTAAAATCAATATTACGCTCAACTTATCTCTGTTAAATAAGGTAAAGTTGTGAATAATAGAATATATACATATTAAAATGGAATATTGATTTATAAGGGTTTGTTTGTGGTATAAGCATTTTAACCCGAACTTTGCTTCTTGTATGATAAACCAATTCTGATGAATCCGAATGTTCCTCAAGAAGTACGTATAATAAATGCCATCTCCGAGCAGTTGTTCAACTCATGGCCCGTCAGCATTATTATGATTGATTTGGAAGATTGTATCTGGCGTCTGAATCAGCAGGTGATGAATGAACTCCAATTGAATGAGTATGTGATAGGGCGGCGTATCACTGACTTATTGGAGGTGGTATGTGATAAAAAGAATGTGTTAGAAGACCTTTTGCTGCAACTTCGGGAGAGGGATGTGCGGATTATTCCCTTAGATACCAATTGCTTTATACGTGAATTGAAGAGTGGTATCAGTTTTCTGATACAAGGTGCTATGGTGGGAATTCATGAAGATGGACAATTGGTGAGGATTGTACTCTATTTCAGGAATGTGTTGGAAGAACGGACACAGAAGCATTTGCTGAATATTGCGCTGAGTCGTACCCAGATATTTCAATGGTCTTTCGACATGGAACATAATCTGATGATTATAGAACCGCGTTATTTTGAATATTTGGGGATTCCTACGCGTGACTATACGCTGACGCCTGAGGAATTCGCATTTCTGATTCATCCGGACGACCGGAAGGGAGTGTTTGATGCTTTGGCTTTACAGTTGCGTGGTAATTTGTACGAACGCCCAGTGGAATACCGTCTACGGAGGGGAGACGGCAAGTGGGAGTGGTTTGAGGCGCAATCTACCTATGTGGGACAATTGACGGATTTGCCGTTCCGTATCATCGGTATTTGCATGAGTACGCAGAAATACAAGGATACGGAGAATAAATTGAACGAGGCTTTGCAGAAAGCGCAACGTAGCGATGAGTTGAAGAGCGTATTTCTTGCTAATATGAGCCACGAGATACGTACGCCACTAAATGCCATTGTGGGCTTCTCTACACTACTAGCTTGTGGGGATGCCGACTTGTCGCGGCAGGAGATTATGGAATTTACGTCTTTGATTGAAAAGAACAGCCAGTTGTTAATGGTGTTGATTTCAGATATTCTGGATTTGTCCAAGATAGAATCGAACACGATGGAATTCCATTTTGAGAAGGTTTCTTTAAATGGCATATTGGAAAGCATTTACAGTGCGCAGAAGATGAATCTTCGGAAAGGAGTGGAGCTACTGCTAGACCTTCCGGACCGGGCGGCAGTTATCTATACAGATCCTACGCGTTTGGGGCAAGTTGTCAACAATCTTATCAATAATGCGGTGAAGTTCACTGCTGAAGGACGCATAACCATAGGGTATAGGCTGAAGGACTTTGCTACATTGGAAGTCTTTGTGGAAGATACGGGAACTGGCATGTCGGAAGAAGTTCTGGCGCACATTTTTGAACGTTTCTATAAGGGAGATGCTTTTGTGCAGGGCACGGGATTGGGATTGGCCATTTGCAGGACTATCGTTGAAAGGTTTCATGGAAAAATAGAAGTGGCTTCAACTCTTGGCAAGGGGAGCCGCTTTGCAATTGTCCTTCCGCAGGAAATGCGGGAGTAGTGTTCTCTTTCTTGGATATTTGATGTAATTATGTGAGCGTATGATATTGTATAACGTTGAAAATCGCTACCTTTGCAGTCTTGAACGATAAATTCATTGACACTATGATATCTGTAGAAGGACTGAAGGTAGAATTTAATGCCACTCCTCTGTTCGAAGACGTCTCTTATGTTATCAATAAGAAAGACCGTATAGCTCTTGTCGGCAAGAATGGTGCCGGTAAGTCCACCATGCTCAAGATATTGGCTGGCATTCAGCAGCCCACTGCCGGCATTGTTGCCGTTCCTCGCGAATGTACTATCGGGTATTTGCCCCAAGTGATGATACTCAGTGACAAGCGCACCGTAATGCAGGAGGCTGAACTTGCCTTCGAGCATATTTTTGAGATGCAGGCGGGCATCGAACGCATGAATCGGCAACTTGCCGAACGTACCGATTACGACAGCGAGGATTACCAGAAACTGATTGACCGCTTCACTCACGAAAACGAACGTTTTCTGATGATGGGCGGCACCAACTACCGTGCCGAAATAGAGCGCACGCTCCAAGGGCTGGGCTTCAGCCGCGAGGACTTTGACCGCTCTACAAGCGAGTTTTCCGGTGGTTGGCGTATGCGTATAGAGCTTGCCAAGCTGTTGCTTCGCCGTCCGGATGTGTTGCTGCTCGACGAGCCTACCAACCACCTTGACATCGAGAGTATCCAGTGGTTGGAGAACTTCCTTTCCACCCGTGCCAATGCGGTGGTGCTTGTCAGCCACGACCGCGCCTTTTTGAACAATGTCACTACGCGTACCATCGAAATAACTTGTGGACGCATTTACGACTATAAAGTGAAATACGATGAGTTCGTGGTGCTTCGCAAGGAGCGCCGGGAGCAGCAACTACGTGCTTACGAGAATCAGCAGAAGCAGATACAAGATACGGAAGATTTCATCGAACGTTTCCGGTACAAAGCTACCAAGCTGTGCAAGTGCAGAGCCGCATCAAGCAGCTCGAAAAGATAGAGCGCATCGAAGTGGATGAGGAAGACAACTCCTCTTTGCGCCTGAAGTTTGTTTGCAGTAGCCGTAGCGGTAATTATCCCGTTATCTGCGAGGATATGGAGAAATCCTACGGTGGGCACGTTGTTTTCCACGATGTGAATTTGACTATCAACCGAGGAGAGAAGGTTGCTTTTGTCGGTAAGAACGGCGAAGGTAAGTCTACGCTTGTAAAGTGTATTATGGGTGAGATTACGGATTATACCGGTAAGCTTACACTGGGACATAATGTGCAGATTGGATATTTTGCCCAGAACCAGGCACAGCTTTTGGATGAGAGCCTGACTGTATTCGATACGATTGACCGCGTGGCCGTAGGGGATATCCGCCTCAAAATCCGTGATATTCTAGGTGCTTTCATGTTCGGCGGTGAGGCTTCGGATAAAAAGGTGAAGGTGCTCAGCGGTGGAGAGCGTACCCGGCTTGCATGATAAAACTGCTGTTGGAGCCGGTGAATTTCCTGATTCTCGACGAACCTACGAATCATCTTGACATGCGTTCCAAAGATGTGTTGAAGGAGGCTATCCGCGATTTTGACGGAACGGTGATAATAGTCAGCCATGACCGTGATTTTCTGGACGGACTTGCGACTAAAGTGTACGAGTTGGTGGCGGACTGGTGAAGGAACATCTGGGAGGAATTTATGATTTCCTGCAAAAGAAGCAGATAGAGAGCCTGAATGAGTTACAGAAATCCCCTTCACTTTCCGCTTCGCCCACTGCCGGTAAGGCGGCATCGGGAAATACTGGTGCAGAACCGGTTCAACCCTCGGCAGCTAAACTCTCTTATGAGGAGCAGAAGGAGCTTAATAAGAAGCTCAAGAAACTGGAACGTCGCGTTGCCGATTGTGAAGCGGAGATAGAGCAGACGGAGGCTGCCATTGCCATTCTTGAGGCCAGGATGGCCACACCGGAAGGTGCTTCGGACATGTCTCTTTATGAGCAGCACCAAAAACTGAAAGAGCAGCTTGACCGCGTGATGGAAGAGTGGGACGCGGCTACTGTAGAGTTGGAGAATCACTAACTATTATATTTTATATGTTTATGAAAGCAAATCATTTGTTACCCATTGCAGCATTCTGTCTGATGACGGCTTCCTGCAGCACCGGCAAGCAGCAGGCTGAACTTACAGCAGGCATCCAGCTCGCCAATCTTGACACAACGGCTCTACCCGGAACTGACTTTTACCAATACGCATGTGGCGGTTGGATGAAGAACAATCCGATTCCTGCTGAATACTCACAGTACGGTTCTTTTACTATCCTTGCAGAAAACAACCGCAAGCAGATTCAAGGACTGATTGAAGAACTTGCCGCCACCCAGCACGAAGCCGGCAGCGTGGCACAAAAAATCGGTGACTTGTACAAAATCGTAATGGACAGCGTGAAGCTGAACAAAGATGGTGTAGCTCCCATCAAGGCTGAACTCGACCAGCTGGCTGCTTTGAAGGACAAGAAAGAGCTTTATGCCTTGCTGGGCGATATGCAGAAGAAAGGCATCATCGCCTACAACGTGCTGTATGTTGGCGCTGACGAAATGAACAGTAGCATGAATGCTGTACAGACCTATCAGACCGGGCTGAGCATGGGCGAACGTGAATACTATCTGGAAAATGATGAGGCTACTGCCAAAATTCGTGATGCTTTCCGTACACATGTACAGAAGATGTACCAGTTGGCTGGTTTCGACGAGGCTACTGCCAAGAAAGGTATGGAGGTGGTGATGGATGTGGAAACACGTCTTGCCAAGGCTTTCCGCTCTCGTACGGAGTTGCGTGACCCGCATGCCAATTATAACAAGATGAGCATGGAAGAGCTGAAGAAGAATTATCCTACTTTCGATTGGGATGCTTATTTGTCTGCCATGGACTTGAAGGATGTGAAGGAAATTATCGTAGGCCAGCCCGCTTCGCTGAAAGCTGCTGCCGATATTCTGGATACGCTGCCCATTGAACAGCAGAGCCTTTATCTGCAATGGAAATTGATTGATTCTGCCGCAAGCTTGCTGAACGATGCTATGGCAGAACAGAACTTCGACTTCTACAGCCGCACCATGAGCGGTACACAAGAGATGCAGCCCCGCTGGAAGAGAGCGGTAAGCACTGTAAGCAGCGCGCTGGGCGAAGCTGTAGGTCAGATGTACGTGGAGAAATATTTCCCTGCTGCTGCCAAGGAGCGTATGGTGACTTTGGTGAAGAACTTGCAGGAAAGTCTGGGCGAACGTATCCAGAATCTTGCCTGGATGGGTGATTCCACTAAGGTGAAAGCTCTGGAGAAACTGGCTACCTTCCATGTGAAGATTGGTTATCCTGACACTTGGAAAGACTACTCCACACTGGAAATCAAAAATGACTCTTACTGGCAAACATGGAACGTGCCAACGAGTGGAGCCATGCCGAAATGATAGCCAAGGCCGGCAAGCCGGTGGATAAGGACGAATGGCTGATGACTCCGCAGACCGTCAACGCTTACTATAACCCGACTACGAACGAAATCTGTTTCCCCGCCGGTATCCTGCAATATCCTTTCTTCGATATGAATGCGGATGATGCCTTCAACTATGGTGCCATCGGTGTGGTAATCGGTCATGAGATGACTCACGGATTCGACGACCAGGGTCGCCAGTACGACAAGGACGGTAACCTGAAAGACTGGTGGACTGCTGAAGATGCCAAGAACTTTGACGAGCGTGCTCAGGTGATGGTGAACTTCTTCGATAGCATCGAGGTTGCTCCGGGCGTATATGCCAACGGACGCATGACATTGGGTGAGAATATTGCCGACCACGGTGGTCTGCAGGTTTCTTATCAGGCATTCAAGAAAGCTACGGCTGCCAATCCGCTGCCGGTGCTGGACGGTCTTACTCCCGAACAACGTTTCTTCCTGGCATACGCAGGTGTATGGGCTAATGATATCCGTCCCGAAGAAGTGCTGAACCGCACAAAAAGTGATGTGCACTCATTGGGCGAATGGCGCGTAAACGGTGCATTGCCGCAAATCGGTGCTTGGTATGAGGCATTCAACGTGACAGAAAAAGACCCGATGTTCTTGCCGGTAGAAAAACGTGTATCTATTTGGTAAACCAACAAAATAACCTTTTAAAAAAGGCGGCAGACTGGAAACAGATGCCGCCTTTTTTAATTATACCTAATTTATTGTGTATGAATGTATGTATGAATAAACAAAATTTGTAACTTTGCGCATCAAATACTAATATACGCATACTTTAATACGCAAATCCATGTCTGAAACAAAAAGAATCAAAACAGCTCTGGTATCTGTTTACCATAAGGAAGGTTTGGACGAAATCATTACCAAACTGCATGAAGAAGGTGTAGAGTTCCTCTCAACCGGTGGAACCCGTCAGTTTATAGAATCCCTGGGTTATCCCTGCAAGGCAGTGGAAGACCTCACTACATACCCTTCCATCCTGGGCGGACGCGTGAAGACTTTGCATCCGAAGGTTTTTGGAGGTATTCTTTGCCGCCGCGGATTGGAGCAAGACATGCAACAGATTGAAAAATATGAAATCCCCGAAATAGACCTCGTCATTGTTGACCTCTATCCGTTTGAGGCTACCGTTGCCAGTGGTGCCGAAGAACCTGCCATCATCGAAAAGATTGACATAGGTGGTATCTCCTTGATTCGTGCCGCAGCCAAGAACTACAACGACGTGGTTATCATCGCTTCGCAAGCACAATATCAGCCGTTCCGCGACATGCTGATGGAACACGGAGCCACTACTACCATCGAAGAACGCCGTTGGTTTGCCAAAGAGGCTTTCGGAGTGTCTTCACACTATGATTCTGCCATCTTCAACTATTTCGATGGCGAGGAAGGTTCCGCTTTCCGTTGTTCTGCCAACAGCCAGAAGACTTTACGCTATGGCGAGAATCCGCATCAGAAAGGTTATTTCTATGGCAATATTGATGCTATGTTCGACCAGATTCACGGTAAGGAAATCTCTTATAACAACCTGCTCGACATCAATGCTGCCGTTGACTTGATTGACGAATTCAAGGATACGACTTTCGCTATCCTGAAGCATAATAATGCTTGTGGACTGGCTTCACGTCCCACTGTGCTCGAAGCATGGAACGATGCGCTTGCCGGTGACCCGGTATCCGCTTTTGGTGGTGTGCTCATCACGAATGCCGTGGTTGACAAGGCTGCTGCCGAAGAAATCAATAAAATTTTCTTTGAGGTGATTATCGCTCCCGATTATGATGTGGATGCGTTGGAAATCCTCGGTCAGAAGAAGAACCGTATTATCCTGGTTCGCAAGCCGGCAGCTCTGCCTAAGAAGCAGTTCCGTTCTTTGCTGAATGGCGTATTGGTTCAAGACCGCGACCTTAAGGTGGAAACTCCTGAAGAATTGAAGACTGTAACTACGAAGGCTCCCACTGCACAGGAAATTGAGGATATGCTCTTTGCAAACAAGATTGTGAAGAACAGTAAGTCGAATGCCATTGTGCTGGCAAAAGGAAAGCAGTTGTTGGCAAGTGGTGTAGGTCAGACCAGCCGTGTGGATGCTTTGAAGCAGGCTATCGAGAAAGCCAAAAACTTCGGTTTCGACTTGAATGGCGCTGTAATGGCAAGTGACGCATTCTTCCCTTTCCCCGACTGCGTGGAAATTGCCGGCAATGAAGCGTAACAGCCGTCATCCAGCCGGGTGGAAGTATCAAGGATGAACTCTCGTTTGAATATTGCAACGAGCATGGCATTGCCATGGTAACTACGGGATTCCGTCACTTTAAACACTAATTCGGATTTACGATTTGACGATTTACGATTTACGATTGAAGTTACATCGTAAGTCTGAATCTCAAATTGTAAACAAGAGGAATATCAATCGTAAATCGTAAATAGTTAAATCGTAAATATTAATGGGATTATTCTCCTTTACACAAGAAATAGCGATGGACTTGGCACAGCCAATACCATCATCACCACGAATGGCAAGATTGTGGTGGATGAGCCTTCGGTGGTGGCTTTGGACCGTCGTACCGATAAGATGATTGCCGTGGGTGACAAGGCAAAGATGATGCACGAAAAGACCCACGAAAACATACGTACCATCCGTCCGTTGCGCGATGGTGTGATTGCCGACTTCTATGCCTGCGAGCAGATGATACGCGGACTTATCAAGATGGTGAACAACCGTAACCGTCTCTTCTCTCCGTCACTCCGCATGGTAATCGGGGTTCCTTCGGGCAGTACCGAAGTGGAGCTGCGTGCCGTGCGCGACTCTGCCGAGCATGCCGGCGGGCGCGACGTTTATTTGATTTTCGAGCCGATGGCTGCTGCCATCGGTATCGGTATCGATGTAGAGGCTCCCGAAGGCAACATGATTGTTGACATAGGTGGTGGTTCTACGGAAATTGCCGTTATCTCTTTGGGAGGTATCGTAAGCAACAACTCCATCCGTATTGCCGGTGACGACCTGACTGCCGATATTCAGGAATATATGAGCCGCCAGCACAACGTGAAGGTCAGCGAGCGTATGGCTGAGCGTATTAAGATTAATGTGGGTGCTGCCTTGACGGAACTTGGTGAGGATGCTCCCGAAGATTATATCGTTCATGGTCCGAACCGCATTACGGCATTGCCTATGGAAGTGCCGGTATGCTATCAAGAAGTGGCGCACTGTCTGGAGAAGTCTATCTCTAAGATTGAGACAGCCATCTTGAGCGCATTGGAAAATACGCCTCCCGAATTGTATGCCGACATCGTTCACAACGGTATCTACCTTGCCGGTGGCGGTGCATTGCTTCGTGGACTGGATAAGCGTCTGACTGATAAAATAAACATACCGTTCCACATTGCGGAAGACCCCTTGCATGCCGTTGCCAAAGGTACGGGCGTGGCATTGAAGAACGTTGACCGCTTCTCATTCTTGATGCGGTAATGCGAAATTTATTAAACTTCTCATTAAATATAATTACTGGTTCCTCTTTCTTCTGTTAGAGGTTGCCAGTTTTATTTATTATTCGCTTTAATTCATTATCCAGCAGAGTGTGTATTTCACCTCTGCCAATGGCGTGGCGGGCTTTTT
>ENA-OQJX01000804-OQJX01000804.1-human-gut-metagenome-genome-assembly--contig:-NODE-804-length-11760-cov-2.067652_pt1 | contig 11760 bp, 15 predicted proteins | sample MGYA00242615_ERZ504782 | MGnify/ENA primary metagenome ERZ504782 (study PRJEB26092, sample SAMD00036354) | human gut metagenome | host: Homo sapiens | study: EMG produced TPA metagenomics assembly of... | reverse complement strand
TGAGGTTGGCGGGCAACGATAAAACCCGAAAGAGATGCAGGACGTAGGGGCCTGAGGTTGGCGGACAACGATAAATCAGTCGCAAGGGACATCGGACAGCACCACGGTGTTGTAGGTGTCCCTTTTATTTTGTAAAAACGCAAAGGAGCGCAGAATCAACCATGACGAAAAAAGAAGCACTGTCCATCGTTTTTGCCTGTGCGCCGTTGTACAAAGAAAATCTGGTGGATAAAAGCCTGCTGTTCATCACTACCGACAAGCATAAGAGTGTCCATTGTCTGGAGGTCACGTTCGATATCAGCAACTTTCTGCACATGACAGGCTTCAAGCTGCGTAAGCCTAGCATCAATGCCAGACACTTTTTCAATCTGTGCTACGACAAACGTCTGACCGAAGCGGATTTTGAATTTTCCGCAGATGGAACCACCGAAATGAAAATGCATGTTCTGCCCAGCCTGATGAAAAAGAATCTCTCCGCAAAAATGCTGGGCGACTACAATATGAGCCAGCCCAAGCTGTACACCGACAAGATCGCAGGCTCCCTCAGCGCCTGCATGGGTTTGTCCGGGATAGCGGTGAAGGGCGTTTCGTTCCCAACACGGTACTGGAGGGCGATATCCGAACCAAAGTAAAGGCCGCTGACCGAATTATTGCTACATATCGCAAAAACCGTGGTGAGAAACAGTATTCAGAGGTCGTATTCACCGCCAAGAAGGTCGAATGGGAAAAGATCGTCCTTCCCGATGAATACTGCTATCTTGTGTTGCCTGAATAATAAAAGAATGCCCGCCACCGATGGAACGGAATCTCCACGGTGAGCGGGCATTTTGCGTTTTCGTTCGATTCAGGTGAATCTATTCGGCTTGTGGTTTTCGCTTAACCCACGGTTTGGCTCCACAACAGGCTGATACCGAACCAGTCCATTGCTTCATCGCCACCGATAGCTGGTCAACGCCGCTATCCTCTATTATTAGTATAGCGCAAAAGTGTATAAGTGCAAGTGGTCAAGCATCGAAGGAAATGAAATTTTCACTCAGGTCTATTATATGTACTCTATACCGAAATGTTTCATGCAAACAGCATTTTTCAATATGACCTTTATTGTCCATTTTAGTCTATTATAGTCCTCATTTTTCCATATATAATTTGAATTTTCCCTTGCACTAGCCCCAGACAAATGTTATACTTGACAAAATGGAGGAAATGTGCTATGTCTGATGAAATTTTCACTGTATTGCAAGCGGCACAATACTTAAAGGTATCAGAAAAGACCATTCGTCGTCTTATAAAAAGTAAAAAGCTTATAGCATCACGTGTAGGAAGTCGTTCTCTTCGCATACGGCAAAACGACATCGATCAATATCTTGCCAATCACACAAATCATTGTAAAGGAGTTACTACCAATGAGTGAAGAGTTAATTCAGAGAAATTTGATAGATTCTCCTGAAAAAATGGGAGATTGGAATTTTTATAACATCGGAGCAACAACCTTAAAAGCACTAAAGTCAGCAAAACTAATTCCTGATAAGGATTATGAAACATTTGAAAGCAAAAAGCCGGATGCACTAATTGTTAAAAAACCCGTAGTAATTGCTGCCATCGAATACAAAACGCCTTCTCAACTTCGTACTGAAAAGCAAATCGAGAAGGCAATTGTGCAAGAATTAGGTACGGCACAAGCTTTGCAGGCAAAAGTTTATATTATTACTGATGGAAGTAAGAGTATCTGGGTCAATCCTTTAACTGGTCACGAGATTTTGCAGGAAAACGGCAGTAAAATAACTCTCAATTTCAATAAAACCAGCTCTGAATGTATTGTTCTGATTAACAAAATTCGCGCATCCATCAATGCTTCAAATGATATGTTAAGAGCCGCGGCATCTGTTGATCCTCTTCCGCTTGCTCAGAAAGTATGGCAGGATTTATGGGCCGTTTCTGGTGCAACTCCAGAAAATTGCCTCTACACCTTTGTCGAGATTTTCATTTTCAAATATCTGAGTGATCTTGGTGTATTAAAAGGCATGTATTCGTTTTATGATTTACTTGGAAAATATTCCGGTAATAATGAAAACGATGTGCTCGAATTCTATGCTTCTGTTATCCGTATAAAAATCAAAGAGCTTTTTCCCGGAAATCCAAAAGACAAAACCACAATCATTAATGGTACTATTTTTGTATCTAAAGATGATAAAGCAGTTTCTGGATACGCTACAGTTTTTCACAAAATCCTTAAACGATTCAATGATTTTGGTACGCTTGAAAACATTGATTACGATTTTAAAAGCAAGCTCTTTGAAACGTTCTTGAAAGAATCTATCAGCAAGAAAAACTGGGGACAATATTTTACGCCGCTTAAGGTCGTTCGAGCGATTGTGAACATGGCCGATATTGAGTCTGGAATGAAAATCTGTGACCCGGCATGTGGTGTTGGTAAATTCTTGCTTGAGCCTATTTTGCACAATCTTAATCACCTATACACTATAGAAACAGATGAACACGGTGCCGAACGGCTTGTTCCTAAAATTACGCTTGTCGGCTATGATAAGGGCTTCGACAAAGATGAGCAGAAAACCATTATACTTGCAAAGGCGAATATGCTAATTTATATGTCCGAGCTAATCAGAGAGCATCCGAATCTAACTCAGCAGTTTGCGCAGTTATTTAATAGCACCTTCACTCTGCAAACCAACTCTATCCTCGGAACTCTAGCCAAGCCGGTAACAGAGGAGTACGATCTCATTCTTACAAATCCACCATATGTTATGAGTGGCAGTAGCAATCTAAAAGAAGAAATCTCGAAGGATGATGAATTAAAGAAATATTTTTCTATCAGTGCCATGGGCATCGAAGGGCTGTTCATGGAATGGATTGTCCGCGCACTCAAACCCGGAAAAAAGGCTTTTATTGTCGTGCCAGATGGAATCATGAATCGGAGTAACGATAAAAATTACGAGATTTTATTCTTGGCCAGTGCGATATCGACGCGGTGATTTCTTTGCCATTAAACACATTCTTTACGACCAACAAAAAGACCTATATTCTCGCACTCACTAAAAAGATTCCTCTTAATGTTGGCGGAATTCCCACTCTTCCCAAGCAAATCTCTCCGGTATTCACATATCTTTGCTCAGAAATCGGCGAAACGCGGGATGTCTATCGCTTTGATATCGAGCAAAATGATTTGGAAGCGGCCTCGGATTTGTTTAATATGTTTAAGGGAGCAAAGATAAAATTCAGAACGGATGACCCACGCTGCAAAATTATAAGTATTGATAAATTTTATACCAGTGCGCATTGGGCTGTAGATCGTTGGTGGACAAGAGAAGAAAAGATTCAGCTTGGCGTGGAAGATGATGTTGAAACCATCACTCTTTCCGGCCTCGCCACTTTAATTTCTGATGTTTCATCTTCTTTAATGGAATATCGCGAGCCACTTTATGAGTTGGAGAAAAAAAAACAATAATTTCTCGTCAAATGGTTAATATAATCGACCCTGCCGTGTTCCGTTTATCCTCCTCTGGAATCGGACTTAATCGTGTAAAATTAAATGCTCTAAACACTGACAATCCGGACGATTTTCCCGTCTATACTGCTGGTCAAGAACCTGTGGCATTCATAAAAAGACTTCCTAAAGAGCCCTTTGGTGCAAACGTGGATAACCCTGTTCTTAGCTTTGCTACAAACGGTGATGGGTCGCCGGCCGCAATTTTGTAATTCATACGAAGCCATTTTATGTCAATACCGATCGAATCGTCGTTCAAGTACTTCGCAAGGATATCAGCCCTCAGTATGTTCGCGTTGCGCTTAATGATATGAAGGAAAAATATGGATTCAATCATGCACACAAAGCCAACTCTCACAACTTGGCTCCTGTCACCATCCAACTTCCTGTAAAAAGCAACGGATGTTACGACTTAGAGCAACAGGAAATTATGGTCGAAATTTTCAACTATCTTGAAGATATGCGAAAATCTCTTCTCCATCAAAAAGACCGTGTGGTAGAAAGCAACGTCTGTGTAGACTTGTCCTGCTACCATTTTGCCCAGAAAAAGATTTCGGATCTGTTTTCGGTTCTTCGAGGAAGCGGAAAATATACTAGAAGCTATACTCAGGAACATCCTGGCGCAGTCCCTCTCTTTTCGGGAAACACTTCTGGGGCATTTGCGTATGTCGATACCGCTGATTATAATACCCCTTGTTTGAGCTGGGTGATTGATGGCCTTGCTGGGTATCTTATGTTCCACTCATCAGAGTTTTCTGCAACAAATCATCGAGGAGTTTTGCTTCCAAAATTTTCTGACATTAACCTTCAATATGCCAAATTTATTATGGAACCTATTTTCCGAAATGCAAAGAAGGGTCGTGTTGGTGATAACGGAGAAAACGAATACTCTTCACTCCCTCCCTTTATGGTTTCTGAACTTTTGGTCCCATTCCCTGTTGATGATAACTGGAAAGATAAGCCTATCCGCTCAGCAAGAAATTGCCGAACAATATATTACTGTTGAGCAATGCAAACGAGATGTTGCTGAGAAGTTAGATGCTCTGGCTCATCAAAAATCGAGCTATAATAGCTCTGAATGCCAAAAGTGTCATACTTTTACCGCTTTACCGCAATAAAACTTGCAAAACCATCTTGACGCGCTCCGCGATCCATGATACCCTTTATCGCAAATCCCACCGAGCTTGTCGGGGCAATGCCCTCCATCTTGCTTGCGCAAGACCGCTCTGCCGCTTAAAAGCCCCACTGGGGCTTTCATTGCTACGCAAACGCAGTCTTGTAGAAAAGTACAGAACGGCGAGGATTTATTCCCCATGAAGATTTTTACCGCCCCGCAACACACCCGATCTATTTTGCCGCCGTTTCACCCGACAAAATCATCGCTGCGCTGCGCAGGCGGTATTTTTCTTTTTCACAAATAAAATCTTATGTAGTTATTCAATCTTCCAAAATTTGTTTTTAGTTGTTGACTGTACAACTGTAAAGTGTTATTCTTGTGCTTGAAAGAAGCAGGTTGTAGTGTCCGCACTGCGTCCGGCTTTCTTCATACTGTACCTTGAATCTTTCATAAGCCGTCTGAACGAGATACTGCGCCATGACCTCACACTTTCTGTGGGCGAGCCGGACAACGCCGCTGCAAAACAGGGGCAGGAACTGCGTTCGGTGTGAACGGTGACCATGAGCAGGGGCTTTGCCTTTTCACACGTTTTGCTCTGCAAAATTTTCAACGTGCATTGCGGTTCGACTTCTGAAATTTTCAGTGTTGCACGGAAAGGGCGAAAGCAAGTATCGACCTGTGGCCACAAATTTTCAATGCTTGAAAATGTTCTGTCACATGGTCTGCCACTTGTTGGGGAGTGCCTTCCCCAAACCCTGCTCTAGCTTCGCACCGTTGGTGCGAATGCGGCGTGTCGCATTACATAGCCCTCTCCATCCCGGAGCGGGCATTTATCATTTTCACAGGAGGTCGAATATGGCTGAAATGAAAAGTCCGAACGTACACGCAAAGAAGAACCGCAATGACACGCCGCGAAAACGAAAGACACACATCATCAAGGTCAGAGTGACCGCAGAGGAAAAACTGCGGATCGCATACGCCTGCAAAGAACTCCACCTCACCCAATCTGAACTCGTCCGCCGCGTCCTGTACGGCGTGAACGTCAAGCACACCGTTGTGGTGGCGCAGGGCGGCGAGGATGCACTGGCGGCGCTTGCCGCCTTGTCTGCTCAGTGCAGCAAGGTGGGAAGCAACCTCAACCAGCTTGCACGGCACTTCAACTCCGGCGGCAAAGACACCGAGCAGCTCCGGGCGCAAATTCTGGAGGAACTGTCCGCACTCACGAACTTTCGGCTGAAAGCCGAAGAAACGGTTGGTGAACTGTATGGCAACCATCAAGCATTTGACCTCGAAAAACTCTAACTATGCCGCCGCCGAAAGCTATCTCACCTTTCAGCACAACGAGTACACCGGTCTGCCCATTCTGGATGAGAAGGGCAGACCCAAGCTGCGGGATTCGTACCTGCTCGACACCCTTGAGTGCGGCGAATCCTCATTCGCTATGGCCTGCCTGATTGCCAATCGCAAATACGGCAAGAACGGCAGGCGGGAGGACGTGAAGACCCACCACTATATCATCAGCTTCGACCCGAAGGACGCAGTAGAGAACGACCTGACCATGGAGCGGGCGCAAGCCCTTGGCTTGCAGTTCTGCAAGGACAACTTTCCCGGTCATCCCGCCATCGTCTGCACCCACCCGGACGGTCACAACAGTGCGGGAAACATCCACGTCCACATCGTCATCGGCAGCTTGCGTGTCCGCACCGTGGAACGGCAGCCCTTCATGGACAAGCCGTGCGACTGGGAAGCGGGCAAGAAGCACCGCTGCACTTCTGCCATGCTCCGGCACCTCCGTGTCGCTGTCATGGAGATGTGCGAGCAAGCCGACCTGAACCAGATCAACCTGCTGGAAGCCCAAGGCGACCATGTTTCGGAGCGCGAGTATTGGGCACAGCGGCGCGGACAACGCCGCCTCGACCATGTCAACGCCAAACTTGCCGCCGAAGGGCAGCAGCCCACCCAGACCGTCTACCAGACCGAACTGGACAAGCTGCGAAAGCAGATCTACGCTGTGCTGAACAAGACCACCACCTTCGAGGAATTTTCTGCATTGCTCATGCAGGAACACGGCATCGCGTGAAGGAGAGCCGAGGCCGGTTGAGCTACTGCCCGCCCGGCCGGACAAAGTTCATCACCGCCAAGAAACTGAGCAAGAAGCTGGAAAAGAGCAGGTGTTGACCGCCCTCTCCCAGAACATCCAGCTTGCCGCCATCATCCAGCCCGCCTGCGAACAGAAGCCGGATAAGATCAGGAAACTGGTTGACATTCAGGCGAACGTTGCTGCGGGCAAGGGCATCGGCTATGAGCGTTGGGCGAAAAAGTTCAACCTCAAAAACTGGTCGCAGACCTTGTGTCTCCTGCAGGAGAAAAAGCTGCTCAGCGAAGATGCCCTGTACCAGCGCATTGCCGAACTGCAAACCCAGCACGACGATGCACTGGCGGTGGTCAAAGACTTGGATGCCCGCATGGTCTCCCTCAAGGAGCTGCGCGGGCATCTTGTGGTCTATCGGCAGTACAAGCCCCTTGCACAGAAGCTCCAGACTGTGCGGAATCCCGCCAAGTTCAAGGAGCAGCACCGTGCAGAGCTTGCCGTGTACGAGGCCGCTTGCGCCTATTTCAAGGCCAACGGCTCAGGACACTGCCGGACCTCAAAAAGCTGGATGCCGAATATCAGACCCTTTCCTCGGAGAAAAACGGGTTCTACACCCGCTACAAGAAAGCGCAGATCGAACTGCGTGAACTCCGCACCGCACAACAAAACGTGGAAGCCTTCTTCCGCAAGGAAGAGCGCGGCCACGCCGTACCGCAGCAGGAGGTCAAATGAACAACACTCTGACGGATCGATGTGTGAATAAACCCAACCTCACCCACGCCCTTCACCGGGCTTTGTCCTTTCGCCTGTACCCCACCCATTGGGACGGAGGGTAGCACCTCTGTCTTTTCGGACGTAAAGAACGCCATCTCGACCCGGCAGGCAGCGGAGCTATACGGCTTCGCCGTAAACCGGAACGGTATGATGTGCTGTCCCTTCCACGGGGATAAACACCCCAGCATGAAGGTGGACAGCCGTTTCCACTGTTTCGCCTGTCAGGCGGATGGCGATGTGATCGATTTTGTCGGCAGACTTTTTCAACTTTCTCCCTACAAGGCTGTGGAAAAGTTGAAGGAGGACTTCGGCATGGCACTTGCCGACGGCAAGGTGCGGCTTGCTCCCCGCAGACCGCCCACCGTCCGGCAGCAGCTGCTGGACTATTACCGCTGTCTGCAGCGTTGGCGGGTCCGATATGCACCGCAGTCACCCACAGAAGAACTTCACCCCTGCTTCCTTGAAGCGATAAAGAACCTTGACATCGTTGAATATTATCTGGACTGTTCGGTGCTCCCGGACCCGCAGACCGAAAACGAGCTACGGAAGTATTGGGAGGGATTGCATGAGCGACTGGAAAAGAGGAACGAAGATTGGCGTGATGAGGACGAACTGGAAGAAGAGGAAGAATGCGAATGCCCTTGGGTAGACAGCAAGGGCAAAGTGCGTGAAACCGCTTACTGCCAGTACCTTTTAGAGAAGCACCCCATGATGTGCCTGAAACAGAAGCTGTTCGACCAGAACGGCGAGGTGGACGAGGACGCACTGCTCTACGAAGTCCACAGCGACCTCCGTGACTTTGTGCTCGACAACCTTGCCAAGAAGGAGAAGCAGGTTCTGGACGCACTCCGTATCGAAACCTATACCCCTGAATGGAAACCCCAGCTTGACCGCATCCATCTCCAGAACGGGACCTACTTTCTGGACGAACGGGGCTTTGTGCCGGAAAAGGAACTCTGCCTGAACCGGCTCCCCGTGGAATACCAGCCCGATGCCCCCGCACCGACCAAGTGGCTGGAATTTCTGGACGGTCTGCTGATCCCGGAGGACATTCTGACCTTGCAGGAATATCTCGGCTATCTTCTGATCCCATCTACCAAGGCGCAGAAGATGCTGGTCATGACCGGCAAGGGCGGCGAGGGAAAATCCCGCATCGGCTTGCTGCTGAAGAAGCTGTTCGGGGAAGCCTCTCACTCCGAATCCATCCTCCGCATCGAAACGAACCGCTTTGCCAGTGCAAATCTGGAGTACAAGCTGGTCATGGTCGATGACGACCTGAACATGGTGGCGCTGCCCGAAACACGGAACATCAAGTCCATCGTCACCGCCGAGGACCGTTTGTGCATCGAGCGGAAGAATAAGCAGGCTGTCCAAGGCCTGCTGTACGTTCGTTTCATCTGCTTCGGCAATGGCAACCTTGTGGCCGCTCACGATGACAGCGACGGCTTCTGGCGCAGACAGATTTTGGTGGCGGTGAAAGACCGCGACCCTGCCCGCGTCGATGACCCGTTTCTCATTGAGAAGTTGACCGCAGAACTCCCCGGCATCCTGCTGTGGATGCTGGAAGGTTTGCACCGTCTGCTGGCGAACCGCTATCAGTTCACCATCAGCGAGCGCTCCATCCAGAACCTTGAAGCAGCCATGGCGGACAGCGACAACCTGACCCAGTTCATGCAGGCAACGGCGTATGTCCGTTTCAAGCCCGACACCGAGGAACGCTCCACCTATCTCTACCGCGCCTACACCAAGTGGTGCGAGGATAATCTGGAATCGCCTGTTCCGCAAAAGAAGTTCAGCCAGTTCCTGCTGAAAAATGCGGGGAAGTATGGCCTGACCTTTTCCAAGCACATCGAGGAACGTACCGCGGCTTCCGGGGCGTATGCGTCCACCCCGCCTTTGCTGCGGCATAAAACACACGAAAAGTGAAATTCTCGCGCCCTACGCGCCCCAAATCAGTAGTTTTGACTTGTTATCGCTGTTTTCTTAGGGCGCGTGTCCGCCCTTTCGGGCGGATACAGGGCGGCAACACGCCTTCGGGGCGGGAGAGAAGCCGGATGCGCCCCAAGAGGGCGCATTCATCCCAGCCATGCGCCTATAAATCAACACAGGAAGGTACTTTTGTGTGGTTTGGGGCGCGTGGGGCGCGTAAATTCAAGTTCTCGCACTTTTTTGGGCTGCTGCTTCGGGTCAGGAGCGGCAGGCCCTTACATATTTACCGGCCCACAAGGGTGCAACTCAATCGGAGCTGCACCGGGTCTGGAGAAGTGCAAAGGAGACATGCCTATGACGAATGTCCGCAAAAATTCCGCCAAACTGACCCGTGAGGACTTGAAAATCGCGCCCGAATCCCCTACAATGAAATTGTCCGAAACCCCTGCCGTAGAACCTTCTGACCAGACCAGCAAAACCGTCCGACACGCCCCGCTCGTTTACCGGGTGGAGGAGATTGCCCAACTGTTGGCGATCTCCAACCGTGCTGCGTACAATCTGTGCAACACCACGAAAGACTTCAAGGTGATCCGCCTCGGTACCAGCATCCGGGTAAGCAAGCAGAGCTTTGACGATTGGTTTGCTGCGGTCTGAGGGAGGGAACATCTATGGCATCTATTCTCAGGCGCGGAGATTCCTACTCCGTTCGTTTCAAATACAAAGACCATGCTGGCCGGATCTGTGAAGGCTGGGAGAGCTTCAAAACCAAGAAGGAAGCGCAAGACCGCAAGATCTCGGTAGAGAAAGAACTCTTGGACGGTACGTTCCTCATACCCGATGCAATGACGGTAGCGGAAATGCTGTACAAGTGGCTTCCCATCCAGTCCAGCAAGCACAAGTGGGCACCCAAAACCTACACCCACACGGTAGCCATGATCCAGAATCTTGTCGTGCCCTATCTCGGCAAGAAGCAGATTCAGAAGGTTCAGACGTATGACCTCGAACAGTTTTACGCTACGCTGAGCCGGACACCGCGCGGACTGTATAAGCAGGGTGTCAAGCAAACGCTCACCGACAAACAGAAGCGGCAGTTTCTGACGGGTGCTTCCATCCGGGAAGTTCACGCCATGCTCAAGACTGCTTTTTCCTATGCCGTTGAGTGGGGTCTGCTCCTCAAGTCACCGATTCCGAGAGAAGCCCCGAAATCGACCTCGGAAGAACGTGCCATCTGGGACGAAAAGACCATGCTTGCTGCGTTGCAGACCATGACCGACCCTACGCTCCACCTTGCTGTTCATCTGAGCATGATCCTCTCGCTGCGTGTCGGAGAGATCCTTGGCTTGCAGCCGGGAGACATCGACTTCGATGCAGCGGATGGACGTGGGACCATCACGGTCGGCAGGAGCTTACAGCGCACCGAAAAGGCTGCACTGGAAAGACCGATCCGAATCAGATCTACCACATTTTCCCCGACCAGCGTGAGGCAGCAGCTCCGCACTGGTGCTGAAGAAGCCGAAAACCAAGAAATCCAGCCAGCCAACCCTTTATCTGACGAGACCCTTGAAAGAGGAACTGCTGGCTTGGCTGGAAAAGCTCCGTCAGGACGAGCTTGCCATGGATGGCAGATATCGCAACTGCGGTCAGCTTTTCCGCTTGCCCAACGGTATGCCTGTTGCCCCGGAAGCCCTTTCTAAATGGTACCGCACTTGGCGTGCAGAGCACCCGGAGTTTGAGAAGATCGTGTTCCACGGTCTGCGCCACTCCAGTGCCACTTACCAGTTGATTGAATCCGGCGGCAACATCAAAGCCGTGCAGGGCAACACCGGTCACGCCACCACCGGCATCCTGATGGACACCTACGCCCACACGCAGGACAAGCCCCGGTTGGAGCTGGCTGAGAAGCTGGAAGCAGACTTCTATTCGCAGGACATCGGCTCCCCCAAATCCGGCTCTGTGCCGGTAAAAGAAAATCTGCCGGACAGCATCCAGATCACCCCCGAAGGGATGCTGAAAGTTGTCCGGCAGATGAACCCCGAGCAGCGACGTGAGTTCACCCGCCTGCTGTTCGCCTGAAAAAAGTATGGAAAAAACGCTCACGATGCACAGAATGCAGACAATGCAAGGAAAAACACGGCTTTCCCGCCGGTGTGCAAAAAGTGTGCAAAAGTGTGCAGAGCCCCAGAAAATGGAAAATCCCACGAGGAATCTTACGAATTCTTCGTGGGATTTTGGTGCGCTCGAGGGAACTCGAATCCCTGGCCCTCTGATTAAAAGTCAGATGCTCTACCGGCTGAGCTACGAGCGCATACATTATAAAGCGCAGTATAACACGATAACTGCCGAATA
>ENA-OQJX01000803-OQJX01000803.1-human-gut-metagenome-genome-assembly--contig:-NODE-803-length-11767-cov-2.031701_pt1 | contig 11767 bp, 9 predicted proteins | sample MGYA00242615_ERZ504782 | MGnify/ENA primary metagenome ERZ504782 (study PRJEB26092, sample SAMD00036354) | human gut metagenome | host: Homo sapiens | study: EMG produced TPA metagenomics assembly of... | reverse complement strand
TTGCACTCTGCGAATGGTTTCCGTCCATTCTGAGGGAACCTTTGGGCGCCTCCGATACCCTTTCGGAGCGACCGCCCCAGTCAAACTCCCCGTCTGGCATTGTCCCACCGCCGGGTCACGGCGGCTGGTTAGAAACCCAATACTGCAAGGGTGGTATCCCAACAGCGGCTCCGGTATGACTGGCGTCACACCTTCTCAGCTCCCACCTATCCTGTACATGCAGCACCGGATCCCAGTACCAAACTGGAGTAAAGCTCCATGGGGTCTTTCCGTCCTGGCGCAGGTAACCAGCATCTTCACTGGTACTTCAATTTCACCGGATGCATTGTCGAGACAGCGCTCAAATCATTACGCCTTTCGTGCGGGTCGGAACTTACCCGACAAGGAATTTCGCTACCTTAGGACCGTTATAGTTACGGCCGCCGTTTACTGGGGCTTAAATTCAAAGCTTCGCTTGCGCTAACCTCTCCTCTTAACCTTCCAGCACCGGGCAGGCGTCAGCCCATATACCTCACCTTACGGTTTTGCATAGACCTGTGTTTTTGCTAAACAGTTGCTTGAGCCTATTCTCTGCGGCCACATCTCTGTGGCACCCCTTCTCCCGAAGTTACGGGGTCATTTTGCCGAGTTCCTTAACAATGCTTCTCCCGCCGGCCTTAGGATTCTCTCCTCATCTACCTGTGTCGGTTTACGGTACGGGCATGTATCACACAATAGCGGCTTTTCTTGACAGCCGGAATCACACACTTCGCTACTTTAGTTCGCTGCGCGTCACGTCTTCGGATTGCACGGCGGATTTGCCAACCGTACTCCTACCTCGCTTGCCCCGGTATTCCCATTCCCGGGATGTGTTGTCCTTCTGTGTCCCCACAGTTCTGATGATACATGGTACAGGAATTTCAACCTGTTGTCCATCGACTACGCCTCTCAGCCTCGCCTTAGGCCCCGACTTACCCAGAGCAGATCAGCTTTACTCTGGAAACCTTGGATATTCGGCCTGGAGGATTCCCACCTCCATCTCGCTACTCATTCCGGCATTCTCTCTTCTTAACGCTCCACGGCTCCTTATCGGTACCGCTTCTCCGCACTAAGAATGCTCCTCTACCAATGTACTTACATACATTCCTAAGCTTCGGTGTTGTGTTTCAGCCCCGGACATTTTCGGCGCAGGACCTCTCGACTAGTGAGCTATTACGCACTCTTTGAATGTGTGGCTGCTTCTGAGCCAACATCCTAGTTGTCTTTGAAATCCCACATCCTTTTCCACTTAACACACACTTTGGGACCTTAGCTGTAGGTCTGGGCTCTTTCCCTTTTGACTACCCAACTTATCTCGTGCAGTCTGACTCCCATACATCATTTATGCGGCATTCGGAGTTTGATATCCCTTGGTAAGCTTTGACGCCCCCTTAGGAATTCAGTGCTCTACCTCCGCTAAACTAATATGAGGCTAGCCCTAAAGCTATTTCGAGGAGAACCAGCTATCTCCGGGTTCGATTGGAATTTCTCCCCTATCCACACCTCATTCCCACCCTTTTCAACGGATGTGGATCCGGTCCTCCACGGAATTTTACTTCCGCTTCAACCTGGACATGGATAGGTCACCCGGTTTCGGGTCTGCCTGTACTGACTTGACGCCCATTTGAGACTTGGTTTCCCTTCGGCTCCGAGCCTTAAGCTCTTAACCTTGCCAGTACCGGCAACTCGCCGGACCGTTCTACAAAAAGTACGCGGTCGCACCTTAACGTGCTTCCACAGCTTGTTAAACACAGGGTTTCAGGTTCTTTTTCACTCCCCTCCCGGGGTCCTTTTCACCTTTCCTTCACAGTACTATGCGCTATCGGTCACTAAGGAGTATTTAGCCTTGGAGGGTGGTCCCTCCGACTTCCCACAAGGTTTCTCGTGTCTCGTGGTACTCTGGATCCTGCTGCTTCCTATTGCTTTCGTGTACGGGGCTTTCACCCTCTCTGGCCTGACTTCCCAGACAGTTCCACTAACAAATCGGTTCACGTTTGCAGTCCTTAACCCCAGCATGCACGCACGCTGGTTTGGGCTCTTCCCATTTCGCTCGCCGCTACTTTGGGAATCGATGTTTCTTTCTCTTCCTCCGGCTACTTAGATGTTTCAGTTCACCGGGTTCCCTCTGCATGGCTATGGATTCACCATGCAGTGACTGAGGTTTGCTCAGCCGGGTTTCCCCATTCAGATATCTCCGGATCAAAGGATATTTGCTCCTCCCCGAAGCTTTTCGCAGCTTATCACGTCTTTCATCGGCTCTTAGTGCCAAGGCATCCACCCTGCGCTCTTTATAGCTTAACCAAATGATTTCCCACCGCGGGTTGCTGCGGGTCCTCTAAACGTCCATAGCGTTGGACGCTTTGGTTCTAGGTTTTCATAAACGCTTTCGCATTTACAAGTTTGTTTTTCCATACAATCTCTTGTATGGCCTCGGATGTCTTGATATTCTGATTTAGAATATACAATTCATTTTTATTCAATATGCGGTTTTCAAGGTACGTATGGTATGCTTCCGTTTCCTCTGAGATTCCAGCATAAGCGTCTTCCCTTTGGTCACTTCAGCAAATGGAGATGGAGAGATTCGAACTCTTGACCCCCTGCTTGCAAGGCAGGTGCTCTCCCAACTGAGCTACACCCCCACAGAAATCTGGCACCCACCTGCTCTCCCATGCCGTCTCCAGCATAGTACCATCGGCCGCTTAGGTCTTAACCATCGTGTTCGGGATGGGTACGGGTGTTTCCCCTAAGCGCATCGGCACCGGAAATTCTTTGTGTCCTCTTGATTGAACACTAGACAGTATATAAAACCCTTACTTCTTCTTCCTTAGAAAGGAGGTGATCCAGCCGCACCTTCCGATACGGCTACCTTGTTACGACTTCACCCCAGTTACCTGCCCCGCCTTCGGCAGCTCCCTCTCTTGCGAGTTGGGTCACTGACTTCGGGCGTTGCTGACTCCCATGGTGTGACGGGCGGTGTGTACAAGACCCGGGAACGTATTCACCGCGACATTCTGATTCGCGATTACTAGCGATTCCAGCTTCGTGTAGTCGGGTTGCAGACTACAGTCCGAACTGGGACGTTATTTTTGGGATTTGCTCCACATCACTGTCTTGCTTCCCTTTGTTTACGCCATTGTAGCACGTGTGTAGCCCAAATCATAAGGGGCATGATGATTTGACGTCATCCCCACCTTCCTCCAGGTTATCCCTGGCAGTCTCCCTAGAGTGCCCAGCTTTACCTGCTGGCTACTAAGGATAAGGGTTGCGCTCGTTGCGGGACTTAACCCAACATCTCACGACACGAGCTGACGACAACCATGCACCACCTGTCTCTCTTGCCCCGAAGAAGGCGCCGTTACACGCCGGTCAAGAGGATGTCAAGACTTGGTAAGGTTCTTCGCGTTGCTTCGAATTAAACCACATGCTCCACCGCTTGTGCGGGTCCCCGTCAATTCCTTTGAGTTTCATTCTTGCGAACGTACTCCCCAGGTGGAATGCTTACTGCGTTTGCGACGGCACCGAAGGCTTTGCCCCCCAACACCTAGCATTCATCGTTTACGGCGTGGACTACCAGGGTATCTAATCCTGTTTGCTCCCCACGCTTTCGAGCCTCAACGTCAGTTATCGTCCAGTAAGCCGCCTTCGCCACTGGTGTTCCTCCTAATATCTACGCATTTCACCGCTACACTAGGAATTCCACTTACCTCTCCGACACTCTAGCAAAACAGTTTCCAAAGCAGTCCCAGGGTTGAGCCCTGGGTTTTCACTTCAGACTTGCTTCGCCGTCTACGCTCCCTTTACACCCAGTAAATCCGGATAACGCTTGCCCCCTACGTATTACCGCGGCTGCTGGCACGTAGTTAGCCGGGGCTTCTTAGTCAGGTACCGTCATTTTCTTCCCTGCTGATAGAGCTTTACATACCGAAATACTTCTTCACTCACGCGGCGTCGCTGCATCAGGCTTTCGCCCATTGTGCAATATTCCCCACTGCTGCCTCCCGTAGGAGTTTGGGCCGTGTCTCAGTCCCAATGTGGCCGGTCACCCTCTCAGGTCGGCTACTGATCGTCGCTTTGGTGGGCCGTTACCCCGCCAACTGGCTAATCAGACGCGGATCCATCTCACACCACCGGAGTTTTTCACACCGTACCATGCGGTACTGTGCGCTTATGCGGTATTAGCAGTCATTTCTAACTGTTATCCCCCAGTGTGAGGCAGGTTATCCACGCGTTACTCACCCGTCCGCCACTCAGTCAATCGAATTCCATCCGAAAACTTCCTTCAATTGCTTCGTTCGACTTGCATGTGTTAGGCACGCCGCCAGCGTTCATCCTGAGCCAGGATCAAACTCTCATGTTTAAAAGTTGATTCCAGGTTTCAGACTACTTAGCTTGGCTAGTTATCTTTAACCTTCATTACTTGGTTTTGTTCTGAATTTTCTCAAATCCAAAGGTCTAAACCAGACCTTTTGTTTTTAGAATTTTCAGGGTTTTACATACTGTCTAATCTTCAATTATCAAGGTTCTTTGTTGTCGGCTTGTTCAGCAGCAACTTTTATATCTTATCACAGTCGCTTGTGTTTGTCAACAACTTTTTTAACTTTTTTTGATTTTTGTTTTCAGCCAAATGGCTTTCCGCAATCATCAGTCGCTGTTGTTTTTTGTCCAGCGGGTATTAACTATACCATAACTGTCGTTTATTGTCAACAACTTTTTAAAACTTTTTTTCATCTTACAAACAAGAGTGAAAAAATAATCATTTGGAAAATGGAGCGGAGAAAGAGGGATTTGAACCCTCGCGCCGGTTTCCCGACCTACACCCTTAGCAGGGGCGCCTCTTCGGCCTCTTGAGTATTTCTCCGAATTGATATTTTCCATATGATTGCTTCTTTTGACATGCTTGTCCTCAGACGCATTGACCATTATACTAAATAGATTTTAGCTTGTCAAGCCATTTTTGGTGAGATTTTTATTTATTTCTTCCTGTATCCTGTCATGCACAAGATGTGCTATTTCTGAGGTTTTCATTCCCATATATTGATCCGGAAGAATGGGCTCCATATAGTGAACCTGCACTTCTTCCCTTTTTAACGAGTTCATGTCAAAGGGACGGAAGGAATTAACCAGGGCCACAGGTACAATGGGGCAGCCTGCTTTTACAGCACTCTTAAATGTACCGCTCTTAAAATCCAGTATTTCATTTCCGTTGCGGCTCCGGTGGCCTTCTGCAAATATAACAAAGTTACGGCCTGACTTTACCCGTTTGGTAACTTCAGTTATAATGCGCACCTGGTCTTTTATATCATCCCTGTCCATGGCCAGACTTTTGGTTGCCCCCAATACCTGCTTTACCAGAATCCAGTTGGATGCCTCTTTCTTTATTACAACAGACAGCGGTCTTGGGCAGGTTGAAAACAGGGCAAGCATATCGAACAGGCCCTGATGATTGGGAAACAGTATAAATCCGTCCTGAGACGGAATATGCTCTGTTCCCGTTGCAGTGACCGTAACCCTGCCCCTTCTGTTAATCCTCTTTACCATCTCCGATATATACCCATATTTTTCAGCAGCCGTCCTTGTATCTTCTTCTCTTGCCATACGCGAAATGGTGAAAAACCATATCGGTGCATGGAGTAAATTCATGAGTACCATATATATAATCCGCTTCATATCCCCTCGCTACAGAGTACAAAATTCCTTTACTGCTGTTTCATATAGATTATTACCAAGGGCATCCATCACCACAACCACCGGAAAATCCTGTATGGCCAGTCTGCGCACTGCCTCTGTGCCTAAATCTTCATATGCAACAATTTCGGATGAAAGAATGCATTTGGACAGAATGGCTCCTGCTCCTCCCACGGCGGCAAAATAAACAGCTCCGTTGCGCACAATGGCATCCATAACAGCCTTGCTTCTCTTTCCCTTTCCTATCATGCCCCCATACCCAGGTCCAAAAGGCGCGGCGTATACTTATCCATACGGCTGGCTGTGGTAGGACCGGCTGAGCCAATGGCTCTCCCCTCCCTGGCTGGGGACGGCCCATGTAATATATGATGCTGCCCTCTATATCAAACGGCAGTGATTCCCCTCTGTCAAGAGCCTCGTCCATCCGCTTATGGGCGGCATCCCTGGCCGTATAAATGGTTCCCGTAAGATTATACATAATCTCCTGCTTTTAAGGAGGCAGCTTCCTCTTTTGTCATTGGTACATTCATATGTCGATTCATCTGAACAGGACTCCTTTCTCATTTACAGTTTTACAGTACTCTGCGGGCATGACGGTTTACATGGCAGCATATGTTTACGGCAAGGGGAAGGCCGGCTATATGGGTGGCGAATGTCTCTATGTTCACGGCAAGGGCTGTTACCCTCCCTCCCAGTCCCCCGGGCCGATGCCTGACTGATTGATCCGGTTTAACATATCCTCTTCCAGATCTCTGACCCACTGCTTCCCAGGCTTATCCTCTATATCTCTGGTCAGGGCGTGTTTTGCCATCTGGGTACATTTCTCAAAGGTCCCGCCAATTCCCACTCCCACCACCATGGGAGGACATGCATTGGGGCCTGCCTCTCTCACCGCCTGAAGGATGGATTCTTTTACCCCTTCCAGACCGTCTGCAGGCTTTAACATGAACACACGGCTCATATTCTCGCTTCCATATCCCTTGGGAGCCACTGTTATGTCAATCTGTTCCCCATCAACAATTTCACAGTGAATGACAGCCGGAGTGTTGTCCTTTGTATTAATTCTCTCTATAGGATCCCCCACCACAGATTTACGGAGATATCCCTGTTCATATCCCTGACGTACGCCTTCATTGACAGCATCGGCCAGTCTTCCCCCTGTGATATGTACATCCTGTCCTATTTTCATAAATACCACAGCCATACCCGTATCCTGGCAGATAGGTATTTTATCCTCTCCTGCGATTTTCAGGTTCTCCTTAAGCTGGCCCAGAACCTGGCGGCCCAGAGGGGACTCCTCCTCCTCCACTGCTTTTCAAAGACCTTTCTCATATCCGGAGTCCAGTCCGTAATTGGCCTCAATACACATGTCCCTTATTGCTTCTGTAATGGTTTCTGCGGCTATCTCCCTCATCTTCGTTGTTCCTCCCATCCTTTTGCTACGGCAGCCCTGAATTCATCTTCAGGCATGGGCTTTCCGTAATAATATCCCTGGACACAATCCACGCCGAATTGTCTCAGTAATTCTATCTGTTCCTCTCTTCCACGCCTTCTGCCACAATTTTCTGGCCCATTGCATGGAATGTCTCCACCATACTCCTCACAAATACCTGGACCTTGCTGTCCCCGGGCAGACGTACCAAAAGGCTTCTGTCCAGCTTAATGTACTCAAAGGGAAGAGACAGGGCACAGGATATATTGGAGTATCCGGTACCGAAATCATCCAGATAAAACCCAAATCCTTCTCCTGTCATTTCCTCCATCATCCTTTTCATATAATCCATGTCCTGAAGCAGTACACGTTCCGTAACCTCAATCTTCAACTGATCCGGATTCAGCCCGCACCGGTTCAGGCATTCATGGATTCTCGCACAAAGGCTGCGGTCCTCGAACTGCTGCATGGAAAGGTTGATGGAGATAGAATCTATTTTGTCCCGCATCTGTCCAAGAAGCGTGCAGACCTCCTCCAGCACAATCCAGCTCAGGTCGTCTATAAGGCCGGTTTCTTCAGCCAACGGTATGAACTCCGACGGCGATACGGGTTCACCGTCATAATCCCTGAGACGAAGGAGGGCTTCTGCGGAAGAAAACCGGTTGGTTTTTAAGTTAAATACAGGCTGATACCATACCTTAAACCGCCTTTGGCGGATGGATGTCTCCATGATATCCAGAATCCGCTTTCTCCTGTTTAACTGTTCCAGCAGTTTTATATCAAACCGCCTCAGGCCTCCCGGTTCCTTTTTGGCATAGTGAATGCCCGATTCCAGATATTCTATAATCTGGGTGGCATTCCATTCCTGTCCCCTGTACATCACATCGGTGAAATAGGCCTGGATATAACTTCCCACGGCTCCCAGTTCCCATCGTTCCTCAAAGCGTTCCTGTATCCTTTTAAGACTTCCGGTTGATTCTTCTTCTGTTGCGTAGGGCAGCAGCACTGCAAACTCCACATTTCCAAACCGGAATCCTTGGCGCCGGGCAGTATGTGGTCCAGCTCCCTGGCAATATTATATAAAAACTCATCCCCTTTTTTGTAGCTGAATTTCTCATTTACAAGAGAAAACTGCTTCAGACACACAAGAACTACCTGAAAATACTGCCTGCTGGCTATTCTCAGGGACAGCTCCTCAAAAAAGCTGTTCCTGTTTCCGATAAAGGTAAGGCTGTCCACCTCACTTCGCCTGGTCTGGAAGCTGATGAATATAACCATATTGACAATGGCCAGTAAACATGCCATTTAACTGAAGGTCCTTATAAATATGCTGGAACACAATACAGATGGCTGCGATCACCGGCATGGTGCGGATTAACCTGACCACCGGCCTGCTGACGCTGCGCCGGTGGCGCATGTAGCACAGCACCAGCATAAGCATCTCAATTGCCATAACTAAATATCCAATCCTGTTTAAGGGACCTCTTATGTATATCTGGTTTTCATCAAAATAAAACAGCACGCCGCTTCTAAGATTCCAGATTACAATTCCCCAAAATATGATATTCAGTATAAGGACAATTCTGCCGGTTATTCTCAGGCAACGTTTATCATACACATGTTCCAGTGTCAGGCAAACATGTAGACAGCCATAACAGAGCAGGTCAAAACACACAGAATGAAATACAGGCTGTTAAGCAGCATATTCACCCCATGGGAAACAACGGCGGGCTTCGTGACCATATGTACACAGACAATGTTCAAAAGGATGGTCAAGACGGAAATCCAAAGACACACCTGATAGATTTTCCGCCTGCTGTTGGATACCAGCCGCCGTTCGTGATAGTATAAATGAGAATAATATGAATGATAAGTCCTAATAATTCTGCTGCCAATGACCACATTACCATATTGTTCGGTTCTCCTCTTTTGTCCGTAACCAGGAAGGGAACAAAAACATCAATGACTATTTCATAATGACTATTTCATAAAAAGGCTGTCGCAACTGACAGCCTTTTCATGGAACTGAATCTTAAACCGTTTCATCTGAATCTACATCTGCTTCTCTCTCTTCTTCAGAATCCCCGTTCTCTTCCTCGTAATACTCTTCATCATATACATTGCTGTCCTTGGTAACGCTTTCCCTTACCTTGGCTATACTTGCCACCTTGATGTCAGAATCCTGATCAATGCTCATGAGCTTGACGCCGGAGGTGTTTCGTCCAATCACGGAGATATCGTCAACCGTCATGCGTATAATAATGCCTTCTGTTGTTATTATCATAATTTCCCGGCCGTCATTTACCAGCTTGGCACCTACCAGATAACCGGTCTTATCCGTACACTTGTAGCAGATAACACCCTTTCCGCCCCTGTTCTGGGCGCTGAATTCAGTAATCATAGTACGCTTGCCCATGCCGTTCTCGGAAACCACCAGAAGGCTGTCTCCCTGGCTCTGCATCTGCATTCCGATACTTCGTCGTCATCCTCAAACCGCATTCCAATGACACCCATGGATACCCGGCCGGTCCACCCTTACATCGGTCTCATTGAAACGGATACACATTCCCTTGCGTGTGACAAGCAGGATATCCTGGCTGTTATCTGTTGCCTTTACCTCAATCAGCTCATCGCCGTCCCGAAGCACAATTGCCTGCAGTCCGTTCTTGCGCACATGCTCATACTCCACCATAGGTGTTTTCTTGACCATGCCGTTTCTGGTAGCCATGAACAGATATTTGTCATCGTTAAATTCACGCATGGGGATAATGGCCGTAATCTTCTCCTCCGGCATCAGCTGAAGAAGGTTTATAATAGCCGTTCCCCTGGCTGTACGTCCTGCCTCCGGTATCTCATATGCCTTCAGACGGTACACGCGTCCGGTATTGGTAAAGAACATCATATAGTGATGGTTGGTGGTCATGAGAAGGTCCTCGATATAGTCCTCCTCAATGGTCTGCATGCCCTTAATTCCCTTGCCGCCTCTGTTCTGGCTACGGAAATTATCCACTGTCATACGCTTGATATAACCCAGTTTTGTCATAGTGATCACAGTATTTTCTCGGGGAATCATGTCCTCCATGGAAATATCAAAGGCATCAAAACCAATAGAGGTTCTTCTGTCATCACCATATTTATCGGAAATCTCCAGCATTTCCTCACGGATCACGCGAAGAAGAAGATTTCTGTCTTCAAGAATTGCCTTTAATTTGCGGATTCTTTTCCATTAATTCTGCGTATTCTGTTTCCAGTTTCTCTCTTTCCAGACCGGTAAGCGCACGAAGACGCATATCAACAATAGCCTGAGCCTGTACGTCTGTCAGCTCAAAACGATCCATCAGCTCCTGTCTGGCAATCTGAACGCTTCTGGAACCACGAATGATACGGATCACTTCATCAATATTATCAAGGGCTTTCAGAAGTCCCTCTAAAATATGAGCTCTTTCCTGCGCCTTATTCAGGTCGTACTGAGTTCTTCTTGTTACAACATCCTCCTGATGAGCCAGATAGTATTTCAGCATATCGTGGAGATTGAGAACCTTTGGCTCAAGACTTCCATTGGTTGAAACAAGGCAGAGCATGATCACTCCAAAGGTATCCTGAAGCTGTGTATGCTTATACAGCTGATTCAGAACTACATTTGCATTGGCATCTTTGCGCAGATCTATACAGATACGCATTCCTTCACGGCTGGAATGATCGTTCAGGTCTGTAATTCCGTCGATTTTTTTGTCACGGACAAGCTCTGCGATCTTTTCTATCAGGCGGGCCTTATTTACCAGATACGGAAGTTCTGTAACAATAATGCGGGACTTTCCATTAGGAAGAGTTTCAATATTTGTCACTGCGCGGACACGGATTTTGCCGCGGCCTGTACGATAAGCCTCCTCAATTCCTCTTGTTCCGAGAATCGTTGCTCCAGTAGGAAAATCCGGTCCTTTTACAATTTCAAGAATCTCCTCAATACTTGTATCACGCTGCTCCTCAATGATATTATCAATGATCTTTACCACAGCCTGAATAACCTCCCTGAGATTATGGGGGAGGAATATTCGTTGCCATACCTACGGCAATTCCCGAGGTACCGTTTACAAGAAGATTTGGATAGCGGGACGGAAGCACTACCGGCTCCCTTTCTGTTTCATCAAAGTTAGGCTGAAAATCAACTGTATTTTGTTGATATCTGCCAGCATTTCCATGGAAATCTTGCTGAGACGTGCTCGGTGTATCGCATGGCAGCCGCGCCGTCGCCATCCACACGAACCAAAGTTCCATGTCCGTCAACCAGAGGATATCTGGTTGACCAGTCCTGCGCCATATTTACCAGAGCGCCGTAAATAGAGCTGTCTCCATGAGGGTGATATTTACCCATGGTATCACCGACAATACGCGCACATTTACGGTGCGGCTTGTCAGGACCGTTGTTCAGCTCTATCATTGAATACAGAACTCGTCTCTGTACCGGTTTCAGTCCGTCCCGGACATCCGGCAGCGCTCGTGAGGCGATTACACTCATGGCATAATCTATATAAGATTTTTCCATGGTCTTCTGCAGATCCACCTCTGCACTTTATCAAAATATTGTCTTCCATTTTTTATTCTCCTAGATATTCCAGATTTCTACAATCTGAC
>ENA-OQJX01000802-OQJX01000802.1-human-gut-metagenome-genome-assembly--contig:-NODE-802-length-11768-cov-1.278842_pt1 | contig 11768 bp, 16 predicted proteins | sample MGYA00242615_ERZ504782 | MGnify/ENA primary metagenome ERZ504782 (study PRJEB26092, sample SAMD00036354) | human gut metagenome | host: Homo sapiens | study: EMG produced TPA metagenomics assembly of... | reverse complement strand
TGATTTCTAATTCTTTTTCAGTAGGTGTCACGCCACCAAAGATCATTCGATTCGTTGTGTGTATAAGTCAAACTGATTTTTCCTGGTTCAAATACCTTTTCTACTAAAAACTCTTTTCTCAATTGTTCCGTTGAATAATGACGGATATCTTCTGGACTGTGTGTATAACGTGTTTCCATTTCTTGCATTTTCTTCTACTCCTTCTATCGAATGATTTTTCCAGAGCCGCATGCTAAAAATTGTGCGACTTCTTCTTGACTGAATTGGTTGCAGTCCCCGTGGATCGTATGCTTCAAGGCAGAAGCTGCCGTAGCAAAATCAATGATTTCTTGCGGGGGCATATTGGATAAAATCCCATGGAGCACGCCACTTGCAAAAGCATCTCCGCCACCTACTCGATCCACGATTGGGGTGATTCTATGGACTTGGGATTCCACATATTCATGGTTCATCCACAATGTCCCCTTCAATTCATTTTCACTTGCTGAATGAACGGTACGTTTGGTCGAATAAAACACTTGGATATTCGGGAACTTTTCCTGCATTTTTGATAATAATAAATTAGAGGTTTGTTCTTCTGCTTCTGGCGCTTTCTCGATACCTAACTAAATAAAGAGCATCCATTTTTCCAGCTGAACAGATATCTACTAAAGGTAAAAAGCTGATGGATTACTTCGCTGGCTTCTTGCTGTGTCCATAATTTCCCGCGATAGTTGATATCGAAGCTGATCAGGCAGCCGGTTTTTTTTGCAGCTTCTATCACTTGTTTCGTCATTTTTTGCCATTTTTTAGACAAAGCTGGGGTGATTCCTGAAACATGAAATATATCTATTCCTTGGAATAACTCCTCTAACGACCATTCCAAATGATCCATTTCAGCAAAGCTTGATCCGGCACGATCATAGATCACTGAGGCGGCGCGTTCGCCACTACCAGTTTCCATATAATAAGTACCTAATCTTGGTCCACCAGATAATACCTGTTTCGTATCTACTCCATAACATTGCAAGTGCTTTTTGACTGCTTTTCCCAATGCGTTATCAGGTACTTTGGTAGCAAAAACCGCGTCATGTCCGTAATTAGCTAAAGAAATTGCTACGTTTGCTTCCCCTCCGCCATAATGGGCTGCGAATCGTTCACTTGAATCGATGCGGGTTCCCTGTTCTGTGGATAATCGCAACATGATTTCTCCGAGTGTCACTACTTTTCCCATAAGCAGTTACCTCTTGATTTCTTTCATTTTTGCTGCATACTGTTGCGCGACTTCCGTTACTTTGTCAAAATCTCCTGTAGCTGCAGGTGCTAAAAGGTTCCCACCTACTCCGACTGTTACGACACCAGCATCGAACCACTCTTTCATATTGTCCAGACTCACACCACCAGTTGGCATGATATTGACTTGAGGCATCGGTGCCTTGAAGGCAGAAATGATACTTGGTCCATAAGCGCTTCCAGGAAATAGTTTGACGATATCTACCCCGCTTTTCAGCGCTGTTTTGATCTCGGTAATCGTCATACATCCTGGTAAGTAAGGAATTTGATACAGATTGCACATCTCTGCCGTTTCTTGATCAAAGGAAGGGCTAACAATATACTCTGCGCCAGCTAAGATAGCCAAGCGAGCTGTGACAGCGTCTAATACTGTACCTGCGCCAATCACTATTTCTGGTTGATCTTTGTAAAATGACAAAAGTTCTTTGATTACTTGATCCGCTTGAAGGACTGTAAAAGTCAACTCAATACCAGTTAGACCACCTTTGATGATTGCGTGGCAAGCATTCAAAGCTTCTTCTTTACTTTTTCCGCGTACCACCGCAATCACTCCGGCGTTTTTCAATCGAGATAAAATATCAATTTTTTTCATCTTCTCCACCTATTTCCTATTTAGAAATTTTATTTTTATAACTTGGAAATTTATACCCATATTATAACGGCAGAAAAGAAAAAATGCAAACGCTTTTTTCATTTAATTTTTGAATTCTTTGCTCGATTTCACTTTTTGTTTGCTTGAGGGCACTGATTATTTGTTCTTTTGTCTCATCTGTTAAACGATATTTCGGCATACTTACACTAAATGCACCAATATTTGTTCATTTTTCACGATTGAGGCTCCTATACAAAAAATATCACGTTCGATTTCTTCATCGTCAAATGCAACGTGGGTTTCTTTTACCGTTTGGATTTCCTTTTTCAAACGCAAGGCATTGGTAATCGTGTACTCCGTGTAAGGATCAACGGATGTTTTTCAAGATAATCAGTGTACTGCTCTTCACTGAATTCTGCTAATACGGCTTTACCCATCGCAGAATTGTATAATGGTCGGGTGATTCCGATTTTTGAAGACATACGGATCGTTTGATGTTTTGGATCTAGTTTGTTCACATACAAGATTTCATTGTTGTCCAATACCCCTAAGTGGATAGTCTCATCGATCTTTTGCTGCAACTGTTCTAAAAATGGTAAAGTCAGTTCTACCAAATCGATTTGCTCAATGTTTTTATTCGCGTAGCGAATAAGCTTTGCACCTAAACGATAATTTTTCTCTGAATTTTTATTTACGTAGCCAATCATCAGTAAAGTATCTAGTATTTTCAAGACTGTAGAAGAAGTCATTCCCACACCCTTTGCGATCGTCTGCAAAGAGATGTCTGGATTTTCCGCTAAATAGTCTAGTATTTTAGAAGCTTTGATCAATACAGTTCCATAAGGTTTTTTATTTTCCATATAATATTCTCCTATTTCTTTATAAGAAAAATTATAGCGGAAATATCATCAATTTAAAAGAGATAACCGAATACAAACTGCTATTTCTCTTTATAGGCAACTCAAAGTTAAAGATCCGCTTCATTTTTACATCAAGCTTTGATATAAGGCAATAATTTCTTCTACTGTCGTTTCTCTTGGATTTCCTGGTGTACATACATCTCGCAAAGCATCTTCTGCAATTGCTGGGATATCCGCTTCTTTTACACCTAACTCAGAAATGGTCGCTGGGATTCCAACCGCTTTGCTCAATCGATCGATCTCACCGCAAGCTGCATCTCTTACATCTTCTAAAGACATTTCAGCTGCTCCTTTGATTCCTAGTACAAGAGCGATTTCACGGTATTTTTCTCCAGTATATTCTTTGTTATATTTCATGATCGTTGGCAAGAGCGCTGCACACGCTACACCATGTGGGATGTTGTACCATGCACTTAACGGATGAGCCATCCCATGCACCAGTCCTAAACCTACATTTGAGAAGCCCATTCCTGCAATATATTGTCCTAATGCCATTTTTTCTCGCCCATTTTGATCACCCTCTACAGAAGCTTCCAAAGAATGACCAATGATTTCAATTGCTTTCAAATGCAGCATATCAGTCATTTCCCAAGCGCCTTTTGTGATCAACCCTTCGATAGCATGTGTCATAGCATCCATCCCTGTTGACGCAGCCAATTTTTTTGGCATTCCCATCATCATGTCACTGTCGATGAACGCAACGATTGGGATATCATGTGGATCGACACAGACGAATTTCCGGTGATTTGCTTCATCTGTGATGACGTAGTTGATCGTTACCTCAGCTGCTGTCCCAGAAGTCGTTGGTACAGCTAAGATAGGTAAACATGGATTTTTTGTATCAGCCACACCTTCTAAGCTGATGACATCTGAAAACTCTGGATTCGTCAAAATAATCCCAATGGCTTTTGCCGTATCGATTGGCGCCCCCCACCGATTGCGATCAAACAGTCTGCTTCTGCCTCTTTAACAAAAGCTACTCCGTCTTTACGTTTTGGATCGTTGGGTTAGGTACGATCCCGTCGTATAAAACATAATCGATTCCTGCATTATCCAAAAGCTCTGTTACTTTTGTCGCTATGCCATGTTCGATCAATCCTTTATCAGTAATGACAGCTGCTTTGCTGAATCCTCGCTGCTGAAATTCGGGAACGATTGACTCAATCGCTCCTTTTCCAAAATACGATGTTTCATTTAAAATCATTCGATTACTCATTTTCTATTCCTCCTGATTTGTATTATTTTTCACAATAAAAATGAAAGAACTTCAAGCAACCGGTTGCCCAGTTGCTTGTTGCTACAGTTCAAAGACTGGCGTCAATTCACGGCTGACTGGGGAGGCATCTGGATTTGTTTCCATGATATCTTCCATGTATTTCCACCATTTTTGATTAATCGGTGTATTTGCCATTTTCCCCCATAACTCTTCATCTCGACCACTAGGTAACCAAATAATAAACTGGTACTCGGATCAAGATAGATCGAATAGTCGATGACCCCATGTTCACGAAGCGCTGTGCGCATCTCTGGTCAAAGTTCATCATGTCTTTTTTTGTATTCTTCTTGTTTTTCTGGGTAAACTTTCATGCAAAAGGCTTTTTTCACCATGTCAGACACCTGCTTTCGTATGAACTTCCTCCAAATAACCTGCTTTTGGAGTAACACCAAACGCATCTGCTAAGCGCCACAAATTCTCATCTGTGATTGTTTGCAAGATTGGTCCTTGCGCTTTGACGTACGTATAGACTTCTGCTGCCTTTTCTGCTGTTTCGATCAAACCAAAGACTTCATCCATGTCTTTTCCTGACCCGTAGATTCCATGTTGCGGCCATAAAACCAATCGAGTTTCTTTCATTTTTTCAGCTGTTGCTTCCCCAATCTCATTTGTTCCTGGAACCATCCACGGAATGATGGAAATCCCTTCTGGAAAAACAACTAAGCATTCCGTGCACATTTGCCACAGCGTACGACTAAAGGAACGTTCGTCTAATTCATGCGTAAAGCTCATCGCTAATAAATGGCTAGCATGGCAATGCATAACGATCCGATTATCTGGGTCTACTTCTAAACGGGCGATATGACTCATAAAATGACTTGGCAACTCGCTTGTAGGAAGGCAGTCATTTTCTAACCCCCACAAAAGCTCTAATGTTTTGCCATCCTCGGCAACTCGAACGATTCCAAGGTTTTCGGCAGGTTCGCTCGCTACATTTTTAAAATATCTTCCTGAACCAGTTACAATAAAATAGCATCCTGCTAAACGGCTGGCATCAAAAATCATCGAGATGCGGCGGGTCACTTTTTCAGGATCCAAGAACGGTGTGATCTCTTCCTCTTGAGTAAATAAGAAATATTCCCGCCATTTCGTTCATCCCATCCCAAGCGATAAAGATTCGACGTCGTTTCAATCATTTCTTTCACATAAGGCGCTTGTAAAATATCTATTTTTTTCAATATAGCCACACTCCTATTTTCTTAATCCCAACACGTCTTTTTGATATTCTTGGACTTCTTCTAGCCAATCCAAACCAACTGGAACTTGATTTTTGTAACAGAAATAATTCCATACATCGGCATACGGGAAATCTTTCAATTCTTCCGTGTAAGCCATTCTTGAAGTAAAGTCAAAAGCCAGCTCCATTTCTTTCAATCGCTTAACTGGTTCCAGCATAGCTTCATCAATGCTTTTTGTGTATTTCTCGTACCAATGACCCAAGCAGCGATACGATTGATCGTTGCATCAAAGAAATCCAGACCGATATTCGTTTTTTCCAGTAATTCGTTACGGACTAATTCTTTAGCAATTTCCTGCAATTCATCATCCATCAAAACGACATGATCTGAATCCCAACGAACTGGACGAGAAACGTGCAACATGATTCCTTTGCTGAATAAAGCTAAGGAAGACAATTTATTGGAAATCACTTCTGTTGGATGAAAATGTCCAGCATCTAGACAAACAAGTTTGTCACGAGTCAACCCGTAACCCATATAAAATTCATGGGAACCGACTGTATAAGCTTCAGCGCCTAAACCAAATAGTTTGCTTTCTACTGCATCTTGTACATACCCTTCATCTAGCTCTTCTGTAAAAATTTCATCAAGAGATTCCATCAAACGTTTCCGTGGGGTAAAACGGTCGATTGGATTGTCTTTCATCCCATCAGGTACCCAAAAGTTATTGATACATGTTTGTCCAGTTTCTTTTCCAAAGTATTCTGCGATTTTGCGGCTTCTTTTCCCGTGTTCGATCCAGTATTCACGAACTTCTTTATCTGGGTGAGCTAATGTAAAGCCGTCTTTCATCATTAGATGCGAAAAGAAAGTCGGATTGAAATCAAGACCGATCTCTTCTTTTTTTGCCCACTCTACCCATTTCTCAAAATGCTTCGGCTCAATCTCATTGAGATCGACCGCTTCTTCTGTGTCCAAATAGATAGCATGAAGATTCAACTTATGTTTGCCCGGTATCAACGAATATGCCCTCTCCAAATCTTGTCTAAGCTCTTCGGGTGTCCGTGCAGCTCCTGGGAAATTTCCTGTTTCCATGATTCCACCAGTCAATTCGCCATCCGGTGTCAAGAAACCTTTGACATCGTCTCCTTGCCAGCAATGCATAGAAATTTTGATGTCTTGCATCTTTTCTAGTACAGCATCTGTATCTACACCGATAGTTGCATATCTTTCTTTTGCTTGTTCGTAATTTCTTTCAATCGTGTTCATACGATTACTCCTTTGATTTTATTCACGTACCATTCCATCGTGTTTTGCTTATTTTCATCTGGGTAAAAAAGTTTCACATGGAAACGACTGTTTGATTACATTTCTTGCTTGTTCTATATTCGAAAACTGACCTGTACTGAGCATTTGCATGGCTACATTCCCGATTGCTGTGGCTTCACTAGGACCTGCTTCTACAATGATTCCGGCATAATCTGCTGTCAATTGATTCAGTAAGCGATTATTCGATCCGCCCCCTACGATGTGCAGTTTTTCCAATTTCGTTCCAGTCAAGTGTTCTACTTTGATCAGCTCTTGTGCGTAACAAAGAGCAAGATTATCATACACACAACGAGCGAGAGCTCCCGGTGAAACAGGGACTGGCTGCTCTGTTTCAAAACAGTATTGCTGAATCTCTTCTATCATATTTTAGGATTCAAAATCGAGGTCATTGATTTCCATCACTTGTTGCAGTGGCTTTTCTTTTGCAGCAAGTTCTGCCAATTCCGCGTAACTGTATTCGTACTCCTGCATTCGAGCAACTTCCTGGATCAACCACATCCCATGATATTTTCAAGAAACGTACCGTATTATGAGCACCCCATTCATTCGTGTAATTCTCAGAAAAAGCGGCGCGAGAAACATTGGCGATCTTTGTTTCCATCCCTAAAAGCGACCATGTCCCACTGCTGATATAGCCCCACTGTTCTCCTTGCCCTGGTGTGCCTAATACAGCTGACGCCGTATCATACTTGCTACTGTGATAAAGGTCACATCTGGCAAATCATATTTTGAGAATTTTTCTTTTTGCAAATCTCCCAGTATTCGTTCCCGGCTCTGTCAATGGAGGAAATAATCCCTTCGAAACACCAACTTTTTCAAGAAGTTCTGTTTCCCACTCTTTTGTCCCTGCATTCAGCAGCTGCATAGTAGACGCATTGGTTTTTTCCGTCACCATATTGCCAGTAAAGACGTAGCTAAATAATCAGGAATCAATAACAATTTATGTGCTTTTGCCAAATGGTCTTTTTCTTCGACAAACAACTGGAATAAGGTATTGAAAGGCTGGATCTGAATCCCTGTTTGCTCATACAACTTATCTAGAGAATAGCTTTCAGAAAACTGTTTTACTGCTTCATCGGTACGATCGTCCCGATAAGCGATCGGATCATTCAGCCGTTCCCCTTGTTTGTCAATCAAACAGTAATCGACTGCCCATGTATCGATCCCTGCAAAACAGCGATCGATCCCTGTTTTCTTTAATTTTTCAAATCCAATCAAAATCTCTTCGATAAGATAATCGATCTTCCAGCGGTCATGACCGTCTTTTTTCCGAAAGCCGTTCTTGAATCGGTGTACTTCTTCCAAGACTAAAGAACCTTCATCATTTCTCGTACTTTTCATTAGTCGTCCGCTTGACGCACCGATATCGATGGCAACAAATGTTCGGATTCATTTCTCCACCTCTTTTACTTTATTGTTGATTAACACTTCCTTAATAAAGCGTTATCATTTATTAACAATGCTATCATATTACATAAACTTATATTTTGCTTCACACTATTTTGGTATATAATTGCATTATCTTGACAAGTTGGGAGTGTTTACATGGATTACTGGGAAAAAGCCAATCACTCATGGTCGGAAGACTCAAAAAGAGTGATCTTGACACCTACGCAAAGAAGTAGGAATTTATTTTTTTATATCCAAGAAATCGGTTACTTTAAAGCGCCGGTCCCTTACTATACTGAACGAGCACATTTACCTTCTTATTTGATAAAATTTACTTTGTCTGGCGAGGGTTTGCTTACATATAAAGATAATCAGCACCAGCTAAAAGCTGGAGACCTCTTTTTTATTGACTGCCAAGAATATCAGCGTTATCAAACGATTAGCGAAGAACCATGGGAAATGGATTGGATCCATTTGAATGGTCAGAGCGTCCAATCATTTTATCAAGAATTCACAAAAGACGGCCATAACACCTTCCATTCGACAGGTGATCCATCAGAAAACAAGATCCATCATCTGATCACAGAATTGATCCACATGCAGCAAGGTGCGAATGCCCGTACCGATTTCCAGTCCTCTGTAGCTATCCACGAGCTGTTGAATGAACTGATTTTGCAGAAGTATCAGCTGGATTTCGAAGAAGAAGATATTCCCCCTTACGTTTATAAGCTTAAGCAATACTTGGACGAACACTTCAAAGAAACGATCACACTTGATCAATTAGAACAGCAATTTTTACTGAATAAATATCAGCTGAGCAAAGATTTTTCCAAATTCATCGGTTCTCCGCCAATCGATTATTTAATCAGCAAAAAACTCTCTTACGCTAAAGACCTTCTTCGGTATACAGAATTTACTATTCGAATGATTTCCGAAGAAATCGGAATCGAGAATTTTGCTTACTTTAGTCGCTTGTTCAAAGCAAAAACTGGATTATCACCGAGAGATTTTCGTAAATTTAGCTGATTCATATAATATGTACGCACTTTTTTTAAAAGATATAGTAGAATAATAAAATAACCGCAGTTTCTGCTTCTATATAAACAACAGCAGCTACTTCGGTTATTTTGGGGTGGTTATTCTCATTGTTCATCTTCAAAATGTTCATAATGAATAAGCTGGTTTTGTGTATCGCGTTTCAAAAATTCTTTAGGCGTTATACCAAACTCTCTCTTGAATGCTTTCAGAAAATGCGGATAAGATGAAAAACCACTTTTACTATATACAGCACTAGAACTACGGTACTCTCGCAACAAGTGCTTGGCATAGATCAGCTTTTTCTTCATTACATACTGATGAAACGTAAATCCAGTGTACTTTTTGAATTCTCGGGTGATATGGTATTTGCTGACAAAAAATTGCTTCTCCATTTCCTCTAAAGAAAGCGGATGAGATAAATTTTTTGAGATATATTGTAACATTTGTTCCACACGCTCATTTGGAACTACAGCATTCTGTTCTTGCGCACTCTCTTCTTTTTGTACTACTTGATTGAGAAAAATCAAGTATTCTACCAGAGCTTGTTCATATTTTATGTCTTCACCGTAAATTTTTTTATCAGGAGGGTGGTCGATAAATGATAATTTTTGCTTCAATACTTCCTGTTCGACTTGCAATACACGACTCCTTTTCTCTCCCATTGGTTGAAAACAAGCCGATAGATTAGACCATGGCGTGGAACGACTTCCCAGAAAAGAAGGGGTAACAAAGATATAGACACGCTCGAATACATCTGAAGACTGGCGGACGATACGATGCAAATCGTTGGAATGGATGAGCAGCACACTTCCTGCTTTGATCGTAAATTGCCGTCCGTTCAAATAAAAAGTCGCTTCGCCCTTTAATGTAGCATGGATTTCATAGAAATCATGGTGATGGTAGATTGTTTTATTTTGGCTAACGACATCTTTGACATGATAGATTTCATACTGATCAGAAACCATCGTATTGACTTGCTCACCGCTTATTTTCTTTTGAAGCATGTGCTGCACCTCCTTTGTTCAGTTGTGCACAATTATATTATATCACGTTTTTTGCAATCAAAAAGAGCTGCTTTTATATACTCTTATAAAAAAGAAGAGACGTGACATCTTCTAGCCCCTCCCCCTCCATTCTAAATATTAGTTAATCAATGTCTTCTTTACATTATTCAAGAAGACTTCTTCCATAACGAATCCCATCATCTTTTGTTTCTTCAAGAACCACATACAGATACGGACGGTTCTTCTTGATGATTTCTTTGATTTTTGTGTACTCGATCACACCGTCTCCCAAATTTACCGGCACGATTTTTTCCTGTTCGACACGAAAATCTTTCAAATGAACCGCACATATCTTTTTACCAAAACGCTCAAAAGCTTCTTCTACCAATTGGACTTGTCCTTGATAATCAGTACTTGTAATCAAATTTGTCGGATCTAAAATGATTCCTAGATAGTCCGAATCCACTGCTTGGATCAGCTGCTCTACTCTTTCTAAAGAATACACCGGATGATTCAAACCTGGTTCTATCCCCACCATCATTTGGTATTTTTCTCCAGCTTTTACCAAGCGACGGATAACGGACACTGCTTCAGCAAATGCTTCATCTGTGAAATTTTCTTCCGTATATTGGATTTCCGGCAAAACACATCCCGTTTCCGAAGCAACCATTGACGCACCAAGGGAAGAAGCATAGCGAAGATACTGCTCGAACTTTGTCAGCAACTCTTCTCGTATCGTTAAATCTGGATGAATCATATTGATATAGCAACTTAAAATTCCTACGGACACTTCTTGCTTTTCTAAGACACGTTTGACATAATTTCCCATCCCAGAATTGATTTCGTTTGCGCCAGAAGACATTTCAGGAAACGAAAGACCTAAGGCGAGCTGCAGTGTATGGATCCTTGTTCTTTTGTTTTTTCTGCAAGATCTTCTATCGTTTGGACTTGGGAAAGATCATGTCCTCTAATTGTAATGTTCAACATAATTATTCTCCTAACTCAGCATATTGGGTAGCCACATGACGATTTGCGGGAAATAGGTAATCAAAAACAAGACGACTAGGATAATCCCATAAAACGGAAGAAGTGGTTTCAGCATGGCTTCTGCTTTTACGCCTCCTACACTTGCACCGACATATAACCCTGTACCTACAGGAGGTGTAATTGAGCCTACACACAGATTCATGATTGAAAACAATCCATAATGTACAGGATCAACCCCTACACTTGTGACGATCGGTAAAAATATTGGTGTAAAAATCAAAATAGCAGGCGCTACATCCATAAACATACCCACAAGTAATAACACAAGATTGACTAATAACAGAATCACTAGCTTATTATCCGTTACCCCCATAATCAACGAACTAATTGCCTGAGGAATACCGGTAAACGCCATGGCGAAAGACATCATGGAAGAAGTAGCTAATAAGAACATGATCGTCCCTGACATTGCTACTGATTGAAACAACATATTAGGTATATCTTTTAGTTTTACCGTTTTATAGTAAAACATAGCAATCAACAGGGAGTAAATGACAGCTATCGCTGAAGCTTCTACTGCTGTAAATATCCCCGTCAAGATACCACCGATAATGATGACAATCAATAGAAGGCTAGGAATCGCCTCTTTTATTATTTTTCCAGTCATGAGCCATCTGTCCTTTTTCGACAACAGGGTATTTATTCTTTTTAGCAACGATGAATGCTACTAGCATGATTCCTAGTGCCCACAAAGCCCCTACGAGATACCCTCCCATAAATAAA
>ENA-OQJX01000800-OQJX01000800.1-human-gut-metagenome-genome-assembly--contig:-NODE-800-length-11826-cov-2.513035_pt1 | contig 11826 bp, 12 predicted proteins | sample MGYA00242615_ERZ504782 | MGnify/ENA primary metagenome ERZ504782 (study PRJEB26092, sample SAMD00036354) | human gut metagenome | host: Homo sapiens | study: EMG produced TPA metagenomics assembly of... | reverse complement strand
GCCGAGCGGAGCGAGCTGAGAGGGCTAGCTCTTCCCCCGCTGCGCCGCCGCCTTCCATAGGAAGCAGGCGCGGCATCCGCCCCTTGCCGTACAACCCCCTTCCCGTGAAAATGCAATGCCGGGCGGTCCGCAGACCGCCCGGCATTGCTCTATTAAAATTATTTTTCCGCTATTCATGCCCAAAGCGCACGCGGCGGGCATTCTAAATTGTTGTGTTACATCCTGATTTTTTGTGCCGCGCGTGCAATGGACGCAAGCAGAGCCACCAGCCGCTTTTCGTCCATCTGGCCGCAGTAGCTGGTGAAGGTGTAGTAGCAGCCCTGCACGCAGAAGGAAAGCACGATCTTACGCACCACATCGGCATCAAACGAGGGGTCGCTCTCCGAGATGCATTTGCTCATTGCAGCTTCCACGCGGTTGATGAACAGCCCCTGACGGGAGCCGGAAAACAGAATGCCGATTTCGGTCTGATTCCGGGTGAACGCCCGGAACATTTCCCGGGTCAGCCACTCGGTGCGCTCGCTTACATCACGGGCGGTCAGCTGCGGCAGGCTTTCCACCACCACCTCCACCATTTCGTCCTCCATGGCGTTGGCCAGCGCATAGATATCCTGATAATGCGCATAAAAGGTGGACTTATTGATGCAGGCCAGATCGCACAGTTCCTTGACCTTGATCTTTTCCAGCGGTTTCTGCGCCCGCAGCTCCATGAATGCCTGCTTGATGGCACGCTCCGTTTTTTCAATGCGAATATCCAGAAAACCCACCTCTTTTGCTTTTTCGTTGATTATCCAACCATTTTCCTGTTTTGCGGATAGACAAGGCCCTCAGCCTTTTTTATACTGGGTTTATCCCCATCCGCATCACTCCTTGCGGTACAGGATGCCTTTTTCTTCCAGCTCTTTTTTGATGCGCTCAAAGCTCCCGGCATCCGGGCAGTGCAGGGTGTGCAGATGCACTCCGCCAGTCATGCGGCTCAAAAGCGCTTCCGGCGTGTCCTTGGCCTGCTGGATGAAGTTGTCCACATCGTAGCGGCTGGCAAGGTTCAGGTTGCCGCGCAGCTCGCCATACAGGCTGTTCTCCACGGCCACATCCACACGATGCCGCCCTGATCCACCACGGTGTACAGCTCGGTGCGCATCTCGTCCTCGGTGCTGTGCACGCAGGCCAGAATGGCGGTATAGCCTTTTTCCGCCGGATGCAGCTGATAGCCCCGGGGCGTTGCATCGATCTGCGCACCGCCTGCCCGCAGCAGAGCCACATCCCCCACCACGATCTGGCGCGAGACCCCCAGCAAAGCCGCCAGTGCGCTGGCACTGACCGGTGCTTCGGCCCCGCTGAGCCGTTTCAGAATGGATTCTCTGCGCTGCGCTGCATTCATGGTTTTCAAAGCTTCCTTTCCGCTTTACGGTATTATGCTCTTATTGTAGCAAAAGACGGCGGATCATGCAAGAATGCGTTTACTTTTCCAGCTGCAGGATGGTAGCATAATTGGAGGGCAGCTGCACTTTCATGCGGCCCCACTCCATGCTGGTCAAAACGGGCTGTGCGCCCACCGTGTCGGCCAACAGGTCCTTTGCAGAGGATGCCTCCACCGGCAGCTGGAATTCCAGCTGTGCGGGACTGTCGCCGTTGTTCAGCACCACGACGCAGGCCTTTCCATCCAGCACCCGGGCAAAGGCATAGCACTGGGTGGTGAGCTGCAGCTCTTTCACCTCGCCGTCGGTCAGCTCCGGCAGCTCCGCCTTCAGTCTGCCCAGTGCGGCATACACGCTGGTGACAGGTTGGTGGTCTCAGCGTCCTTGAAGTCGGAAAGTTCCAGGCAGGGGCGCAGCGGCCAGTCGCTTCCCCACTCTTTTTTGCCTTCAATGCCAAATTCTGAGCCATAATAGATGGACGGAATGCCCCAAAGCGTATATACTAGAATTGCAATGTGGCGGATGTGCTCCCGGTTGCGCAGCTTGTTGGCAGGCGCTCCACATCGTGGTTATCCGAGAACAGATACAGCCGGGTATCGTGGCACAGGCCCTGCAGACGGCGCATGGTGTGGGCGATCTCGAAATAGTTGTGGTCGTTGTGGCCGCTCCACAGGCCCTTGTGCAGCTCGTAGTTGGTCACCGAGTGCAGCATCTCCGGGTTTGCCCAGCGGCTGTAATCGCCGTGGATCACCTCGCCCATGAGCCAGAACTCTGGCTTTACCTCGTTGGCAAGGCGGCGCAGACCGCGCATAAAGTCAAAGTCCAGCACATCGGCTGCGTCCAGACGGATGCCGTCAATATCAAATTCATCCACCCAGAAGCGGATGGTATCGTAGTGGTAGTTCTGCACCTCCGGGTTGCGCTGGTTCAGCTTGACCAGCAGATTGAAGCCGCCCCAGTTTCCGTAGGAAAAGCCGTCGTTGTACTCGTTGTTGCCCCAGAAATTCACATCGCAGAACCAGTCCTTATAGCGGGCGTTCTCGCGGTTTGCCTTCAGGTCCTGAAACGCAAAGAAATCGCGGCCCACATGGTTGAACACGCCGTCCACGATCACCTTCTGGCCTCGGGCATGGCACCGGGCCACAAAGTCCTTGAATTCTGCGTTCGTGCCAAGGCGGCGGTCTACCAGCCGGTAATCGATGGTGTCGTAGCCATGGGAACCGCTCTCGAACAGCGGGCCGATATAAATGGCCGTGCAGCCGATGTCCGCTGCGTGCTCAGCCCATGCGTTCAGTTTATTAAACGCGCCGGGCACCGCCTGCCCATCGTTCTCATGTGCGCAGCCGCACAGCCCCAGAGGATAGATGTGATAAAATACCGCGTTGTCATACCAAGCCATTGTTCATACCGCTCCCATACAAAAAAATCAGCCTCCGCCCACTGCGGCGGCAGGAATAGTATAGCACAGAATCTGTAAAACATGTTAATTTTTACCGATTTTTGTCAAGAATCTACAAGAATATCAGCCACTATGCCCCATTTCGTCTTGTTTTTATTGGATATATTGCCCAAATACCTGTGTCACATGCAGTGCCGCCGGGCGCTGCCTATCATAGAATGTAAGGAGATCTTTGCATGAATTACCCCGCCATTCCCCGTGAATTCTTCAATGGAGACTGCTTTGATGCCTACCGCATCCTTGGTGCGCATCCCTGCTCCGACAACGGCATCGAAGGGTGGCGCTTTGCAGTGTGGGCCCCGGTGCCACGGCAGTGGAAGTCTGCGGCGGCTTCGACGGCTGGGAGGCAGGCGTGCCCATGGAAAAGCCGATACCGGCGTGTGGAGCGCATTCGTCCCCGGCCTTGCAGAGGGCGACCTTTATAAATACCGGGTGCATGGCGCCGACGGCAGTGTGGTGATGCGCAGCGACCCCTACGCATTTTCCACCGAGCTGCGGCCGGGCACGGCCAGCCGTCTGGTAAAACTGGACTTTCATTTTGATGACAGTGCATGGATGGAGCGCCGCGACAAATGCCGCAACCGCCCGCTGAACATCTACGAGATGCACGTTGGCAGCTGGCGGCACAAGCCCGGCAGCAAGGAGGCCGATGGCTCCGACGGCTGGTACAACTATGAGGAGCTGGCCAAGGAGCTGATTCCATGGCTGCTGGACCATCACTTTACCCATGTGGAACTGCTGCCGCTGGCCGAACATCCCTTCGATGGCAGCTGGGGCTACCAGACCACCGGCTACTTTTCCGTTACCAGCCGCTACGGCACCCCCGCCCAGTTTGCCGGCTTCGTCAACGCCTGCCACCGCATGGGCATTGGCGTCATCATGGACTTTGTGCCGGTGCACTTTGCCGCCAACGCCGACGCTCTGGCAAAGTTTGACGGCACCTACCTCTACGAGTACGACAGCGATGTGGGCCACAGCGAGTGGGGCACCTGCAACTTCAACTACTACCGCCGCGAGGTGTGCAGCTTTTTGAACAGCGCTGCCGCCCTGTGGATGGACGTATACCACTGTGACGGTATCCGTATGGATGCCATCTCCCGCGCGCTGTACTGGCAGGGCGACCCGAACCGCGGCGTGAACGAGGGTGCCGTGAACTTTCTGCGCAGCCTGAACCACGGCCTGAACGAGCGCTGGCCCACCGGCATCTACATGGCAGAGGACTCCACCAACTTCCTCAAGGTGACAGCTCCCACCCGCTACGACGGCGTGGGCTTCGACTACAAGTGGGACATGGGCTGGATGCATGATACGCTGGACTATTTTGCTACCCCCTTCGGTGAGCGGCCAAATGCCTACGGCAAGATCGTTTTCAGCATGCACTACTTCTACAACGAGCTGTATCTGCTGGCGCTGAGCCACGACGAGGTGGTGCACGGCAAAAAGACCATCATTGATAAGCTGTGGGCACCTATGCGGAAAAATGCGCCCAGCTGCGCACCCTCTATTTTTATATGTACATGCACCCGGGCAAGAAACTGAACTTCATGGGCAACGAAATGGGACACTTCCGGGAGTGGGACGAAAAACGGGAGCTGGACTGGGACCTGCTGAAATACCCCTTCCACGATGCGTTCCAGAAATACTTTGCCCACCTGTGCCGGGTGTATTCCACTGAGCCTGCACTCTACGATGGCGAGTACAACCCCGACTGCTTTGAGTGGGTGGCCTGCGAGAGCCGCAGCGAGGGCGTGTACGCATGGCTGCGCAAGGGCCGGGGCGAAAACCTGCTGTGCATCATGAACACGCAGGACCACGCCCACAAAAAGTTCCCGCTGTATCTGCGCTTTCCCTGCAGTGCCGAGGAGGTGCTGAACACCGAATCCCCCGAGTGGGGCGGTGCACTGAAGGGCCGCCGCAAGACAAAGCTTCACACCACCGATGGCGGTGTGTTTGGTCGGGACTATACCCTTACAGTAGACCTGCCTGCCATGGGCAGCTGCCTGCTGCGCCTTGCGCCGGAGGCCCCGAACCCCGATGCGGCCCGCATCAGCGCCAACAAAGCCCTGAACGCAAAGCGCCGCGCTGCCCGCAGCACAAAGGCCGCAGCCAATTCCAACAAGTAATATTCGTTTTAAAATGTCCCGTCTGCGTTCAAAGCGGCGGGACATTTTGTTGTTTTCCGTGCACAGCGGCTGGACAGTGCAGATTTTGCTTGCTATACTGTAGCTGTGATATTCTGCAGCTGTAGATGGTTTTGGATGAGTGGAATCGTTTCCCGTCTGTCTGTCCTTGGCAAGGTCTGGCTGGGCCTTGCTGCCGGGGCACTGGCGCTTATTGTATTCGGCCTTGCCGCACCGGGCAGCAGCCTGTTTTTCCCGCTGGTGAGCCTGTGGTGCAATGCAGCACTGTTTGCACTGGCGCTGCTGGTGCTGCGCCGCGCCGGTGTGGAGCTGGACCTGTTCCACAAGGCGGTGCTGGTGGGCCTGTGGGCAGCGGCCGTGCTTTACTTTTACTGGACCCTCGGCAGCCGCACCTTCCTCTACCACTGGGACTACGTAAACTACATTCTAAAGCAGTATCATGCCGAAGCCGCCTTTGCCCAGAGCACAGGCGCAGGCTTCCGGTTTCTCCTCGATTCCATCACTGAGGACTACACCAACTTCATCACCCTGTTCACCGAGTTCCCGTTCTGCCTGAGCGGCAAGACCGGCGACGACTACGCATTCTGTCAGGTATTCAGCGTACTGCCCAGCCTGCTGGTGCTGCTGGCGGGCCTGACGGTCAAGGTGGGCCGGATGCTACGGGTAAAGAACCGGTTCTGGTATTTCCTCATCGGCTTTTCGTGGTGCGCTACCTTCCCGTTCGTGCGCATGTCGGCGGTGCTGGGCCAGCCGGACTGGTTCGGCTGATCTTTGCTTCATGCTTATGCTGCTCACACTGGACTACCGCTTTGACGGCATCGACCTGCCCCGCTATCTGCTTATCTTCGCCGCCACGGCGGGCATCATCCTCACCCGGCGCTGGTACTTATATTTTGTGGTGGGCTACTGCTTTGCTACGTGCTGCTGCTGGCAGTTTCCAGCATCCGGCTGGCAAAAGATGGCCAACCCAGCCGCGCTGTGCACCGCATGGTACGGCTGGTGGCGTTCGGCCTGTGTGCGGCCGGGGCCATGGTGCTGCTGCTTCTGCCATGGTGCGCAAATTTAGCTTTGACTACGCCGGGCGCTACTCTTACTACAACTTCGGCGGCATCACGCTGGAGCTGGCCGCACAGACGCTGCGCATCGGTTTGCTGAACTTCATCCTCATCGGAATAGGGCTGTGGTTTGCCGCAAAACGCCGTCTGCCTGCCCTGCCCTGCCTTGCAGGGACAGAGCTGCTGGTGAGCCTTGTGCTGTTTACCCGGGTACAGAACACCGGCTCCCACCAGATGCTGCTGTTCGTGCCTGGGTGGCTGCTGCTGTTCCTCGTTGGTTCCGCCGCACTGGCCGACGGCCTGAAAAAGCACACCGCCGTCAAGCTCTGCTACTGGGGCTTTACCATGGTGTTTGCGGTGTCCGTGCGCTGCTCGCCGCTGACCACCGTTGCTCTGCCGGGCTTTGTGGTGGATCATTTTCCCCTCAAGGCCGTGTCGGAATTCGTCCGGCTGGACAAGCTCACCTACGACCGCACCGATGCCGCCCAGATCCAGCGCGTGGACGACTGGATCGATGCCCACTGCGATGCGGAAAAGGGCGAGTTCGCCTACATGATCCCCCACGATATGCTGTACAACTCAGACATGTTCCAGTACGCCGCCCTGCCGGACATCCAGCTGCAGGGCAAACTTTCCGCCGGCATCTCCATCCCGGGCACCCACGAGTTCCCGGTGCGGTTCTTCGAGGCAAAGTACGTGCTCACTGCAGAGCCGCTCCCCCAGACCTTTGTCAGCGGTGGCGAGCTCTCCGGCCGGTGGAATGCCCTCTTCTGCGCCGCGCGGGATGAGCACTTTACGCAGGCCGCCAGCTTTGACATGGGCAACGGCACCGTGTTCACCGTGTGGGAGCGCACCGAGCCTGCCGACCGGGCTGAGGTGGAATATTATCTGGATGCCTTCGCGCAGGAGGATGCCCTCTACCCCGAAATGTTCTCGCAGGTGGCGGAAGCCTGGCTTGCCGGACATGGACTTTAAATTGCAAACGCTTTGGATATAAAAGGAGTATTTCCCATGGAACAGAATGCAAACGCCCTGCCCAAGGTCACGCTGGGCCAATACAAGGGGCTGGAATTCACCCGCCGGGTGCGCCCGGTATCGGAAAAGGCCGTGGAGCTGGAGGCGGCGAACCTCACCCGTACCCACGCCCCCTTTGCACCGGTGGAAAAGTCCGCCGCGCGCGGGATGCGCGTCACGCTGGATTTTGAGGGCTTCATGGACGGCGCACCCATCCCGGAAAGCAAAATGGAAAATGTGACCGTGGTGCTGGGCACCGGTCAGCTGATGCCCTCCGCCGAGGATGCCGTGTACGGCCACAAAGCAGGCGAGAGCTTCCGATTCGATTTTACCTATCCCGCCGAGTTCCGGGTGCCGGAGCTTTCCGGCAAGACGGCGCAATTCGCCATCACCCTGCACACCGTGGAGCAAAAGCAGCCTGTACCGCTGGACGATGCCTTTGCCAAGACACTGGCTTTGATACGGTGGATGCCCTGAAGGAGAGCATCCGCGAGAAAAAGCGCCGCTCCCACGAGGCCAACGCCGACCGAATTGCCGGAGCCGCCCTGCTGGGCATGGCCGGTGCCAACCTGACGGCGGAGCTGGATAACGCCATTCTGGACCAGAATGCCGACCATGACATGAACGCCCTGCGCGAACGGCTGCGCCGCAGCAAATGACCATGGAGCTGTACTGCAAGGCAGGCCAGACCACACCGGACGAGGTGCGCGCCGCCTTCCGCCGGGATGCCGAGCGCAAGATGCGCAGCATCCTTGCGGTGCAGGCCATAGCCAAGGCCGAACAGATCACCGTGTCCAACGCAGAGGTGGATGCCGAGTACGTCCGCCTTTCCAAGCTGCACGATACCCCGGAAGCCGAGATCCGCAATGTGCTCAGCCGGGACGCTGTGGCCTCTGCCGTGACCACTCAGAAGGTGCAGCGTTTCCTGATCGACCACGCAAACATCACTTCGGTTGTGGAAAAGGAGTAAACTATGGGCTTTTTTACACGCACCGCGATGGATATGCTGATGAAAACTACCCATCCCGAGATCAACCGCCGCCAGTGCTGGAACCTGCATCCCCATCGCAAGCCCTGCACCGAGTGCAAGGATATCTGCCCCTATGGCGAACAGATCTTTACCCGCCCGAACCTTGTGAAGGCTGGGACCCCTGTACCGAGTGCGGCCTGTGCGTCTCTGCCTGCCGCAGCGGCTGCATCATCCCTTCGCCGGAGCAGGTGCAGCGGGACACCTCTGCCGCCGATACCGACAATGACACCATCTGGATCGGCTGCGAAAAGTCCACCCGCAAAAATTCCATGGTGCGCACCTGCATTGCGGCCCTCACATGGGAGACACTGGCCTACCTTGCCTGAACAAAAAGATCGTGCTGGACCTGACCCCCTGCGGTGAATGTGAGAACGACCTGTGCGCCGCCCAGCTGCGCAAGGAGCTGACAAGCTTGTGGATTTCTTTGGCCAGCCCATGTTCGAGGCACGGTTCACTCTGGCCTACGAGCCGGACGAAGCGCTCTACCACGTAAAGGAGCTGAGCCGCCGCGAAATGTTTGAGCAGGTGAGCCACGGCTCCAAAAGTGGCACCAAAAAGCTGCTGCAGATGCTGCCCGGCCTGCACAGCGAGGACGACGGCGGTGTGGATTTCCGTCTTTTGCTGCACCAGCGCACAAAGCAGCTGAAGGCATCCATGGAAACGCCGCTGAAGTACGGCTACTACCTGCCCAACTTTACCGATAAATGCTTTGGCTGCGGCAAGTGCGAAAAAGCCTGCCGCGCCGGTGCGCTGAAGCTGGAGGACCTGCCCGACGGCCAGACCCGCATCGTCATTACGCCGTGGAAGTGCAGCGAGTGCGAGGTGTGCGTGGCCTCCTGCTCCAACCATGGCATCGACGGCATGAAGCTGCGCCAGCTCACCACCCTTGGCCCGGTAAGTGTACACAAATGCACCAAGACCCTGTGCAAGGAATGCGGCAAGCCCATTGCGCCGGGCAGTGTGGATGGTGTGTGCACCGTGTGCCGCATCAAGGCCCGCACCAAAAAGCGGCAGGAAGAAGCCGCTGCCAAGGCAAAGCAGCTGCGTGAGGAGCGCGAAGCCAAAAAGGCTGCAGAGGAAGCCGCCAAGGCAGCAGCCGAAGCCGGTGCCGACGCTGCTGAGACAGCTGTACAGACGGCTGCCGCCCCCGCAGAAACCGCTGCGGCCGGTTCCGTGATCACAGCACTGACCCCGGAAAAAGCAGCCCCCGCCGCGCTGGACGAAACCCCTGCTGCCGCACCGGAAAACACCGCAGAAAAGGATGTGCCCGACACACCGAAAAACGATTGACGGCGCACAGATTCAATGCTATACTGACCATAAGACCACGCACCGTGGCCACCGACTGTTACAAAGGGGTAACGGAGCTATTTCCGTTACCCCTTTCTTATCCCAAAGCACGAAGCAAGCTTTTGCCAAGATCTTACGAAAGAAGGATTTTACTATGGCTCATTCCATCTCCCGCCGCCAGTTCCTGCAAGGCAGCGGCGCAGCCGCCCTTTCTGTAGCAGCGGCTGGTCTGCTGAGCAGCTGCGGCGGCTCCTCCGCTTCCAATGGCGGCGGCACCGGCGCTTCCGGCAGCAGCTCCACCTATACCGTGCTGTACTCCCGCCAGCCCGCCACCCTGAACTATCTGGTCTGCTCAGCTGACCCGGACCTTTACCACGGCACTCAGTGCATCGACACGCTGGTGGAGTACGACAACCGCGGCAAGATCCGGGAGGGCCTTGCCACTGCTTGGGAGTGGGATGCCGACAGCCTGACCTGGACGTTCCACCTGCGGGATGAGAACTGGGTGGACTGCAACGGCGAGGTGCTTGGCCCTGTGACCGCGCAGGACTTTGTGGATGCGCTGGCCTATGTGCTGAACCCGGACTACGCTTCCTCCACTGCAAGCCTTGTCACCCCCTATGTGGCCGGTGCGGACGACTACTATAACTACTGCGTTTACCGCAACAACGCCAATAACGGCACCGTGGCCGAGGACGGCACTACCTACGCCATTGATGCCAACGGCACCGTGACCGCCGCTGCCGCCGACGGCACCACCACCGAATACCCGGCTGTGGATTTTTCCACCGTGGGCGTGAAGGCTGTGGACGACCACACCCTGACCTACACGTTGAACTTCGACTTTCCCGGCTTCCTCAGCCTGTTGAGCTACGCTCCCTACGAGCCTGCCTACGGCCCGCTGCTGGAGGAGTTTGCCGACCAGTTCTGCACCAGTGCCGAGACCGCCTGCAGCTGCGGCGCGTTCTATCTGGCCGAGTACACTCCGCTGGAAAACTGGGTGATGAAGAAGAACCCCGAAAACTACGATGCCGACAGCGTTTACATCGACACGGTGCGCTACATCTACAATCAGGAAGAGCTGATCAGCGGCCCGGAGATGGTCAAGCGCGGCGAGATCGATCAGGCTACCATCAGCTCCGACATTCTGGACAGCTGGCTGGCCGACGACACCACCAAGGACATGGTTTCTATGGAGCGCCCGGAAACCGGCAAGAGCTACTTCTACATCTTCAACTTCCTGCCCTACCGCCACGAATTTTCCAACTGGACCGTGACCGGCGTGGATGCCCAGTACGAGCCGGACAATTGGGCCAAGGCCATCAACTCCACCAACTTCCGCAGGGCTTTCCTGTATGCCATCAATCCGTCTGTGACGCTGGCCGTCACCGCGCCGGAAGGCTACGATAACTACAAGCTGCACACCATCACCCCGCCGTCCTTCTGTGCCAACAGCAAAGGCGTGGATTATACTGAGTGCGGCGGCCTTGCAAACCTCTCTGACTTCTTTGACGAAGCCAAGGCCAAAGAGTACCGTGATGCCGCCGCGGAAGAGCTGACCGCCGCCGGTGTCACCTTCCCCATCAAGATCCAGTATCCGTACAACCCCGCTGTGGTGGACTGGGACAAGCAGTGTCAGGTGTTCAAGCAGCAGGTGGAAGCCGTGCTGAACGACGGCTTCGACTTCATCAGCATCATCATCACGCAGGGTCCGTCCGACAACTTCCTGAATGCGGTGCGCCGGGTGGGTGCCTACCAGCTGATGTCCTACTACTGGGGTGCCGATTACTCCGACCCCGAGACCGAGGTGTACCCCTTCTATCAGGAAGCCGGCGACCGCGGCACCTGCTACAGCTTCCTGCGCACCGGCGTGGAAGACGGCATCGTGACCGGCGAGACCGCCGACCTCGTGATGCAGTACATGTCCATGGTGGAGAACGCCAAGACCATCACCGAGGATCTGGACGCCCGGTACGAAGCCTTTGCGGATGCCGAAGCTTTTCTGATCGAGAATGCACTGGTCATCCCGCTGGGGATGCCGGTGCCGCCCTACATTGCCACCCGTCTGAACCTGTGGGAGGGCCAGTACGCGCCCACAGGCCTTTCCACCAACCGTCTGAAGGGCGTGCACATCCTCGACCATTACGTTTCCATGGAGGAGTATAACGCCAACCGGGATGCGCGGTAAAAACTGAATCGGAAACTCCCCCAGTCTGCTGCGCAGACAGCCCCCTCTGGGATGGGGCCTCTGGCGAAACCGGAAACTTTCCCGTCATGCCAAGGGCTCTCTCCCGAGGGAGCTGGCTTTGCGCAGCAAAGGCTGATAGTTTTTGTTTGCTCCTCATTTTCCCGCAAAACTCAACAAATCACTTTCCAAACGTAAGATTTTGCGTTATTCTATACTTATCTGTATTTATAA
>ENA-OQJX01000799-OQJX01000799.1-human-gut-metagenome-genome-assembly--contig:-NODE-799-length-11839-cov-1.382770_pt1 | contig 11839 bp, 8 predicted proteins | sample MGYA00242615_ERZ504782 | MGnify/ENA primary metagenome ERZ504782 (study PRJEB26092, sample SAMD00036354) | human gut metagenome | host: Homo sapiens | study: EMG produced TPA metagenomics assembly of... | reverse complement strand
AGCAAGGTGGAAAACTGACAGATAAACAAGAGGAGAAACTTGGCACATGGGCTTCTAATGCCGCTAAAAAAAGAGAAAGCGATATTGATTCAACAAGTAAAGCCAAACTTGAAGCCGACAAAAAAGCATGGCAGGAGTATTTCATTGAGTTCGGCAACTACCAGGAAAAGCGCAAAAATCTTATTCAGAAGTACAATGACGAGATAGCCAAACTGCAAACCGACAGCCCGGAGTACGCTTCCAAGGTAGCCCAAAAGAACAAGGCTCTTGAACAGCTTGATGAACAGTTCGGTCACTCCACAAAGGCGATGGCAGACCTCTTTGAAGATGCCAGCAATAAGTCCGTTTCCGCTATTCAGTCCATCATTGACAAATACGAAACCCTTGTCAAGTACATGTCCGGTACTGATAAAGACATTTCTATTGCTGATTTGAAAGGAATGGGCTTTACCGATAAAGACATTGAAGGGATAGAAAAAGGGGAAATATCCATCAAGGATGTTACAGACGCAATCAAAGGGTTAAAGGATGAACTTAAAGGAAAATCACCGTGGCAGGCTTTCGTCTCTGACTTGGAGAAAGGGATAGAAGCCATAAAAAAGGGTGGCAACGATTCCAAGAAAATCGGTCAAGGAATCACCGATATAGGAAATACTGTGACGTCTTTTGCCCCTGCATTGAATGAGTTTGGCTCAAGTATCGCCGACATATTCGGATTTGACGACAGTAAGATAACAAGTGCCATTGATGCGCTTGGCGGCTTAGGACAAACGGCATCCGGGGTCGGGCAAATCATGTCGGGTGATATTGTCGGAGGCGCAATGAGTGCGGTTTCTGGAATTTCCGCTGTAGTGTCTGCGTTGGATGGGATGTTCGGTGCCGATTATTCCCACTATAACGAGATGGTAGAGGAATATAACAAACTCTATGAGATATGGGATGAGCTGATAGACAAGAAACTGGAATATATCGGCATTTCCTACGGTATAGAAGCGGACAAGGTCGGAGAAGAGGCGCTTAGCCTTGTTGAAAGCAGATTGAGCATATCGCCTGCTGGAAAGAGCGCCTTATTCCGGTGCATCCGCAGGTTCCCATTCCATTGGCAAGCGGATGGCAAGAACACCTCGTCAAGCGACTGGCAGGACATTGCCGACGCACTCGACATGTCAGTCAATGCCGCCAAAGAGTTTATCGGGACCGGAAGAATGACCGGACTGTTTGACCTCACTGTTGAGCAATTGGAGAAACTTAAATCCGAAGCTCCTGCCTTCTGGGCGAAGATGGACGGTGACGTGCAAGAATATTTGAACGGCATTATAGATGGAGAGGAAAGGATTGAGGATATTCAGAACCAGATTAGTGAACAACTGACACAGACAACGTTCGATAGCGTTTTCGACAGTTTTGTGGATACCCTCATGGATATGGGCAGTTCCGCGAAAGACTTTTCTGACAGTTTCAGCGGATATATGCAGCGTGCCGTGCTTACCACAATGGTAGGCAACAAATTTACCCGAGGACCTTCAAACGTGGTACGATCGCCTTTGCCCAGGCCAATAAACGACCAAGGAGGCATTACGAAGGAGGAGATGGAGGCTCTTCGGAAGCAGTATGACCGCAATTGCCGGTTCCGCACTTGCCGAACGTGACAAGCTTGCGGAAATTTTCGGATGGACCAAAGAGGATACCGACAGTAGCACGGATAACTATGAGGATTTCATCGGTAGTATGCAGAGTTCTCTTACTTCCCTTGATGTGACGGCCAAGGATGTTTCTGATAATATCTATGATTACTTCCGTCAGGCAATGATTAACGCTCTGTATGAAAAGGAGTACAAGAGCAAGATGGAAGAGTTGTACAAGACCTTTGAGGGGCTTTCCAAAGACGGATTGTCCGAGAGTGACATGGCACAACTCGGCTCTCAGATTGACCAATACATTGAGCAGATGATGAAGGGCGTAGAGGACGTTAATAGTTTGTTTGCTGACAAGCTGAAGAACGCCGAAGACTTGCAGTCGTTTGTTGATAGCGTCAAGTCTGCCATGTCCTCTGTCGAAGCCACTGCCGAGGATGTGACAGACAACATCTTTGAGTACATCCGTCAGCAGATGGTTGATAAGATGTTCACCGATAGCTTCCAACCGCAGATAGAGGAGTTATACAAGAAGGTTCAGGAAGCCATGTCTGACGGTGACATAACCGGCGCTGAAAAGGATGCGTTAAGAAACGAAGCGGAGAAGTTGGCTAACGACATTACGGCCGCTAAGGATATTCTGAGTGATACTCTTGGCATTACTGAGAGCAACCTAAAGAAAGAACTTGAGGAGGAATTCAAATCATTCTCCGATGGAATATTAAGTTCCTTGTATGATACGGAAGTTACTGCTGAGACTGTTGCCAAGAATATCTCCGATTCCATGCGGAAAGAGCTTATTGAGGCAATGTACCTTGAACAGTACGAACCGCGTATCAAGGCCATCTGGGAAAAATGGAAGGAATACTCAGAGGATGGACTTGTAACCGATGAAGAGCGTACAAACATCAAGAATGACATTGACGGGTTGAGCAAGGAGGTCGCCGATGCTGCCGGGGAAATCAGTGACGCGTGGAAAGACTCTGGAGAGGAGGTAAGGAAAGCGTTCAACTCTTTCTCCGACAGTATCAAGAGTGTGCTCTATGACGCAGAAGCTACCGCCGAGGACATAGCTGACAATATCTATCAATATATGCGCAATGCCTTGGTGGATTCCATGTTTACTGCCCAGCTCCAGCCTCAGATTCAGGCCTGGTATGACAAATATACCGAATTTATGAAAGACGGTGCCATTGATACGGCCGAGCGCAAGACTCTGGACGAGATGATAGCCGAAATTCAGAAAGCCGGTGTCGACATTGTGGATGCGGCTAACAAGCTTTTCCCCACTCTTGATACGGGAGCCATCAACCGTGCGGAAGAAGCCGCCCAGGAAGCGGAGAACGCCCGTAATGAAGCTGAGCAGGAATGGGAGTCGTTCTCTGATGGTATTCTGAATTCCTTGTACGATATAGAGGCCACAGCGGAGGATATTTCCGATGACATGAGCGAATACATGCGCAAGGCTTTGATTAAGGCCATGTATGTGGAGAACTTCAAACCGCAGATGCAGAAGTGGTACAATGAGTGGAAAAAGGCCATGGGAGATGACGACCTGACTTCCGAAGAAAAGCAGCTCCTCGACTCCATGAAACAGACGATGGTTGACGACATGAAGAAAGAAGTTGATGCCATCAACCAGTTCTTTGGAACCATGTTTTCACAGCAGGCGAGTAGTAAGGGTTTTGAAGCCATGTCACAAGATACCGGCGAAGAACTTAACGGACGTTTTACAGCTTTGCAGGTTGCCGGGGAAGAAATAAAGAACCAGTCCATTCAACAGACCGGTTTACTTTCATCCATCAATGGCAAACTTTCATTGCTCAATCTTAGAAGTGGGGATGTCCCAGCTTTGTTATCTGGAACTCCTAATTTCGCAGATAGAGCCAAAGAGACAATAGCGAGCGGCTATCAGTCGCAGGTACATATTGTTTTCCCGACAGAGGACATAAAGGCATTGACCGATAGAGTCTCCAATATGGAAAGAATCGTAGATGAAATGAGAACATTCCAAGTAGAAGGTAACATGGACCGTAGAGATATACTTGAAAACTCTGTTATTCTTGCCAAGAATAGTCCGCGAATACTCGATAATACAAATGATATCAAGCAGGATATAAAGAATCTATAATAATTATGGCAGAATTAATAATAAACGGAAGAGAAGCCCTAAAAGAGTGGGGTGTTAGAATGGGAGATAACTTTCTTGATGTACTGGGAGCACCGGTACCTCTGAAAGAGTTTATAGAGAATAAATCACGCTTGGAACATGGGAAACAAGTTCTTATGGATAACCCCAAGCTTGATGAGCGTGAGTTAACTCTTGTTTTTACAGTAGAAGGTGATTCTACCTGCCGATTATCAGGCAAAGAAAACTGCTTTTTATGAAGAAACTTTACAAAGGTAAAAATTGATATTCAGATTCCTGAGAACAGTAGTGATATTTATCATTTGCTATATTTAGGAAAGAGCGTTTCTTATGCCCAAAGCTTAGACCGGACATTTGGGAAAATATCAGCCAAATTCTGTGAGTATAATCCATCTACCGTGTTGTAGGCTAGAAATTTACGACATTAAATTCATTGTCGTGTATGGAAGCTCATTAATTTTTAGGGCTTCTTTTTTTTATGTCCGACCTTTGTTTACATGATAGATATTAAGGACATACAAGGCAATACCCGCTTTTCAACTGGTATCAATCCCGGTGCAAAAGGCAAGTTCTCTTTAATGAAAGAGGACTATGTCGTACTTACCTTTTAATACTCTGTCCCCAGTCGATTTCCAAGTAGGTGACTTACGTTGACCTGCGTGGGGTACTCGATGCCTCCATGGGCGGTAAATTGGCAAAAATCTATCAGATTGTAGATATTCCCTATCCGACCTACAAGAACGGAGGCTACTCCTATGAACTTCGTTTTGACGCTTACTATTTCAAGTGGAAAACAAAGATATTCAAGTACACCCCGGAGTACGGAGGACTGGAAGCGTCCTGGTCCCTTACCGCTTCACTGGATGTCCAGATGGGTGTATTCCTTCGCAATTTGAAAGCTCTTGGTTATACTTATGGAGGAAAGGATTTCACGTTTTCCATTGACAGCAGTGTAGAGAACTCATCAAAGCTGATGACTTATGAGAACATGAACCTCATTGACGCCATGTTTAGCATGGCAGAGAAATGGGGCTGTGACTGTTGGGTAACGGACCATGTAATCAACTTCGGACGCTGTGAGTTCTCGGATGCCGTCACGATTGAGCTTGGGAAGGAGGCTAAAGACATCAGTAGAAGCGACAGCAAAGGTACTTATGCCACAAGAATCTATGCGTTCGGTTCAACGCGCAACATCCCTACCAACTATCGCCCGATAGACCAGAGTGCCGTCGTTAATGGCATCGTTCAGAAGCGCCTTATGCTTCCGGCAGGTACTCCATACGTAGACGCCCGCGAGGGTTGAGCGATTTGGAAGCTATCGAAGCAGTTGTTGTATTCGACGACATATATCCGAAGCGGTAGGGGAGATTACCGATGTAAGCTCTTATGAAAGTGAGGTGAACAACGAGGATGGCACGAATACTAAAGCTACCTTCTACCGTTTTACTGATACCGGAATAAGCTTCTCGAAGGAATACATTCTTGAGGGTCAAGAACTCAAAATCAAGTTCGAGTCCGGTAAGCTCAACGGCATGGAGTTCGGCGTAGCTTTTAATCCTCTTGGTTTGACCGAAAAGAACGACGACGGCACATGGAATCCTGATGCCCAGCTTTGGGAGATTGTACAGAATGAAGACTACGGCCGTTCCTTGCCGGATGAAGTGTTGTTCCCTTCAAAAGGTGACAAGTATGTACTGTCTGGTTGGAATGCCGAGAAGATAACCGAACTTGGGCTGGTGGCTGCTGCCGAAGAGGAACTGCTTGCCACTGCAAAGAAGTACGTGGCAAAGACCTGCATCGACGACGGCACCTATACGGCTACGCTCAACTCCATCTGGGTACACAAAGACCAAATAAATCACAGCTTTGACATCGGCCAGCGCATCAACTTGTCAATCCCACCTATTGCAATGGTGGGCGCTTGTCCCGTGTCATCGGCTTTGAAATCAAGCTGGACTTGCCTTACGACTCCCCACAGTACACTATCGGCGAGAGCACCGCCTATTCCCGCATTTCCGACATAGAAGGTAAGGTCGAGGAGTTGACTTTCAAAGGTCAGACCTTCACCGGTACCGGTGGCAGCAACATCTATGTCATCAAGACCAACGACGCTACGGCCGCAAGCAACTTCAATGTGTTCTCAGCCTTGCGTACCTTGAGAATGTTCCTCCGCAAGGACGCAAGCGACGTAGCGGAAGAAATCATAAACTTTTTGAAGGGATTGCTGATAGGCAAGAACGGCAGCGGTATCACGGTACGCAAGGACGGCACCTCGCAGGCTGTCGTTGACCGTCTATATGTGAAGATAAAGGCCGTCTTTGATGAATTGCAAGTCAAGAGAGCTACCCATGTAGGCGGTGAACAAATAATCACCCATGCCGGTATGAAGTGCATCCGCGTGGAGGAACTGGAAGACGTCTACCGCTGCAGTTTCCTTGCCGAGCAGGACGGTGAGGCGATAGCCAACGAGTTCAGTGTAGGCTCGCTGGCGCAGGCAAAGGAGTGCAACATCGTCGAAGGAACCACTCTTAATGCCTCCAACCGCTACTATTGGCGTGAGGTCGTGGCCGTGGGACGTGACTACATCGACTTGTCCAAGACCATTTGCGGTGAGGACAGCGATGTTCCCCAAGCAGGTGACGATATTATAGGATTGGGCCACCGTACAGATGTAGACCTTCAAAGCGCAATCGTGCTATCGTCTACCAACGAGACATCCCCGTCTATAACTTTCTACACCGGCATTGACGACTTCAACCTAACGGGGAAAGATGTAATCTCCTTCGGTGTTGACAAATCCACCGGGCATGCCTACATGAAAGTGTACGGTACTTCCTATATCGGCGCCCGTGATGAGAGCACTTACATCAAGTACACACCGGAAGGTGGCGTAGAAATCAAAGGGCGATTCCTTACGATGGCCGGTGAGGACATCCTGACAATGTTCACTGTCATTGAAGGACTTATCAAGTCTGAAATCTCATCCGTGCGTGATGAAATCAATGCCCTGAACAATTACCTTAACAATGCGTCTTTTGCCGCTGACATGCAGTACTGGACCGGTAGCAGCAACATACGCATCTTCCGAGTTGACGGTCGGCTGCTGTACTTCAACAGTAACTTCTATGCGAACAAGGAATCTTTCGCCGATATAGTAAGCGAACGCGCAAAGAATGTGCTACGCCTTAAGAACAGCTATATCGAGCAGGTCAACTCAGACTTTTACCGCCATCCGGATTTTGAGACCTTCGACGAACTCAAGCGCCCCCGGCAGTTCACTATCTCTTTCAAGTATCTGGTGAAGCGCCCCGGCACTCTTGCCTTCCATTTCAAGAACGAGAACAAAGAAGGTTTTGAGGAATACATCCCGATTTCCTTTTCTAAGGACCTATATCCCAGTACTGAATTCAAACAGATGGAGATAACCGGTAAGTGGAACGGAACCGGTGATTTCCACATGTCTTTTACCGGTGACATGTACTTGTATGCACTTACGCTAACCGATGATGCTCTTGCTGACTTGCGCGAGGAATTCAATATGCGTTTTGAACTTACAGACAAGAAGATTCAGGCGAACCTTGACGAAATCAGAAGCACGGCAGGCAAGCTTGAAGAGTATCACAGTGAATTCCTGCTTACCGCGCGCAACCTTGAAGCGAAGTTCACGGAGGACCTGACGAATACTGAGAGTCGTATAACGCAAGAATACACCTCTGCTATCGACATCTCCGCCCGTGGTCTGAAAGCTGAATTCACGTCCGGTCTTGTAGGCCTTGAGACTGGAATCACCGAAGCATATAAGTCTGCTATTGACATATCGGCCCGCGGTCTTCGTGCAGACTTCAGTGCGTCCGTCTCTGACCTGGACGGCAAGCTGTTCGCCCATGCAGGCAGCTTTCATGTGACTGCGAGAAGATAGAAAGTATGGTGACCGCCACAAACAGCCTGAAGGGTACCGTGGAACAGCATACCTCAGCCATCAGCCAGACGGCCAGCCGTATAGACCAGTTCGTGCAGAAGATAACCTTCGATTCCAAAGGTAACATTACCAATATCGACAAAGCCGGTTTAGTGACGGAGAGCAATATCGCCACCATGTTTGCGGAAAAGGTCGACCCAAACGGTGATATCGTCAGGCGTGCTCAAATCAGCGCGTTCATCACCGAAGGCGAAGCGGGCAGGCTGATATCCAATGCTACAATCGAGGCTGACCGGATAAACTTTACGGGAAAGACCATCATCAACGGCAGTTTCGTGGTCGATACAAACGGGCGTGTGACGATGAACGACATCACGGCAAACAACCTGACTCTAAAGGGCAGCATAACGGGCACGGATGCTACGCTGAACGGCATCACAGCTAATAATCTGACATTAAAAGGCAATATCTCAGGTATTGACGCCATCCTGAACGACATTACTGCCAATAACCTTACGTTGAAGGGCAACATTACCGGGGCGGGGGCTACACTGAATGATATCACCGCCAATAATCTTACCTTGAAAGGGAGTATAACGGGCAGGGATGCTGTCTTGAACGATATCACCGCGAACAACCTTACCCTGAAAGGTACCATATCCGGTGCCAATGCCACGCTTAACGATATCACAGCCAATAATCTTACGTTGAAAGGAAATATTTCCGGTGCCAACGCCATATTGAACGGCATCACCGTAAACGGAAAGATAAACGCCTCCAGCGGCCGGATAGGTGACTATCTGTATCTGCATGGTAACGGTATATCCACCAACTCGAGAGCGTTCGTGACCGACCTTACAGATAGCACTACGCAATTCGAACTCAGCAAGAGCTACTATCTGCATGCGATAGCGTCGGACGGAGGAGCCAATAGCATCCTGATAAGGCCCTACCAGACTATGGAAGCGGCACAGTCAAAGGTGGTAACCATCTCTGCAACCATTCCGGGGCGCAATAGGGCCATACACGTATCTTCCGGCGAGAGCTATTTCGGTGGTGATGTGATGGTGGGGAAGATGTATGCTCCGTCCTCCGGGACTCTGGAAATTGCCGGGCCGCTGAAGACGCAAGGTGTATACCGGAATACTGACGTGATACTCTCTTCGGTTACAAGGTACAGCATTAAGGCGACCGACCACACACTGCTTTTTTACGGCAACTGTACTATATCCCTTCCGTCCTCTTCTGACGGGCATGAGATATGGATAATGCCGAACGGGAATACCATCAGTTTTCCTCCGGTACGTTCGCGAACTCTTCCAGGACGAATATCAACGGGCGTGAATGGCATGTGATAAAACGGGTTTTGGGGAATTGGTATCTGTCATGGATGAGTATATAGAATAATTAAAATAGAAAGTATGAAAATCAACTTTAAGAAAATCGAGGCCCAGACTCATTCGAAGGCGCCAAGCAGACCTTCGACGTAGCCGAAACGGTCGGCAATGAAATGATGTACAACGGAAGTATCCTTCTGGATATAGGCTTTGAAGACCTGGCACGGGAAATCTACTACTCGAAAGATGCGGTGGAAATCCCGGAACAGTATTGCAAGGCTCTTGAACTTGTGGTGAAGAACTCGCGGCTCATAGCTGCCGTGAAACGTGCGGTAATTAACCAACTGAACGTCATCCAGCCATCTTAAATCAATTCTGAAAATTATGGTATTGGAATCAAATCAGTTCAACCAGCTTGTAGAGGAGGTGAAGAAAGCCCTTCTTGTCGGCTCCCAAGGTGTGGGCGATGTGGAGATTGTCGATTCGCTGGCCGATATCGTGAGCCTGCCCGCCCTCCGTCTTGCCGGTATGGAAGAATCGGTGGTCGAGGCACCGCTTGAGTTGCTGTCTGCCCCTGCTGAGGAGCTGCTGAGGAAGTGCGCAAAGCCGAAGCGGAGCGTGTCATAGTGGAGAACGCACGCAAGGAAGCTGAGAAATCCCGTGAAACGGCTGAGACAAAGCGTGCTTCATCTGAAAGTACCCGCGCATCTGCTGAAACTACGCGTATCAATGCCGAAAAGGAACGTGTGACAGCCGAAGGTCTCAGGAAAACGGCAGAGACAGAGCGAGGCAAAGCTGAAGCGGTCCGACAGACGTCTGAGACCGGACGGGCAACTGCCGAAACCGGCCGTGTTACTGCCGAAGGTAAACGTGTCAGCGCCGAGGAGGAACGTAAAAATGCTGAGACAGTGCGGGCCAACGCAGAGTCAACCCGACAGACAGCCGAAACGGGTCGTGTCAATGCTGAAACCGGTCGTGCTACAGCAGAAGGTAAGCGCGTTACTGCTGAGAATGCCCGAAGTACTGCTGAGGATACACGTAATAGTGCGGAAACTAACCGCCAAACAGCCGAAACCGGACGCGTAAATGCTGAAAGTGGCCGTGTAAATGCTGAAAGTGGCCGTGTAAATGCTGAAAGTACCCGTGTCACTGAATTTGCTGCCCTCAAGCAGGAATCGGAGACGGCTACTGCGAATGCTACTGATACGGCAGAACATCCTACCTACATCGGTGCAGACCACTATGTATACCAATGGGATAAGAACGCTAAAGAATACGTTAAGACGGATATCTATGTGAAAGGCAAGCCGGGAGATACATTCACCCTTCTTGGACGTTACGATACGCTTGATGCCTTAAAGACTGCTGTACCTGACGGGTCAAACATCACTGGTTTCTATTCCGTTGGAACTGCATTGCCTTATACATATTATGCCTGGTATAACGGTGATTGGCAAAGTCAAGGACAATTGCAAGGTCCAAAGGGCGATAAAGGAGAGAAGGGGGATACGGGAGCGCAAGGTCCTCAAGGCGTACAAGGTCCACAGGGCATGAAAGGTGATACCGGTGCCACAGGACCGCAAGGAGTAAAAGGTGATACTGGTGCTACCGGTCCTGCTGGTGCAAAAGGCGCCACTGGTGCACAAGGAATACAAGGTCCAAAGGGCGATAAAGGAGACAAAGGTGATACGGGTGCAAAAGGCGCTACCGGTGCTACTGGTGCCACGGGTGCAGCAGGTGCAAGTGCCAGTATTACCGGTGCTACTGCTACGGTTGACGCCAACATCGGTACGCCCTCCGTGACCGTTTCTCTCGGTGGTACCGCATTGGCCAGAACCTTTTCCTTTGCTTTCAAGAACCTGAAGGGTGCTACCGGAGCAAAAGGCGCTACGGGTGCTACCGGAGCTACTGGACCTAAAGGGGCGACTGGTGCGCAAGGGCCACAAGGGCCGCAAGGTGTCGGTGACCCGACAGTTACCGGTGTGAATACGGTCACGACATTGACCTCCCTGCCGATTTCCAAGAGAAGTATCACTGCAAGTTTGGGCTCTGCCACGAACATCAGCCTTGCTTCCGGAATGTCAGTGGGTAATGATTTGTATATCCGTTGCGTCGCATCGGCAGCATTCACACAGCCGATACCCAATACCGGGGCGTTCACTTCGATGTCCGGTACTTCAATCAGTGTTTCCGCTGGAGATATCTTTGAGATTAGTATCTGGTGCTATGCCGCTGGTGCCTATTCAATATCCGTAAAACAAGGGACTAAAGTTTATGAGTGTATTAAAAAGACGAAGCAATAATATAAAGGACGGTCAGTATGTGATTGCATTCTCCGACAGTAGAGCCTTAATAGATATTTCCAAGGATTGTGGAATGACATGGACCAGAAAACAGCCTTCCGACCTTACTAATGTAAACGAATACTTTTTCAGCAACGATAAAACGAGGATAGCCATGTCCGGAGACGGTAGACATATCTATTGCTCATGCTATATGGCAAATGTGGGATTATTGCGTTCTACGGATTTTCTGGAGACGGCAGAACCTTTCAAGCCTGATAATTGCTATTCCGTGTACTCGATAGCCTGCAACGGCAGGGGGAATCTGGTCGCTATTGTATGCAAGAATAACAATAACAAATATGATTTGATGCTTTCCGGGGATTATGGGAAGACATGGTGGGTCTCCAATGGATTAAAAGACAGTACTGTGCCTCTCATGGGTGTAGAAATGTCTCATTCTGGTAGATACATAGTGGCATATGCATCATCCCTAATTATACTGTCCATGAACTATA
>ENA-OQJX01000796-OQJX01000796.1-human-gut-metagenome-genome-assembly--contig:-NODE-796-length-11877-cov-1.875404_pt1 | contig 11877 bp, 11 predicted proteins | sample MGYA00242615_ERZ504782 | MGnify/ENA primary metagenome ERZ504782 (study PRJEB26092, sample SAMD00036354) | human gut metagenome | host: Homo sapiens | study: EMG produced TPA metagenomics assembly of... | reverse complement strand
CGAGGATTATGAAGCGGAATCGGACGAACTGAACCTGTTCATGATTAACGCAGCGTTGGACCGGTGGGGCGCGTGAAAAGCCGTCCCTTTACATAGCCAAATGGTTGGTGGGTGAACTGTTTTGAGCTATGAAGCTATGGACTCTGTAGGCGATATCTGATAAAATAGAAAGTAAGAACAGCTCAACAACTCGGAATTTTACCATTCAGATTTCCGTGCTCTGCCACTTTTATGAGCGTTCTTTTCAGTATTTTGCCACTTTCATGAGGGAATAATCCGTGCTTCATTACACTTTCATGAGCGAATTTATGCTGTAATATGACATTTTCATGAGGGAATTGGTGCTTCGATGCGACGTGAGGAGGTAGTGGGCGGAGGCATGGGCGCGATAAAGGCAACGAGTGCGAATGGGTGGACGCGACGTGAGAAGGTGGAGGGTGCGGACGCGTGGGCGCGGGTGAGCAGGCGGAGGGCCGAGACATTGGCCCGGGAAAAGTGAGCAGAAATATACGAGTGTCAACGGGAGGGTTTTATGGTACAACTAGAAGTAGTTTTTTGATGGAGGTGCCTATGGAGCCGAAGGTCAGTATCATCGTGCCGGTGTATAACGCGGAGAAGAGTCTCGCGCGCTGTGTGGACAGTATTCTGAATCAGGAGTTTCGGGATTTCGAGCTGATCCTCATGGATGATGGAAGTAAGGATCGGTCCGGGGAGATCTGCGACGGATATGCGCGGGCGGATGCGCGCGTGGTGGTCGTGCATAAGGAGAATACGGGGGTGTCGGATACGCGAAACCAGGCGATCGCGCGGGCGCGGGGTACGTTTCTGCAGTTCGTGGACAGTGATGACTGGCTGACGGCGGATGCGACGAAGCTGATGGTGCGGGCGGCCGAGGAGACGGGCTGCGACATGGTGATCGCGGATTTCTATCGTGTCGTCGGAGAGATGGTGTCGCAGAAGGGGGATATCGACGCGGACCAGGTGATCGGGCGTGAAGCGTTCGTTGGCTTCATGATGGAGAACCCGGCGGACTACTACTATGGGGTGCTGTGGAATAAGCTGTACCGGCGCTCGCTTGTGGAGGCGCACGGGATCCGGATGGATGCGAAGCTCAGCTGGTGCGAGGATTTTCTGTTTAATCTCGAGTATGTGCGCTATGCGACGACGTTCTATGCGCTGCGGACGCCGGTCTACTATTATGTGAAGACGAAGGGTTCGCTGGTGAATCAGAAGATCAGCTTCGCGCGGACGGTGGAGATGAAACTCGCGATGTTCGAGTGCTACAACGACTTCTTCAAGCATGTGCTGGATGAGGATGCGTATGAGCGGAAGCGGCTGCAGGTCTATCATTTTCTAGTGGATGCGGCGAAGGATGGTTTCGTGTTCCCGGCGACGATTCCGGGGACGCAGAAGCTCGGTGAGGAGCGGAGCCAGGCGCTGCAGGAGGTGATTTCGGAGGATGGGATCATCGTGGAGAAGTACCGCGACCGGAAGCTGCTCGAGCGCTATCTCGAGTCGGTGGCGCTGAAGTATGATATGACGCTGGCGGAGCTGTCGCTGCTGCTGTATCGGAAGGACGCGGGAAAGGCGCTCACTCGAGGGGCTGAAGCGCAGATGCCTGCGCGGGAAGATGCCGTGGAGGCGACTGATCGAAAGGATGCCGGAAAGGCGCTGAGCCGGAAGGATCTCGCGGAGCTGATGCATATGAGCCGCGGGGATCTGCGCGCCGCGCTGCAGAAGCTGGTCTCACGCGGGATGCTCGAAGTGGTCGACGTGCCGAGGAAACGACGTGAAGCGGCGGAAATAGCCGAGGCGACCGGTCTTTTCGGAAAGCGTGGCGAGGCACAGGATGCAGACGCGAACGGAATGACGAAGAAAAAACGCGAGCCGCGGAAGATTCGTCTCGAGCTGCTGCCGGCGTCGGATGCGGTGCTGCAGGATATCGCGGCCGCGGAGCGTGACTACGAGCAGGCGAAGTTCCGGGGATTTACCGAGGACGAGCTCCGGCAGTATACAGCGCTCGAGCGGCGTGTGCAGGAGAACGAAAAGCAGATACTGCAGAAGTGAGGATGGGCAGACGAACACCATCAGCGATGCCTGGCGATGAGTCAGCGAGGGCAGAATGCGTTGCGGCGAGGCACAACGCATGCGCGGAGTGATGATGTGGAGGGCCGAAACATGGGCACAAGCGAGTAGGAGGCGGTGACTAGCCGCCGTCCTCTCACACCACCGTGCGTACCGTTCGGTACACGGCGGTTTCAACAGTTGACGTGCATAGACTGATAAGCTGTGGCAAGATCATAAAAGCCCCAGTTTGTAGACCTAAAACAGAATACCGTTCCTTACATAGCAGTCATGCGCTTCGGTGCCTGGCTGCTAATTTTTTTGCGAAAGGAGCAGTATCGAATGAAGCTTGTATTAGCGGAAAAGCCCTCGGTTGCCATGAGTCTCTCGAAGGTGATCGGGGCAAATCAGCGCGGAGACGGTTATATGGAGGGCAATGGCTACCTTGTCAGCTGGTGTGTGGGGCATCTGGTGGAACTTTCCCAGCCGGAAGCCTATGATGAAAAGTATGCCAAGTGGAGGTATGATGATCTTCCGATTTTGCCGGATCATTGGCGGTATCAGGTATCTGCCAGCACGAAAAAGCAGTTCGGAATCCTGAAAAAGCTCATGCAGCGGAAAGATGTGGAGAGTCTGATCTGTGCAACCGATGCAGGGCGTGAGGGAGAACTGATTTTCCGGCTGGTTTACCATCAGTGCGGCTGCAAAAAGCCGGTGGAACGACTTTGGATTTCCTCGATGGAGGACAGTACGATCCGGGAAGGCTTTCAGAAGCTCCGACCGGGAACAGAATATGATGCCTTATATGAGGCGGCTTTATGCCGGGAGCGTGCCGACTGGATTGTCGGAATCAACGCAACCCGGCTTTTTTCATGCCTGTATGGGCAGACCCTGAATGTGGGGCGCGTGATGACACCAACGCTTGCGATGGTGGTTATGCGAGATGCAGCAATCCGGGCGTTCAAGCCGGAGCCGTTCTACTCGGCAGAATTAAAATTTCGGGATTTTCAAGCGGGCGGTGAGCGAATGAAAGAAAAAGCAGAAGCAGAAAAACTGGTGGCAGAGTGTTGCCAGGCAGGAAGTGCCATCATTACCAAGGTAGAGCAGAAAGAAAAATCAGAGAAGCCCCCGGCCTTGTTTGATCTGACATCGCTTCAGAGAGAAGCAAATCGGCAGCTGGGATTCACTGCCCAGCAGACCCTGGATTACACACAGGCTCTGTACGAGAAGAAACTCGTGACATATCCCCGTACCGACAGCCGGTATCTGACGGATGATATGGCACCGCTGGTGCTGGAACTTGTTTCTGTGATCCAGCAGAGCTTTCAGATTCAGGCAGATGTACCGGCACCGGTGAATGCAGCGCAGGTCATCAATTCTAAGAAAGTCACCGATCACCATGCCATTATCCCTACAAAAACAGCGGTGGGTTATGACATTTCCTCGCTTCCCAGTGGAGAACAAGCGATTCTTACTCTGCTGGCGGTGCGGCTGATTTGTGCGGTCGGAACACCCTGCCACTATGCAGAAACCATAGTAGAAGCGGAGTGTGCCGGTCAGAAGTTCCGCACGAAAGGCAAAACAGTCACGGATATGGGCTGGAGGCAATATGCAGGAAAGCCGGTTGAAGATGCTGAGAAGAATGCGGAGGCGGGTGATCTTCCGGAGCTTTCGGAAGGCATGACACTGGAACTTGCCGGTGTCGATCTGAAAGAGGGCAAGACCAGCCCGCCTAAGAGATTTACCGAAGATCTTCTGCTTTCAGCGATGGAGAGTGCCAGCTCGGATGAATTTCCGGCTGGTGTAGAGCGAAAAGGCATCGGCACACCAGCTACACGCGCTGCCATCATCGAAAAACTGGTGCAGAAAGGCTTTATCGAGCGTAGGGGTGATAAGAAAACGAGATACCTTTGCTCTACGGACAAGGGAAATGCGCTGGTGACGGTGGTGCCGGAACAGATTCAGTCTCCATCCATGACGGCAGACTGGGAGGAAAAACTGCTGAAAATAGAACACGGCGAGTATGACAGCGATGCCTTTATGGGCGAAATCAGCAGCATGGTCAGCGGACTTGTTAAAACCTACGAGGCTGTAAAAGGAGCCGATGTGCTGATGCAGCCGGAACGCAAGGTCATTGGTTCCTGTCCCGCCTGCGGCAGTGATGTCTGCGAAACGGCAAAAGGATGGTTTTGCAGGGATAAGAGCTGTAAATTTGCGCTCTGGAAGGAAAACAGGTTTTTTCAGACACTGGGAAAGCAGATGACAGAGGAACTGGCAAAGCAACTGGTAAATCGTGGAAAAGCACGGCTTACCCATTGCTATTCCAGGAAGTCCAATCGTTACTATGACACAACCGTTCATGTAGAGACCGGCGAGGACGGTGCAGCAGCATTTAAGCTGGAGTTTGGAGGTAAAAAATGAGCATGAAAATGATGAATGCAGCTTATCTGGTGGATAATGTCGCTCTGCTTTCCTTGCAGGAAAAGCAGGACGGCGTGGAATTCCATTGTTTTGATATGGACAGCAAGGTGCAGACCACCGAGGGACACATTGGCTGGGATGTGTTGGATAAACAGCCGTCTTCTACGTTGGAAGAAAGCGCAAGGGTGGTAGTACTTCAGAAGATTCCCCAGCTTGACGGTCTTGCCGTTGCGCCGGTAGCTCCGGAGATGCTGGAGCAGGTACGCGGCGGCAGAAAGGTTCTCTGGCAGATGAAAAAGGCTGATCCTGAGCTGGAGAATGCAAAAAATATCCGGTTTATCACCAGCAACTACGAGGATCGGTTCAAAATTCCGGATGGCAGTGCAGTGGAGATCGAGTATCCGAACCGGAAGTTTTCAGCTCGCTGCGAATATATGGACGAATATCATCTGCGCCTGGGGTATGATGTTCTGCACATCTGTCAGCTGGCAGAAATGCTGGAACGCGGCGGTGGTACATGCCGCCCGGAGCCGCTGATTACGGAAGAACGCAGTGCATGGGATTTGGGAAGCAAGGGCTTTCTTGCCATTCAGACCTGTGAGGACGGTTACGACTATACCTTATATCATAAGGACTTTACGGAAATTGACGGTGGACAGATTGACAACACGGAAATCAGCATGAATGCAGCCAGAGACCAGATTCTTTCGGATTATGGGTTCGGTGGCCGCACCATGACGCGGATTGACTATGATGAACTTTGTGATCGTGCAGAGGAAGCGGAAATCAGTAGACGGGAATCTGTGCTGGGTAAACTCTCGGATTTGTCTTTCAGAACGGATACGCCGGTGAAAGCTGCCAAGGCGAAGGAGGCAGAGCGATGAAATACAAGCTTACGAAGGCAGAGCAGGAAACAGTCATCAATTTTGATAATGAACTGGATACCGCCAGCATTTATACCCATGACAGCCGCCTGATTAAGAAGCTTCGGGAACTGCGAAAACAGTATCCGGAGCAGTTTATTTTGGAGCACCGGGAGCATGGGTCGGTCACTTATACGATTCCGAAACGCTGTGTTGGTATCCGACCGCCGTACAGTGAAAAGCGGCGGGAACAGCAGCGACAGGAAGCAAAGGAAAACGGCCTGCCGTTTATGGAGAAGGGAGAAATGAACGATGGCAAGAATTGAAAAATGGGATGAAGTGCATGGAAATCAGGCACCGGACGAAAGAATGATGGCATTTCTCGACAGTGCTACCGACCAGTATGCGATTTTGCAGCTTCGCCGCATCGAGGATACGGTATATGAACGCTTTTCGTCTATGCGCGAACTGGAACGGATGGGGCTGGAACCGGATATTGACCATTATGAAGTGGTTTATACGGCTCCGCTGCTTCCCTACAAGGATCAGAATACGATGTTGGAGGAACTGTATGCGAAATTCAATGTTTCCCGCCCTGATGATTTTACTGGGCATAGTCTTTCTGTGTCTGACATCGTGGCTTTACGGCAGAATGGTGTTGTAAGCTGTCACTATGTGGATTCCATCGGCTTCCAGGAGCTGCCCAGATTTTTGAAACCGGAGAATTATCTGAAAGCCGCAGAAATGGCAATGGAAGACGATTACGGTATGATTGACGGCGTAATCAATAACGGAAAGAAGGAAGAACCGGCGGAGAAAGCATCGGTTCTGGATCAGCTGAAGGAAAAGCAGGAGGCGGTGCCGCCTGCGCCGCCTCGTAGGTGCTGCGAAGAAAAGGAGTTATAAATGCGTTTTACGGATGACGAATGGATGCTCATGATGCTTTACAGCCTGGCACACGGACAGGGCTGATTGCAGAGCTTCAGATGATGCAGAAAAGTCTGACCGGCAGAGATAGAAACCTGCGCAGGTGGACGGCCTCGCTGCTTGCGAAACTGGCAGAGATGACGGATGCAGAATATGAGGCACTGGATTTGTATCCGACGAATAAAGGAGAGGAGGAAAAATAGATGAATGACGAAAACGGCTTATTATATGCAGATGGCGCAGGAAGCTGCGGCACAGATCACTGGTAGCAAAGAGCAGTGGACAGCGTTTCTGACCACATCCGCACGGCTTTATAAGTATCCTTTTGCGGAGCAGCTGATGATCTATAAGCAGAGACCAGAAGCGACGGCCTGTGCAGAGTACGATCTCTGGAAAGATCGGATGAACCGCTATGTGAAGCGTGGCTCCAAGGGCATTGCTCTTTTGGACATGCGCGGCGAGCAGCCGAAACTGCGGTATGTATTTGATGTGGCAGATACCGGAGAACGGAAGAATTCCCGACCGGTACAGCTCTGGAAAATGAATGCGGAGCATGAGCAGCCAATCATTCGCGCACTGGATGCAGCATTTGATGTTCCTGCCGGTGCTGGGTCTCTGGAAAATCATATCATGGAAGCGGCAGAACGCCTTGCAAGGGATTACTGGGAGGAAAACCGCAGGCAGATCAGTGACATCGTTGCAGATTCCTATCTGGAAGGATATGATGAACTCAACATCGGAGCTTCCTTTAAGAGAGCTGCCGCTGTCAGCATCGCATATTCCGTCTTTACCCGGACGGTGGGCAATGCAGATGACTATTTTGAGCACGAGGATTTTCTGGACATCTTTGATTTTAATACGCAGCTGCCGCCAATGTGCTGGGAACTGCGGTCAGCGAAATGTCCAGCCAGATCTTCCGGGAAATTGAACGCACGATCCGAACCTATGAAAGAGATAAGCAGGCAGAAAGGAGCCAAAACTATGATGGAGCTGAATTACACGAAGAACGGCGATTACCTGATTCCGGACATCCAGTTGTCGGTGCAGGAACAGAAGCCCCTGGGCAAGTACGGGAGGATGCGCAGAGCGTTTCTGCAGGAGAACAACACGCTGCTGTACAATCACCTGATCCTGACCGAGAAGCTGTACCCGCACCTGTGGGAGATTCAGGAGACCGCGACCGCACGGATGGAGCAGATGATGGCGGATCTTCTGAAAGCGAATCCGGCACCGGACAAGAAATTGAACCAGATGGCCTGGGTGCAGCACATGAACATGCTGAAAGCGCAGGCAGAGGAAGTCATTCTGACGGAACTTATCAACAGTTAAACTTCATGAGTCTGTTTCAGTCCGAAGCAGAGCAGATTCAGAAAATTGATGCGGCGGCAGAAAATGCAGCCAAAGAAGCGGAGAGCGAAAAGCCCTCCGCTTTTGTCATTTCTGAGGATGAAATCGACCGGATGCTGCGGACAGGCTCCAATTTTGAAGGCGGAAAGATCCGTATTTATGCGCTGTATCAGCAGCAAGGGGACGCAAAAGAACGAGCTGCATTCTTGAAAGCGGAATACGGTCTCGGTGGCCACAGCTATACCTTTATGGATGGCAGTCGCGGTTTTGCGGATTATGACGGAAAAGGCATTTTGCTTCGCAATTATGACCATGACCGGGAAGTGCGCCTCACATGGTCGGCGGTGGATAAGCGGTTAGACCGGCTTGTGGAAAATGGTCAGTATCTGACTGCGCTGGAACTGGAAGAGTATCGGAAGCTGGAGCAGGAATACGGCGCGCCGCTTCCTATGCCAACTGCTGCCCATGTATTTCCGCCAACACCACCGGAACACTACGATACCGGAAATGAGCATGTGGACAACATGCTGAATACGGCTGCGGATGTCTATGCCCGGAGTGAACTGGCGGCACCCCAGCGTTTTACCGTGATGGAGACAGACGATGGCTATGCGGTCTGGGATGATATTCAGGACGGCATTCATGTGGAACCGGATGGTGTTAGCGAAGAGTTTACCAGTGAATGGGAGGTAGAGACTTACCGCCAGCAACTGATTAAAAAAGTTCAGGAACGAGAAGCAAAAGACTGGCTCTATGTTGAGCAGAGCAAGCAGAATTTGCAGCAGGACATTCCATTTCCGGATGTGGAATCCGAAGAAGCACCGGAATCGGCTCACGCAGAGACAGATCCTCTGGTGCTGGAAATGCAGGAACACGCCAGAGAACTTGCCAGAGAGTCAGGCTATGCACCGGATGAACGATTTGTTGTCACGATGACCGGCGAGAACTTCCCGGATTCTAAGGATGCGTTTGCCATCTGGGATTATGTCAAAGAAGAGTATTACGGATATTCGGACGGAAAAGTGCAGACATTTGCCGATTATGTGAGTGCGTCAGAGGCGTTGCAGGAGATTCGCGGCAGGAATATGGAGGCTGAAAAAGAGCCTGCGACTGTGCAGCCAGAACCGGCAGCTCTGGTGCAGCCGGATTATCGTGTCGGCGATACGCTGTATCTGGACGGAAAGGCATTTACGATTGAAAAAGTCGGGCTTTTCGACGTGGAGCTTCGGGACCCGGATTCCGTGTATCCGATCTTCCGCTCGGAAAGCAAAGAAAATCTGGCAAGACTTTTGGGACATGAGGAAAATGTTCACCTGCACAATCTGGTGGTTGATCTGAATCCTGGCAGAGAAAAGCAAAGTGAAGAACAGCACTTGACTATCCCGGAGACAGAACCGGAGAGCACTCATGCAGAAAACTACCGCATCAACAGCTTTCATCTCGGTGAAGGCAGCCCAAAGCAGAAATTCCGTGCCAACATGGATGCCATCTATATGCTGAAAACCTTGGAAAACCAGCACAGGGATGCGACACCGGAGGAGCAGGAAACGCTGGCCAATTATGTCGGCTGGGGCGGGCTGGCAGATGCCTTTGACGCAGAGAAAACTGCCTGGACAGGCGAATATAAGGAGCTGAAAGCAGCTCTTACGGAAGAAGAATATGCCGCAGCCAGAGCTTCGACTCTGAATGCGCACTACACCAGCCCTACCGTGATCCGTGCAATCTATGAAGCATTGGACGGTATGGGATTTGAGAAAGGCAATATTCTGGAACCGTCGATGGGTGTCGGCAACTTCTTCGGTATGCTGCCGGATTCCATGCTGGGGAGCAGGCTCTATGGTGTGGAACTGGATTCCATCACCGGGCGTATTGCGCAAAAGCTGTATCCGCAGGCAGAAATCAAGGTGGCAGGCTTTGAGACCACCGACCGGCGTGATTTTTATGATCTGGCCGTGGGCAATGTGCCTTTTGGCAACTACCGTGTCAGCGATAAGCCATATGATAAACTCGGATTTTCTATCCACAACTATTTCTTTGCCAAGCACTGGATCAGGTTCGGCCCGGTGGTATCGTGGCCTTTGTTACCAGCCGCTATACGATGGATTCCAAAAATCCGGACGCACGAAAGTATCTGGCGCAACGGGCAGAACTGCTGGGAGCCATCCGACTTCCTAACAACGCATTCCGTGCCAATGCCGGTACGGATGTGGTGTCGGATATCATTTTCCTGCAAAAGAGAGACCATCCCATTGATATCGAACCGGATTGGGTGCATCTGGGGCTGACATCGGAGGGTATTACCCTCAACAGCTATTTTGTTGACCACCCGGAAATGGTGCTGGGTGAGATTACAACGGAAAGTACCCAGTACGGCAAGGAAGAATGTACGGTCATTCCGATTCCGGATGAGGATCTGGGAGACCAGCTGCATGAGGCTGTGCAGCATATCGGCGGTCACTATGAAGCGCAGGAGCTGGCACCGGAGGAAGAACTGTCCTTGCAGGGCGAAACCATTCCGGCAGACCCCAATGTAAAGAACTTTTCCTATGCGGTGGTAGATGGGGATGTCTACTTCCGTGAGAATAGCATCATGCGGAAAGCTGACCTTTCTGCGACAGCCACCGGCAGGATCAAGGGCATGGTGGAGCTTCGTACCATTGTGCAGGAACTGATCGACTATCAGCTGAACGATTATCCGGAGGACGCGATTGCCCAGAAACAGCGGGAACTGAATGTGGCCTATGACCGATTCGCCGATCAGTATGGACTTATCAACTCCCGTGCAAATGCACAAGCTTTTTCGGAAGATTCGTCTTATTATCTGCTTTGCTCTCTGGAAAATGTAGATGAAAACGGCAGGCTGGAATCCAAGGCGGATATGTTCACCAAACGGACGATTCGACCGGAACGGGCTGTTACCAGTGTAGATACCCCGGCAGAAGCTCTGGCAATCTCCATCGGAGAGCGCGGCAGAGTGGATTTGCCTATATGTCGGAGCTTTTAGGTACACAGGGGGAATATGAAAAAATCCAGCAGGAACTGCATGGTGTCATTTTCAAAGATCCGATGACGCAGGGTGGCGAGGAAACCGGCTGGGTAACAGCTGACGAATATCTGTCCGGTAATGTCCGGGAAAAGCTCCGCGTGGCAGAACTGGCTGCGGCCTCCGATCCTGCCTTTGCGGTAAATACAGAATATCTGAGAAAGGCACAGCCGAAAGACCTGGATGCTTCAGAGATTGATGTGCGCCTTGGTGCCACATGGGTCAATCGGGATTATATCCAGCAGTTTATGGAAGAAACTTTTGAACCGCCGTTTTACTTGCGCCGAAACATTGAAGTGAAATTCTCTCCCATGACGCAGAATGGCAGATCACCGGCAAGAGTACACCGAGCCGGAATGATGTCCATGCCTATATGACCTACGGCACCAGCCGAGCCAACGCCTACCGGATTCTGGAGGATACGCTGAATCTGCGGGATATCCGTATCTACGATACCGTGGAGGATGCAGACGGTAAGCAGAAGCGGGTGCTGAACAAAAAGGAGACCACCCTCGCCCAGCAGAAACAGCAGGCCATTAAGGATGCGTTCCAGAACTGGGTGTGGAAAGACCCTTATCGCCGTGCGGAACTGGTGGAAAAGTATAACGAGCTGTTCAACAGTACCCGTCCCCGTGAGTACGATGGTTCTCATATCCGCTTTGGCGGCATGAATCCGGAAATCCGGCTGCGGGAACACCAGCAGAATGCCATTGCTCATGTGCTGTACGGCGGCAATACGCTGCTGGCCCACGAAGTAGGTGCCGGCAAGACCTTCGAGATGGCCGCTTCTGCTATGGAGGCAAAACGGCTGGGACTGTGCCAGAAATCCATGTTTGTCGTTCCGAATCATTTGACCCTTCAGTGGGCAAACGAGTTTCTGCGTCTGTATCCGAGTGCAAATTGCTGGTGGCAAGCAAAAAGGACTTTGAAACCGCCCGCAGAAAGAAGTTCTGCGCACGAATTGCTACTGGTGATTACGATGCAGTCATCATCGGGCATTCCCAGTTTGAGAAAATTCCGGTGTCCGCAGAACGGCAGGAGCGGATTTTGACGGCCCAGATTGATGAAATCGAAAACGCCATTGCTGAGTTGAAATCCCAGAATGGCGAACGTTTCTCCATCAAACAGATGGAAAGACCCGGAAAGGATTGGAGGCGAGATTGGATAAACTCCGGGCAACCGAACCGAAAGGACGATGTGATTACCTTTGAC
>ENA-OQJX01000794-OQJX01000794.1-human-gut-metagenome-genome-assembly--contig:-NODE-794-length-11939-cov-1.092364_pt1 | contig 11939 bp, 17 predicted proteins | sample MGYA00242615_ERZ504782 | MGnify/ENA primary metagenome ERZ504782 (study PRJEB26092, sample SAMD00036354) | human gut metagenome | host: Homo sapiens | study: EMG produced TPA metagenomics assembly of... | reverse complement strand
TATCATTATCAGCTAATCTTCGACATTAGTTCAAAACGGTAAATATATGGAGCTATTTCCGTTTGTTCTCTAATACTCAGGTAAAACACTGATTTCACAACCTATAGCAATTCTGAAAATTCTTCAAGTTTTTTCATTTAGAAGATTCTGCTTGTATCTCTTCCATCTTCAAGCCAGCTAGTGCTCGTTGGATCATTTCATCTATTGCTAAACGCTCTTCATATTGATGGACCTTTTCCAGTTGAGGGCGTGTTTTTGGCTGTGGAGGAGCAAAAATCGTACAGCAGTCTTCAAAAGGCTGGATAGAAAGATTAAATGTATCGATCTGTTCTGCTACTTCAATGATTTCAAGTTTATCCATTGTCGCTACAGGCCGAATGATTGGCGTATTCGTTACTTCATTGATAGCACCATACTTTGCAAGGTTTGTGAAGCCACTTGACCTAATGATTCGCCATTCAAAATAACTAGACCATGACGAATACGGCGAATTTCATCGGTCAACCGCAACATCATTCGACGAGTGATCGTCATCCAATATCCTTGTGGCACTGATTTTTTGATTTCTTCTTGAATCTCGGTAAATGGCACTTCAATAAAATGGATTGTTCCTACATAAGGTGCTAGTTTCGCTGTTAAGTCTTTTGCTTTTTGCAGTGCTTGTTCACTTGTATACGGCGGACTAGCAAAATGAACAGCTTCGATTTCCACTCCCCGCTTCATTGCAAAATATCCTGCAACAGGAGAATCAATCCCGCCAGAAAGCATGAGCATTCCTTTTCCGCTTGTTCCTACAGGCAACCCGCCAGCTCCTTTGATCGTTTCATACGACAGATAAGCGCCGTCACGACGAATCTCTACACGTAATGGAATATCGGGCTGACGCATTTGAACTTGGATATGAGGGAAAATATCAAAAACAGCATTGCCTAATGTTTGATTCAATTCATTACTTGTCAATTCAAATTGGTGATCGCTTCTTTTAGCGATAATTTTAAATGTTTCTTTCCCTGTATAAATTTCTTTCATGATGTCTTGAACAGCTTGTTTCAAAACTTCGACATCTTTTTCTACCCGAATACTCGGAGAAAAATTTTGGATCCCAAATATTTTTGCTAGTTTTGGAATAACTAGCTGACTGTCTGCACCATTCAACAAAAGATGCATCCGGTCGCGATCAGCATGGATTTTGATTTCTGGAAATTCTTTCAAAGCTTGTCTGACATTTTGTGCTAGTTGCATGATAAAGATTTTTCGATTCTTTCCTTTTGTTCGAAAGCTCTCCATAACGGACCATAATTTCACTGTATTTCACAAGAACACTCCTCTTTTAATTGATTGCAGAAAATTTCTTATAAAGCTGCTTGAAAATAATCATAAATTGCTCCACTTCTGCTAATGAATTATTTTCATCTAGCTGATTCGAATAGCAGATGTAGCCAAATCATTTGGTACATGCATCGCATGCAATGTACTGCTTGCCATATGTTTACGTGAGGAGCAGGCACTAGTAGTAGAAACAAATATTTGTTTTTCCTCTAATGCATGGACGAGAACTTCACCACGAATTCCTTTTAGAGCAAAACATAAAATATGCGGCGCATAGTCGGTTCCTTCTGAAAAGATCGTCACTTTATCATACGACTTCAGCGCATGGATCAAAGCTTCTTTTAAGCGTTGTGTCTGCTCAGGTTTTTGTTCCTTTATCTCTAATGATAAACGTAAAGCTTTAGCCATAGCCACAATACCTGGAACATTTTCTGTCCCACTTCGCTGATTTCTTTCCTGTCCTCCACCTGTCAGTAATGGTGCTAAACGACGACCCTTTTTCCAATAAATGAAACCAGTTCCCCGTGGGCCATGGAATTTATGGGCTGAAAATGTTGCAAAATCCACTCTCCCTGTCAACCATTGCGAGAATGGTACTTTTCCGATTGCCTGAACAGCATCTACATGGAAATGAATTTTAGGGAAATCATCCAAAAGATCACTGATTTCTTGGATGGGCTGAATCGATCCTACTTCATTATTCACAGCCATAACAGAGACCAAAACTGTCTCTTTTCTTATTAATTTTTTCAATTCGTCAACACGTACAAAACCGCGTTTATCTACTGGGGCGATACTTACTTCGATTCCTAATTCTTTTAATTGTTCGGCCGTCTCACTGACTGCCGGATGTTCGATTCCTGAAATGATCATATGATTCCCATACTCTCTTTTTCAATCATCGTTCCTTTTAATACCCAATTATCTCCTTCTGTTCCTCCTGAAGTAAAAAGATTTCTTCTGGTTCTGCATGGATCAAATCAGCGATCTGCTTTCTTGCTTGCTGCAATAACCGATTAGCTTGATTGCCCAAATCATGAAGACTTGATGGATTCCCAATAATCCGCTGACTGGTTTTTACGTATGCATCTAAGCTTTGCGGAAAGATTGGGGTCGTTGCACTGTTATCAAAATATATCATAAGAAACCCCTCTTTTTTGAAATTCTTTTCTATTATAACGGTTGTCCAAGGTGCTTTCAAGAGCAGGTGGAATTTTCACTTGTTTCGTCCTTCGGATAGACATAAAAAAAGACAAGAACAAGACGGATGGTTGTCTTGTTCTTGCATGATTGCTGCTTTTTGCTTTATACTAAGTCTGGATGATTAAAATAAAAATCTTCGATACGTTTGAAAGCACCTGGTTCTACTCGCTCTAATGCTGTACCAATTTCGTCTAATGCTTCTTGATAATGATATTCTTTATTGAATAAATAGTAACTTTTATCAATTGCTTCTCGCACTTCTTCGTGTGTATGACGATAACGGTTTGCATATTGGAGCATTTGCTCCGTTAGTGCTGCTGCATCTACTAGATCATGTGTCTTCTTATCTAATAATTCTAGATCTTCTTCGCATAGAGCAACTAAACGATTGACTTCCTCCATGTTTACTCGAATTTTATTCAAGACAACACTTAGTTCTTCAATACGATCAGTAGCAACAAAAAAGAATTCTAGGTAATCATTCGGCAAGCCAGGCAAACGTTGTTTCTCTACAAAACGTTTCAAGCTACGCAATTTAAATTCGAATGTATCGATCTTTTCTTGCGCTTCTTTTTCGCCTTTTCTCAATTCATGTAATGAGTCGTCGATCTCTACTTGTTGCGTTTCGATATCTTCTAAGACCTTGAAGACTGTTTTATAGAACGTACGCACTTCTGAATAAGGGATTTCGTGTTGGCGAATCTGTGGAATCATCTGTTCATTTTGACGTTCCATTTCTTCCACTTCAGTTTGGAAACCTCGTACACGACCAATTTCATTGTGATTCAATGTATAGCTTTGAGCGGTGTGATCCAACTCAATCAATAATTGACGGTTATTCTTCGTTGTATGTTTGATATACTCTGCAATCGTTGATTGGTTAGTTTTTACATATCTCTGAGCTTCCATTTCCCGTTCTAAGATGTCATATAGCGAATCAATCAAATCAGCTGTTTCTCGGTTTTCGAATTCGACCGTTTCAACTTCTGTTTTTTCAAGATTGGCTAATGAATTTTCAATTCTTCGACTTACTTTTGCGATATCTTCAGCAAGATCTTCTTCAGGGAATACATATTGTTCTTCCATTAATTTCTCATAAGTATCACTAATTTCTTCAAGTTGTTCAGGGAAAGTCGTATGGAGATCTTCATACAGTGGTGGTATTTTTTTCATCAGAGCTTCCACTTCATACGTATGTTTTTCTGCTTTATCTAAACCTCGCGGGCCTCTACAGGATCGCCGGAAGTATTTAAAGTCACGAATTGCGTAAATTCTTTTTCGATCATCTTGATCTGTTTTTGCAATTCAAAAAGAGCTGGTCCATATTCATGCTCGTCTTCTCTGACTTTTTCTTTCAGTTCTTCATAGACATCAAGCGCCTGCTGGACAGCTAATGAGTTGCGTTCTTCTGTTTCTCGCAATTCCTTCAGACCTTCACGGATTTCCGTTACTTGTTTCTCCATTTGGTCCATTGTTGCTTCTGCTTCAACAACTGCTTTTTTTCCTTTTAAGAACCGAAAACTTTCATTGAGGTTTTCCACTTCAAAAATTTGACTTTCTAATTCAGCGAATGAGGAAGTAGATATGTCATTCCACTTTTGACTCCATTCACGAAAGGTATTTTGGCTTTGCCAACCAGATGCATTTTTTTAACATCATCGACTTCTTCAATCACTGGCAAGTCAAATAATTCTTCCTTGCGTTTTTCTAAGGCATCCAATCGATCTTGGTTTTTTTTCTTCATCAAGTAACTAACCAAAAAGACGACAATGGCGACTATAATGATTGCAATGACGATTCCGATGATAACATTATTTCCCATTTATGGTTCCTCCGTTTTCAGTATGCATCTTTTTATGCAACAGATGGCGTTCTGCTTGGCATAAATCCAAATAATACGTCTCTCGTGCAAAAGACATCTATTCTAGATTATAGCATACTATTTTCATGCATTCACTAACTTAAACGAAAATCTTTTGTTTTTCCATCGTATAAATATAACAAAAATAGTGAAGTACTGATCACTCTCTTTCGTTTGTGCGTGCACTCCTATCAGCAGAGCTTTTCCCAGCAAGAGCTTCTTGAATCTGTCGTTGGATTTCTGCCGCGATTTTAGGCTCTGGCGCGTACTCCATCTGCCAGTTCTCAGGTTTCAATACTTTATTTGTTACAGGATCATAATGAGGTTTTCCATCTGGAAACAATTTTCCCATATTTGCCTGATGCACGATATCAAATATTCGATCAGGCGCTATTCCCAATAATGAAAAAGAACCATAAGTAAAGTAAAGGATAATCTGTCAGTGCATTCTACTTGTTCAATCAGTGGGTCACTTCCCCACTCTGTTTTATCAAGTATTTTTTCTTCTGCTTTATCTAATGCTTCGTGTAGCAGAGTAACAGCTTCATGTAGTTGTTCTTTACTTGGTGAGGTAGCTGCAACAAATTCAACAAGTTCTTCTATTTTGAATGCAGCACGTGTATGAGCCTCCATCGCATTAAAAGCTGTGGGGATTTCTGGTCTTCTTGGATTCAAAAATTTTGTGAAATGCTTCTAACTTTTTGAAAAGGTGTCTCTGATTCCATACTAATGTTTTCCTTCTTTCATTGACTAATAAATCAGACCAAAGTGTTTCAGTCCTTCGTATATGCCATCTTCTTCATTTGATTGGGTCACAAAATCTGCGGCATGTTTTACTTCGTTCTGAGCATTTCCCATGGCCACTCCAATTCCTACACCTTTCAGCATCTCGATATCATTGTAATGGTCGCCGAATGCCATGATTTCTTCCATCTCAATTCCGACAGCATTTGCGAAAGCTTGGATGCCTAGCAATTTTGAACCACCTTTTGGGATAATATCTACAGTATACGTATTTGAACGTTGGAAGGTACACTCAGGAAATAGATGTTCTAACTTTTTCTGTTCTGACTCCGGACTAAGCAGTATACATTGGTAAATTGGTTCTTTTAATATCTCTAATGTTTCATAACGGTCCTTTTGCCGGTGAGGGCTAAAAAGCTGGAGGATTTTTTTCATCAGACGTACCGGGAATTTACGCGGTAAAAAGCTGACTAGCCGCTTGATAAAAATCGATTGTCCTAATAGCATCGTCGTTGATCCATCTAGCCGATTTCTCGCACCAAAAACGATTTGTCGATGGTTCTCATCTGCAAATTCAACAATATGTTCCAATACTTTTTGTTCAAAAGGGTGGTCGATAATCGTTCGATCTGCAGTAAAAACCAGTTGGCCATTATACACGACATACATATCTAATTCCAATTCATCAATGATTTCTTTGATCTTTATTGGGCTGCGACCCGTTGCTACACCGCATAAAATGCCGTTTTCCGAGCATAATTAATTGCTTGTTTTGTTGATTCCAATGCTTTTGAACGATTGGTGACCAATGTTCCGTCAATATCAAAAAAAATAGCTTTGATCATAGACTTCGCCCCTTTCATGAATAAAATAAGCCCTTAAAACAGATCCATTTGAGTTGGATTAAGTCCATCCGGCTTGATATTTAATATTTTTTGCAGTGCTAATGCATTTTCAGCCGCATCCCCACCAGAATTGTTATTAAAAATCACACCTATCTCTTTTGTCTTAGAATCAACTGCTTTGACTTCACGTGCTAGTTCTTGCAGTTCTTTTTCTGAATAACGATACAATGTTCTTTTTTTGCGCCAATCTTTATCATTTGCTTGCCATCCCTGAGCATTCCTACCATGGAATCGAAAGAGAGCAAAGTTCGGATTGGTTACAAATGGATCAAAAGGGATCGTTGTATTCAGCAGCTGCGGCTCATCGATGATGGCTAAAGAAAAAGCGGCTCGAGACATAAAGTTTCTCGTACGTTCAAGAAATTCATCGCTGTACCAAGAATAATCCCGCAATTCTACGGCAACAGGATAACTCTCAAACCACTTTCTAAGTTTGCGCAAGTATTGGACATTTTCTTTTGTACATTTGAATGAAGAGGGGAATTGAATTAAAAAGCAAAAAAGCTTTCCAGCTTCTACCATTGGCGACATGACATCTAAAAAATGCGTAATCATCTCTTCTTCGGTCTGATAATAGGCTTCCAATCTCCTTGACCGCTGATCCCTTGATATGACTTTGACTACAAAGCGAAAAGATTCAGGTACTTCGTTTATCCAATTCTCAACAGAGGACTTTCGAGGAATCCCATAATAAGCAGTATCTAATTCCACTAAGGGTAGAAATCCGGCATATTCATACAGAGTGTTATTCTTTTTGCCAGTTAATTTGTCATGTTCTTTAAACGATGTTAATCCGATTCTGATCATTTTCGACCACCTTCGTAATTGTTTTCCCTTGACTGCTTTTTTGTAAAAGAAACTCAACCAAATACTCCGTGCATTAAGAGGTCAAGGTCGAGTCTTCTTCGTTTAAGTAAGGGCAGCTTTTTTATAATAAGTCTGGCTATTGTTATTCTTCACTGATAGCAAAACTCTTTTATATAGTATACAATAAGATTTAACGGCTATGCAAAATTATTCGTAAGGAAGTCTGTAAAATGAAAAAAAATACTTGTACTGCACACCGGCGGAACGATCGCCATGAAAGAAAACATGCTCACTGGCGGTGTTAGTCCTGATGTGGCAAACCCGTTATTAGATGCAGAAATCACGATACCTGAGCATGTGGAACTCTTAGTTGAAGATATCTTCAATCTTCCCTCACCACACATCATGCCTTCTCACATGTTGGTATTAAAAGAACGTATCTTGTCCGCTTATGAATCAGGTATATTCGGAGTGGTGATTACACATGGTACGGATACATTAGAAGAAACTGCCTTTTTTCTTGATACAACGATTGGTGACAAATTACCAATTGTTTTGACTGGGGCAATGCGTTCAAGTAACGAACTTGGAAGTGACGGTCTCTATAATTTTGAAAGTGCTATTCGCGTCGCAAGCTGTGAAGAAGCGGTAGATAAGGGTGTATTAGTTGTCATGAACGATGAGATCCATTCTGCGCGCTACGTGACAAAGACCCACACCACAAATGTTGCTACTTTCCGAACGCCTACATTGGGACCAATCGGTTTAGTAACTAAGAATCGAATCTTATTCTTACAAGAACTTTTAGAAACAAAGCGGCTGGATATTTCCGCTGTAAATGGGACTATCCCAATTGTTAAAGCATATGCTGGGATGCAAGGAGACTTATTGGAAGCAATCGCCCATACGAAAGTAGACGGTCTAGTCATTGAAGCTTTAGGTGCCGGAAATCTCCCTCCTCAAGCCCTAGCAGCTTTAGAAAAGCTCCTTGTCCAAAAAATCCCTGTAGTACTTGTTTCTCGTTGTTTCAATGGAATCGCAGAGCCTGTTTATGATTATGAAGGCGGAGGAAAAGAACTAGAAGAAATGGGGATTATTTTCTGCAACAGTATCAATAGTCAAAAAGCACGTTTAAAACTATTGATTGCCGTAAACTATGGTTTGACGGGTGAAGAATTGATTTCGTTTATCCAAAACTAAACATCAATATCTGATAGCTAAACTTAAAAAGAGAGGCTGTGACAAAAGTAGCTTCTTCGAAAACTAAGCCGAAATTTTACAAAAATTTTGAGAAACAATTTTCGTAAACTTCTTCTTATTTCTTGAAGCTGACCATTTCTGTCACAACCTCTTTTTTATTTATTTTCCATAGAATATTGGCTTCACAATACAGCTGTTCTTGCATTCGGATTTCATGTTTTGTTTTGACACCATTTTCAATTGGAACTTGTTCAAAATGGCTTTCGATCTCATTCCCGTACTCTACTTCTTTATCAAATCGAATAATTACTTTTTCTGGAACATGCGTAGTCAAAAAGTCATATCCCAATACATCAATGATCCAATTAAAATACATCGCATTATTAACATGCTGATTACTATCGATATCATAAAAACGAACACGATATGGCAGCATGAAGCCCGAATCAATCTTTTCAATTTTTTCCTGACGCTTGATTTTCTTGATTTTCTCACTCTCAAAAGGAGCAATGATCTCTTCATTAACACTGCTCATTTTTCGATTCACAAAATCCATCAATACAAAAACAGATTCTATTTTGACTAATTCTTCCCTATCTTCATCATGGATCCAGAAGTTCCGATAACAGAAAAACTTATTGTACTCCATGGCTTGAGTCGTTACTGAAATTACTTCACCGACTCTAGGTAAACGTTTAATCTCCATAGAATAATTCGTGATGACCCAAGTCAGTCCAAAGCTATTGACGAATTCACTGCCTCTTCCCAACTGGTCGCTTTGATCTTCAGATGTTTTGATAACTACTCCTAACATCGAAGGAAATGTCATCGTTTGATTGATGTCACACTCGTAATATGAAACTTCATGCTTTTTGGTATATTTCTTTGCCAAAAACACGCCCTCCTCTTAAAAACTTTCTAGTAATTGATCTACTTGGGAACCGTAACTTTCTCCAAACATATTCAAATGTGCCAAAAGATAATATAACTGGTAAATCGGCAGTCGATCTTCCCATCCCTCTTCTAATGGAAATATAGTTTGATAGGCATCTAAAAATTCCGGTCGGAAACCGCCGAATAATTGACTCATTGCGATATCTTGTTCCCGATTCCCATAAGAAACAGCCGGATCGACAAAAATTGGTTGTCCTTGCTGGTCAAAGAACACATTACCACTCCACAGGTCTCCGTGCAAGAGGCGTGGAGTGATCTTTTTGGGTTCAACCGATCTCAATACTCGTTCTTTAAATCGCAGATACTTTTCTTGCCGCTGTACATTCCAACGATTCGTTTCTTCTGCTAAAGAAATCTGGACTTCAAGCCGATTTTTAAAGAAAAAAATCCACCAATCTTCTTCAAAAGAATTTTTCTGAATAAGTGTACCTAGATAGTTATCTTTTCGAAAACCAAATTGCGGCGCTGTTTGCTGATGGAGATTAGCTAAAGCTGCAGCAACAATCTCGTTGATCTCCTTTTCCCGGCTCGATCCATTCCATTAACAAATAAGCGCCTTCACTTGTTTCACCCAGCATGTACGTATCTGGTACACGTACGAATGCAGCTAGCTCTTTTAACCCGTCTACTTCTGCTTCAAAAAACCTTTTTTAAATTCATTCGGATGGTTTTCAAAAAATTAAAGCACGCTGCTCTGTTTTTATACGATAAGTTTGATTCACATCGCCGCCAACAACTGGAATCACTTTCCCATTTAGTTTCAGATCAGATAAAACAGTTTGGATATCCATGACTTTCCCCCCTACTCCCAATTTTATTCTATTTTGTCATCATACTTGTTTCATGATAAAAGGATTATTTCCAATCCTCATCCCTTTATTTAGAATTATAGCACAGAGACCTGAAATAAACAGGAGATGGACTTTATAGATAAAAAGAGCTGACTTAAGCCAGCTCTTTTTATCTATAATGCATACTCTTTATTGAACTATTTACCTATGCTAAAGCACCCATTGGATCCCATGGAGCTAGCACAATTGGTTCTTCATTGAACGCATTTAGTTGCTCTTTCGTCAACAAATCTTTTCTGACAACGATTTGGTACGTATATTCGTCCATCCAGGCATCACTCATAACGAAGAAACCGTTCTTTCCAACTTTTTCGCCCCAGCTGTTTTCGACTTTCCATTTTGTTGATTGTCCGTCCACTAAATCAACGCCAGTCAATACCATCGCATGGGTCATCAAACTTTCACCAAAATCCAAACGTTCAGCTTTAGTCATTGTGAAATCCGTATCGAATAGATCATCCATCGAATAAGCATCTAAGGCCATGATGCCACTGGTTCTAGTAGAAGATTGTCCTACATCACAACCAAACCATACAGATTCTCCTTGTTCAAGCTGAGCAATCGCTAATTTTTTGAAAGTTTCCATATCAACATTCAGGTATTTAACTTCTTTCCCGCCAACGACATTCCCTAGCATCTCTACTGTATAAGAACGATTGAATGGTTTGTCTTTTGTTGGTGCATTGATCACACTAACATAATCATCTAATTTTACACCGATGTATTTATCATAAAAATTTTTGGTGTCAGTCCTCGGTCAAGATGATAGTTCTGTTCTTCATCGCGGTACTCAAAATCGAATTCTTTTGGAGGTGTTCCTAATGAGATGGCTAAGAAGTTATAAATACTTTCTAGCATTCTTCTTTTTTTCTTCAATAGCGTCTAATGTTTCTCCTTGAGCAACCATTTCGCGTAACACAACTGCATCTTTACGCAGTAGTTTGTTCAAGTAGTTATTCAAATCTCGAGAATTTGAACTATTCGCACTTTCCGGCATTACCGATTTGGGCACAACACCGTATTTTTGGAATAATGAAACGATCATATCCCATTGACCGCCATCTTGTTGAGGAGTAGTTAGCAAGAAAGCCACTTTTCGGCTATCAATAGTCTCTTTTCCAGTTGCAATGATGTTTTCATAGAAGTAATTTGCCTTTTCATATTTATCCCAGAAAAAAGTATAATTTTGTGATAATTCAAACTCTTTTAAATGGAATTGATTCAGCATTTTGTGACGGAACGTATTCAATGCAGCAAACATCCAGCAACGGCCCGATTGCATCTGATTAGCCACTTTTCCTGTAGCCAGATCAATAGAAAATACTGGTGTATTCGCCACATGTGCTGAAATATTTTCAGCAGAAGCAGTAATCCCGTTCTTCACGACAGCCCGCTGCAATGCCTGCTGTTTGTTATTTGCTTGAAACTGTTTGTCAAATTTTGTTGTCATATCCGGTGTAATAGCTTTCATCCAATCATCCTTCCAAATCCAAGTTACACTTCGTATTTTACTCTTAAGAATTTAGAAATACAATCTCTTCTATGATGAAATTTTCATTTGAATGAGAATATACTTACAACTTCATGAAGAAAAATATCATAATGGTATACAATAATTTCAGATTAAAAAGGAATATTTCTATGAGACAACGAAAATGGCCTGTAATAATAAAGAAGAGTCCTAAGAAGAACATCATACAATAAGATAGCTTTCAAAATACTCATTGAAAGAAGGAACTACTATAACATAAGAAAGGAGAATGAATAAAATGAAAAACCTGATTGCTGGCGGCTTTTTGTTTGTGGGTGGTGGCATACTTATGAATACAGAAAACTTTGGGAATACCATCCTTTTCTTGGTGCAGCTTGTGCTTTGATTGGTGTTAGGAATGCTGATTTATTTCGTATTTAGCGATGATGGGAAGTATGGTTGATTATGAGTAGCCAACTCTACTCTCTCGTAAAGATTACAACATACGTGACAAAAACAGAAAGCTTGATTCATCATAATAATAAAAGAAAAAAGAAACCCAAGTGATTGGATTTCTTTTTCCTTTGCATAAGCTTTTATTTTACTCCGGCAAG
>ENA-OQJX01000793-OQJX01000793.1-human-gut-metagenome-genome-assembly--contig:-NODE-793-length-11940-cov-1.315077_pt1 | contig 11940 bp, 14 predicted proteins | sample MGYA00242615_ERZ504782 | MGnify/ENA primary metagenome ERZ504782 (study PRJEB26092, sample SAMD00036354) | human gut metagenome | host: Homo sapiens | study: EMG produced TPA metagenomics assembly of... | reverse complement strand
TTTTCTTTTTTTGTTTAGCAGTTTTTATGTTGGCATACTGTACGGATTAGAGAAACTTCCGTTTTATATGTATTTTCCTTATGCTGCCGGTTTGATTGCAGCAAAAATAGTCGGACCATTGATTTTGAAACGTTTATCATGGTCTCCATTGGCTACGCAATTGCTTGGACTGAGTTCTTCTTTGCTGGTCCTCTTGATTCCAAATGGTTTTGCGATAGGTGTCTTTCTGCTTAGTTTCTGGCACGTAGTAACAGGCAGTTGGCTAAATAAGGAATACTATCAAACCGATGTAGCTATTCCAATGGATCGTCGGATTATTGCCAAATACACTACTCAAAATAAAGGAAGTGTGATCCACCAGTTTTTATTGATGACGCTTTTGTTTATTTTAGCAAAAGAAATGGGAGAGCCAATCCATCTACTACTGATCATGCTGAACCATGGAGCAGTGCCGATAGCAAGTGCGCAACTGCTTATTTTAGCCAAATGGATCAATGTCGGTCTTTTAATGAGCGGATTGGTGACTGTATATCATTTATGGAAGAAGGCGAAAAAGAATGAGGCTATTCATTGATGGGGATGGTTCTCCAGTAAAAGACGACGTCATAAAGTTAGGAGAATCCTATGGTCTCGACGTGATTATCGTAACCAGTGTAGATCATTATACGATCAAAGAATACGCTAATCATGTCCAAATCGTCTACGTAGACCGTGGAGCTGATAGTGCAGATTATAAAATCGTCGGTATGGTTAAGAAGAATGACTTTTTGATCACGCAAGATTATGGTTTAGCTTCACTTGTATTGCCGAAGGGTGTTCGAGTATTCCATCACTCTGGAAAAGAATTTGACGAAGCGAATATCGGTACGCTTCTCGAACAACGTTACCATAGTGGGAAGTTAAGAAAAGCTGGCATAAGGACAAAGGGTCCAAAACCTTTTACGGAGAAAGATCATACGGCTTTTCGTCAAGCGTTGAAAAAGGCAATTGACCAAGGTTACCAAGTACAGAAGATAGTAGGTAACGAAGGTAGTTTACTTGTGCGCGAATACACCAAAAAGGAACAAGGGAAACAGGATAAATGGGTTCCTTGTTCCTTTTTTTGTTGTTTCTTCGGTACTCGCTCAAAAAACGGTAAAATAGGAGGAGCTATTTTTATTTGGTCGTTCTTATTGCTTGAGACAGAACAGCTTTCTCCCAACTTTTTTCTTACTTTTTCCTCTTCTTATACATTTGGATCAATGCATCGAATTGCTAAAAAAATAATGACAAATGCGGCAATAGCATACGTAAATATCCCTAATAAGGAAACAACCTCTGCATTTTCTACAGGTGCAGCTTGGACAAGTAGGGAAGATCCTACGATCAATGCAGCTAAAATCATACCGAAAACAAGCCGATTGATCATACTTTCGATCCTGCTCAATAATTTGTCTTGCTTTTTTAATTCCAAATTGACTTTTCCTTGTCCCGAAGTCCAACATTTCTAATAGATGATGGAGCTGTTGTGGAATCTTAGGCGCAGCCTTCATTCCCTCTAATAGGTCTAATCCACTTTGTTTCAATGTATCTTCTACATCCAAATGGGTGAGAAAGTAATGTTGGGCAAAAGGCGAAGCAACTTCCATGAGGGAAACTTCAGGGTCAAGGACACGGATCACCCCTTCTAATGTCCCAAATGCTTTCAGCAAAAGCGTGATATCACGGTCGAACTGCAGATTATTTTGATGACAGATCATCACGACTTGTGCGAATACTTCTTGCAAGTTGATTTCATCAATAGGGGAATCATAATATTGTTCAAGAAAACTTGTCAGTTCTTGATGAAACCGACTTTCATCAAATAAGCCTTCCTGCTGACAAAGTCGAAGGACCGCTTTTTCGATTCGATAAGCATCTTTCGTATACAGCGCTAAAACGGCTTGTGTGAGCTTTTGCCTAAGACCTGCAGAAAGATGCCCCATCATGCCAAAATCAATGTAGTTGACCGTATATGGCGCAACAGGGTCTTCTGTAGAAGTAGAGGCTCGAAAAGCAAAGGGACCGAACTCTTTTCATGAACTGTTTCAGCTGTTCGGCGAGCTCGTGTCTGTTCTTCTTTTGTTAGCACATGGAACAGCAAATTCCCCGGATGAGGATCAGCATGGAAAAACCATCATCAAACACCTGTTTCATAAAGTTCTCAACTAAAAGTTTTGCAACTTCTTGTTTCAGCTGCTTGTTTTGAATACCGGTGATAAAAGTTTCTGTTCCGTTTTCGGCATTCATCAAATGATTCAAGTTTTTACCAGACATTTCTTCCATCACGATCACTTTTTTCGAACAAAAAGCGTCATAAATTTTGGGGCTGCGGATCTCTTTCCAGCCATTGTTCTTTTGATAGAATTGTTCGCCATTTTGACTTTCTTTTAAGAAGTCCATTTCATTTGATCAAGGAACGTTTTACTTCTTGGAGTACCCCTTTTAGATCAACGACGCTAGTTTCAGGAATGTATTTGATCAAAGGGATTGCACGTTCAAATAGTTGAAGATCAAGGCGGATCTCTTCGGCAATGTTAGGGTGTTGGATCTTAACAACTACCGCGTCACCGCTTTTCAGCTTGGCACGGTGCGCCTGTCCCATAGAAGCGGAAGCAAAAGGTGATTTGGAAAAATCATCGAATATATCTGATACTGAAAGAGAAAGTTCCGTTTCAATTCGATCCTTTTGACCGTTAAAATGTGTCGCTAGGTACACTGTCTTGTAATGTTTGAATGTCTGAGTGAAGGCAGAGGAAAGCAAGTCCTCCCGAACAGAAAGCATCTGTCCTATCTTGATGAAGGTGGGTCCTAATTCTTCAAAGGCTTTTTTTACCTGTTCGGGATTTTTTTGCTGTACAAAGTTTGGCACTACATTGTAGTTGATGAACACTCGAATGATTTCTGCCAAGCGGCTGCGTGGATTTGTTTGCGCCATCATCATCCTCCTTCCTTTATCATACTTTTTATAAAAACGGGACAAATAATCTAGCTGACAAAAAATAAATGACGTTTGTTCTTTTAGAAACCAACTCGTTTTTTTATAAATAAGTTATTCGTTTATTTTTGTTTTGTGCTAAAATATGAGAGTAAATCACTGAACGATTTAGAATACAGGAGGACAATCTTTTGAAGATTACTTTACTATATGGCGGACGCAGCGCAGAGCATGAAGTGTCCATTCTTTCCGCATTTTCAGTTTTAAATGCCATTTATTATAATTATTACCAAGTTCAACTCGTATTTATTACAAAAGAAGGACAATGGGTCAAAGGTCCATTACTAACAGAAAAACCTGCCAGCAAAGATGTCTTGCATCTTTCATGGGACCCAAGTGGACAGACAGAGGAAGGCTTTACAGGAAAAGTGATCAATCCGGGCGAAATCAAAGAAGAAGGAGCCATCGTTTTTCCAGTTTTACATGGGCCAAACGGAGAAGATGGAACGATCCAAGGCTTCTTAGAGACATTGAATATGCCTTATGTCGGCGCAGGCGTATTGACCAGTGCATGTGCCATGGATAAAATCATGACCAAATATATTTTACAAGCTGCTGGTGTGCCACAAGTTCCTTATGTACCAGTACTTAAGAATCAATGGAAAGAAAAATCCTAAAAAAGTATTTGATCAATGTGAAGGTTCTTTGCTTTATCCGATGTTTGTCAAACCGGCGAATATGGGTTCTAGTGTCGGTATTACAAAAGCAGAAAACCGCGAAGAATTGCAAAATGCTTTAGCAACAGCCTATCAGTATGATTCTCGAGCAATCGTTGAACAAGGAATTGAAGCGCGCGAAATCGAAGTTGCTGTATTAGGAAATGAAGATGTTCGGACGACTTTGCCTGGTGAAGTCGTAAAAGACGTAGCATTCTATGATTATGAAGCCAAATATATCAATAATAAAATCGAAATGCAGATTCCAGCCGAAGTGCGGAAGAAGTTTATCAAAAAGCGCAAGAGTACGCGAAGTTAGCTTACACGATGTTAGGCGGAAGCGGATTGAGCCGGTGTGATTTCTTTTTGACAAATAAAAATGAATTATTCCTGAATGAATTAAATTCTATGCCAGGATTTACGGAGTTCAGTATGTACCACTCTTATGGGAAACATGGGCCTTGAAATACGGGATGATTTGATTGAAGAACTGATTCAATTAGGAATGAATCGATACATCAGCGTCAATCTTTTTTGAAAAAAATGAATAAAGAGAAATTAAAAGAAGAAGACTGGAAGTGATTGCGTAACCGCGTTCATTCTAGCTTCTAAATACGAATAGAGAAATTTACTTGGAAGTGAGAGTCATGCGAACCCGCCGTTTAGGCCAAACGCTTTTTTCACAACCTTTTTTAGGAGAGATCTCAATGAATCTAACAATACAAGAAATTGCACAAGCCGTGGGCAGCGAATGCTCTGCACTGACAAAGATTACCAATGTCGAATTTGACAGCCGGAAGATAACCGAAGGAAGTTTATTCGTTCCTCTTGTCGGTACGCGAGATGGACATGAATTTATCCAGCAAGCGATCACAAACGGCGCATCTGCTTCATTTTGGAGCTTGCCTGTTGAACAAGCACCAAAAGATTTTCCAGTTATCCCTGTAGCAGATCCTTTGAAAGCCATGCAGCAATTGGCAACCTATTACTTGGAAAAAGTAGGCGCAGAAGTCGTTGCAATTACAGGAAGCAATGGTAAAACAACCACGAAAGATCTAACCGCGTCTGTCTTGTCTGAAAATACAAAACATATAAGACGCAAGGAAAATTACAACAATAATATTGGTCTTCCTTACACGATTTTGCACATGCCGCAAGATACAGAAAAAATCGTTTTGGAAATGGGCATGGATCACGCCAATGAAATCACAGAACTTTCACTTATGGCTCAACCAAAAGCTGCAGCAATCACAATGATCGGTGAAGCACACATAGAAAATCTTGGGTCGCGAGAAGGAATCGCTAAAGCCAAAAATGGAAATCACTGACGGACTTGTACCAGACGGATTACTCGTTGTGCCCGCAGATGAACCGTTGCTGACACCTTTAACGGCAACATTAGTACAAACAGTCACAACATTCGGTATTGGAAATGGCGATGTTCATGCAGAAGTGACAGCAGAAGGAAAAGCGCAAACCGAATTTTGTAGTAGAAGGAGAAACATTTACGATCCCGCTGCTGGAAGTTATAATGTAACGAATGCTTTGATTGCGTATACGATCGGGCGCTTCTTTGGACTGTCCATACCTGAGATACGCCAAGGGCTCGCTCATGTTTCTATCACACAAAACAGAACTGAATGGCTAACGGCAGGAAATGGTGCAGCTATTTTGAGCGATGTCTACAATGCAAATCCAACAGCCATGGGACTAGTATTAGATACTTTTAAAAATCTGCCAACAAAAGGGCGCAGAATCGCTGTGTTAGCAGATATGCTGGAATTAGGGAAAGATTCATTAAACATGCATGCGCAAATGAGTGAACATATCGATCCTGAGAAATTTGCCATGATTTTCTTGTACGGGGAACAAATGCATGCATTAAAAGAAGACTTGAATCAAAAATATCCGCAACTACCTGTGTTCTATTTGAAAAAGAAAAGAATAAATTGATTGAAGCTGTCAAACAAAATCTTGAATCAACAGACAGTATTATGCTGAAAGGCAGCAACAGCATGGGCTTATTCGAAGTAGTAGAACAGCTTCAGCAAATGAAATAAAAATCTGTAAACTTGCAGAAAATGAAAAGCTATGTTAGAATAACCTATTGCCGAAAGATGAAGAGAAATTGGACTGGTTTTGCCATGGAAGCAACTTGTCGAAACCAGATGTCATAATCATGATAAAGCTGAACGCGACCCGTTTGGCTTTTCTAATGCCTAAACTTCGCAAAGTGATTTTTCGGTGGTGCCACAGGGGCTAAGAATGGGTAAAAACGTGCGTGGCCACTGTCAAAAAGAAACAATACACTTTGACCGAACAAATCGACGGGGTAGCAAAAAAGCTACATCCTCAGTTAACAACCATATAGGAGGATTCATTTGAAATTTAAAGAACTAGAATTATCACCAGAATTGTTGAAATCAGTCGAACGTGCTGGTTTTGAAGAAGCAACACCTATCCAAGCAGAAACGATTCCGCTAGCATTAGCTGGAAAAGACGTTATTGGACAAGCTCAGACAGGTACAGGGAAAACAGCTGCATTTGGATTACCAATGTTAGAAAAAATCGATCCAGATCGTCACGAATTACAAGGTCTGGTTATCGCACCAACACGTGAATTAGCTATCCAAACACAAGAAGAACTATATCGTTTAGGGCGCGACAAAAAAGTGCGTGTGCAAGCCGTCTACGGTGGAGCAGATATTGGCCGTCAGATCCGTGGCTTGAAAGATCGTCCACATATCGTTGTGGGTACACCAGGACGTATGCTTGACCACATCAACCGCCATACATTGAAGCTTGGAACTGTTCAAACATTAGTCTTGGATGAAGCAGATGAAATGTTGAATATGGGCTTCTTGGAAGATATCGAAAAAATCATTTCTCAAGTTCCTGAGCAAAGACAAACATTACTTTTCTCAGCAACAATGCCGCCAGCCATCAAGAATATCGGCGTTAAATTCATGAAAAGTCCACATCATGTGAAGATCAAAGCGAAAGAAATGACAGCTGACTTGATCGATCAATACTATGTCCGCGCAAAAGAATACGAAAAATTTGATATCATGACTCGCTTGTTTGATGTTCAAACACCGGAACTAACAATCGTCTTCGGACGTACAAAACGCCGCGTAGATGAATTGGCACGCGGATTAGAAGCACGTGGTTATCGTGCAGAAGGAATCCATGGCGATTTGTCTCAACAAAAACGGATGAGCGTATTGCGTTCATTCAAGAACGGTCATTTAGATATCCTTGTAGCGACAGACGTTGCCGCACGTGGATTAGATATCTCAGGTGTCACTCATGTGTACAACTATGATATCCCTCAAGATCCAGAAAGCTACGTTCACCGTATCGGACGTACAGGTCGTGCCGGAAAAGGCGGTATGTCTGTGACTTTCGTTACACCAAATGAAATGGACTACTTGCATGTGATCGAAAACTTGACGAAAAAACGGATGACGACTTACGTCCGCCAACTGAAAAAGAAGCATTCAAAGGTCAATTAGGTGCTGCAGTTGAACAAATCGAAACAAAACTTGCAGAAAACGGTCTAGATAAATACCTGCAAACAGCAGATAAATTATTAGAAGAATATTCTGCACAAGATTTGGTTGCATTACTGCTGAAAACGACAGCAAAAGATCCAGCTGATGCAGTACCAGTGAAGATCACACCAGAACGTCCATTGCCAATGCAGAAAAAAGGATACAACAAAAATGGCAAACGTGGCGGCGGAAACAACCGTAATCGTCGTGACGGCGGGAATTATCGTGGAAACAAATCAAAAGGCGGTTATAGCAAAAATAATAACAGCCAAAAAGATGGCGGTAAACGTCACAATGATAAAAAACGCGGATTTGTGATCCGTTCAAATAACGATTAAACCTAAAATGAAAAGTTTCTCTGTTTAAGAGAAACTTTCATTTTGTTATTTGTGGATCTTATTTGTTGGCAAAATGGTTATAATTTGGTAGAATGAGAGTGTTCTAAATTTATTGAAAAGAGAAAAGCATATGATAAAAGGAATTGGGATCGATGCAGTCGAATTGTCTAGGATCACTCGGCTGATCGAAGAAAAACCAAAATTCATTGCACGAATCTTGACCTCTGAAGAAACGAAACTGTTCCAGTCCTTGCCTTTTCATCGCCAAGTAGAATTTTTAGGCGGGCGTTACGCCTGTAAAGAAGCTTTCTCTAAAGCTTGGGGAACGGGGATCGGGAAAGTTACCTTTCAAGATATCGAGATTTTAAAAAATGAAAACGGTCAGCCCGTTGTTACGCGTTCCCCTCATGAAGGCAATGTATGGGTCAGTATTACTCACACAAATGAAACAGCTTTTGCACAAATTATTTTGGAAGACTAGAAAGAAGGAAAAATGATGGTTGTCGCTTGGCACCGCCCAACGAAAGCAGTGATACATAAAAAAGCTATAACTGAAAATGTAGCAAATGAAGTGGCAAGACTTCCGCAAGGGAAAGAATTGTTTGCAGTAGTAAAAGCAAACGGATACGGTCATGGAGCTGTAGAGACAGCTGAAGCAGCAGTTGCTGGTGGAGCTTCGGGCTTTTGTGTTTCAAATTTAGATGAAGGAGTCGAGTTGAGAGAAGCTGGATTTACTCAGCCCATCCTTATCTTGAACATGGTTCCTTACGACGCACTGGCTTTAGCTGTTGCTCATGATTTGTCAGTAACTGCAGGTACCCGGGAATGGTTGCAGGCAGCAGCTGCTATTTTAGAGGAAAGTAAGCTAGAGATGCCTCTTTCGATCCATTTAAAAGCAGATACTGGGATGGGGCGTATCGGTTTTTGTACACCTGAAGAAGTAAAAGAGGCAGCTGCATTCATCAGAGAAAGTCGTGTATTAGAATGGGAAGGATTATTTACCCATTTTTCTACAGCAGATCAATCAGACGATACGTATTGGAATCTGCAAAAGGAACGCTTTATGGAAGTGCTAAAAAAACTTTCTGAACTTCCTCGATATGTACATGTCAGTAACAGTGCAACGGCTTTATGGCATGATGAAACAATCGGCAATATGATTCGTTATGGAGTAGCAATGTACGGACTGAACCCATCTGGACATGCACTACCGGAAGTTTATCCGTTACAGCCAGCGCTTGAACTGGTTTCTGAATTGATCCAAGTCAAAAAACTCCCAGCAGGTGAAGGAATCGGCTACGGGGAAACATATATCACTCCTGAAGCAGAATGGATCGGAACGATACCGATCGGTTATGCAGATGGCTGGCTACGAAAGATGCAAGGTTTTTCTTTATTGGTAGAAGGAAACTATTGTGAAACGATTGGACGTGTATGTATGGATCAACTGATGATCCGATTGCCTCAAGAATTTCCGGTCGGAACAAAAGTGACGCTTATCGGCAAAAATGCAGACAAAGAAATCACTATGCAAGATGTAGCAGATCAATTAGGTACGATCCACTATGAAGTGGCATGCGGATTAGGACAGCGGATACCAAGAGAATATCAAGAATAAGGAGGATCCTATGGTAAAAAGAGGAGATATTTATTTTGCTGATCTTTCTCCAGTCGTGGGATCGGAGCAAGGCGGAACACGTCCAGTTTTGGTTATTCAAAATAATCTAGGTAACCATTTCAGCCCGACGATCATTGTTGCGGCTATAACGGCAAAAATGGCTAAGCCTAAGCTTCCGACTCACATTGGGATCAAAGCTACTGGAACAGGAATAGAAAGAGACTCCGTTATCCTGTTGGAGCAGATCAGAACGATCGATAAATCAAGATTGAAAGAAAAAGTCTGCCATTTGGATCGTCCAATTATGGCAGAAGTTGACCGAGCATTAAAAATTAGTGTGGGCATTGAGGCACTCACTCCTGTTACTAAATAAGTATAGCGAAGTAACCATGCAGCCTTTAACATATAAAAAAAAGGACCAACTGTGCGTAAAAAAAGATACGTCCGCTTCTAGTACCAGCATTTCTGCTAGAAGAAGCGAACGTATCTTTTTTGATGATCCAAGGAGTGGTCCATGCGCCCTCCTCCTTTACAGCCAGACTTGGACTACCAGCTGGCTTTTTTTACTCCTGGAATCAAACCTTTATGTGCTAACTCACGGAATTTTATACGGGACATCCCGAATTTACGCATGTATCCGCGAGGTCGTCCATCGATTAGATCGCGATTTTTCAACCGTTCTGGACGAGCATCTAAAGGAAGTTTACGCAAGCCTTCATAATCTTTTTGCGCTTTTAATTCCTGACGTAAAGCAGCATAGCGTTCAATCGTTTCTTGCTGTTTTTTTGCTTTGGCAATCTTTGATTTTTTAGCCATCAACAAATTCCTCCAATTTTTTTATTAGCGTAAATCGTAATCTTTACGCTTTTAGATGAATAATTTAACACGATACGCGAAAAAAAAACAACTATTTTGTTTTGGATCATGTTCCAAATCGAAAAGACATTTTTTTTGTCAAAATAAAGGCATGAACGTAAACTTAAAGAAAAAGGGAGATGGTAACCATGCGAAGATTTGCAATTAACGGTTACGGAGAAGCGCAAGATGTTTTTGAAGAAATCGATGCTCATCCCAGAAAAGTCGATTCCGGACATATTCGTGTAGAAATAAAAGCATTCAGCGTGAATCCGTATGATGTTGCCTTGCGTTCAGGAGAGATGAAAGAGATACGAACATTGAAATTCCCTTATGTACTAGGTAATGATGGCGCTGGTATCGTGACAGAGATTGGTTCAGATGTCACAACTGTTCATGTAGGTGATCGAGTAGCTGTCCATGCAGTCGGCGGGACTTACGGAGAAGAAGTCGTACTGCCATCAGCAAAAGCAGCAAAAATTCCAGATGAAATGAGTTGGGAAGAAGCAGCCGGAATGGTCACACCCGGGATTACGGCGTACAATCTAATCAATCATTTGACGGAAATCCAGCCGACAGATACAGTGATGGTTCTAGGTGCCTCAGGTGCGGTCGGGTCTAGTCTGATCCAGCTTCTCCACGAAAAGGGTATCCGAATCTTAACCAGTGCCTCTAGTAAAAACGAAGAAAAAGTAAAGGAAACTAGGAGCTTCAGCATTTGCTGCTTATGATAAACAGATCCAGGTATGCAATTTGCTGATCAAGCAGACCTTGTGATTGATGCCACGAAAGGAAGCATCAAAGGAGAAACCGGCATCCATATCCTGAAACCAGGTGGGAGATATGTTGCATTAAATGACCTCCCAGACCTAGATTTGCGGCAAAAAAAGGAAGGCTTTTATGAATCATTTGTTCCAAGAAAGGAATATCAAGATGCAGAAGCCTTTGCTGGCATAATCAAAGCCTATCAAAAAGGTGCCTTTCATATTTTTATTTCAATGAATCTGTCTGCTTCCCTTGCACATGTCATCCAAGCACATCAGCAAGTTGAAGGGCATCCTCCTGCTGGGAAAATCATTTTGTCATTCGAAAAGTAAGAAATATAGGAATAAAAAATGAAAAAAGCTGAAACATTTTTGTAGGGGCAAAGACCAAAAAAGTGTTTTAGCTTTTTTGCGTATACGTATAATAGATAAAAACTTTGGCATAAAATTATCTTTCCCTTTTATTTCATGATAAAGTAAAGGCTGTAATCCTTAATTATTTCTCAATATGTAAGAGATTGCAATGAGACAATTGCCGTGATATGTCCAAAAATTCGACTTTTTTGAAAAAAGACCGATTGAAAAAAGTATAGAAATACATGGTAAAGTAATTCAGCTGAAAAAAGAAGAAGGGGGAGAACTATGCAGTCAATCAAAAATACACTTCGTTTATATTTGCTTGACTGGAAACGGATTTTCAAAAACCCGATTGCTACACTTTTGATCATTGCGATCATGATCATCCCTTCGCTATATGCGTGGTTTAACATTAAAGCACTATGGGATCCATATGGAAATACTGGAGAGCTGCCAATTGCTGTTTACAGTGCAGACAAGCCAGCAGAGTTTCAAGGTAAAGAAGTGGCCATTGGGAAGCAAGTCATCGAATCGCTTCATAAAAATAAACAATTAGGATGGCAATTCGTTGATTCAAAAGAGCAATTAGAAGACGGAGTCCGTTCCGGAAAGTATTACGCAGGTATTTACCTGCCAAAGGATTTCTCAGAAGATCTGCTGAGTTTTACTAGTGGTGACATCAAGAAACCGAAAATCGAATATACGGTAAATGAAAAAATCAATGCGCAATTGCACCAGAAAATTCACCGATAAAGGAAGCAAGTTCGATACCAATCGTCAAA
>ENA-OQJX01000791-OQJX01000791.1-human-gut-metagenome-genome-assembly--contig:-NODE-791-length-11975-cov-1.161209_pt1 | contig 11975 bp, 22 predicted proteins | sample MGYA00242615_ERZ504782 | MGnify/ENA primary metagenome ERZ504782 (study PRJEB26092, sample SAMD00036354) | human gut metagenome | host: Homo sapiens | study: EMG produced TPA metagenomics assembly of... | reverse complement strand
TTCACCATGTTTTCAATGTTCAGGCCCGCTTCGGTGGTCAGGGCGGTGATCTGGCTGATCATGCCCGGCTCGTTTTTGTGGATGATGCAGATGCGCTTGCCGCCTGCACGGGGCTGATGCACCTCGGGCATGTTCACCGAGTGGGTGATGTTGCCGTTCTTGAGGTAATCGCTGATCTCCTGCACGGCCATTGCGGCACAGTTGTCCTCGGCCTCCGGCGTGGAAGCAGCCCAGATGCGGGTGAACAGCGGATTCTCCACGGCGGCACAGGAAACCGCTCAGATGACGGGCGGAAGCTATGAGGCAAATATGCGGCAGCGGAAAGCCGAAGCCGCACTGAAACGGGAGGTGGACGAAATTGCGGGAGCACAAGTGCAACAGCAAACCGCTGTTCCTCAACGGAGCGGCGGCGACCCCGGCAAGTCCGAGTAACAAGAAGTTTTGGGAGTTCCGCAATGCAGCCGAGACCGGCGGCACGGCGGAACTTCTGCTTTACGGTGATATTAGCCGTACGAGCTGGTGGGTGATGAAGTGACCCGCAGGCGTTCGCTGCAGACCTTGCGACGATTCCGGCTATGGATGACCTGACTGTCCGTATTTGCAGCGGCGGCGGGGATGTCTGGGCCGCACAAGCCATTGGCGCAATGTTGGAAACAGGCTTGGCACGGTGACAGCGCAAATCGAAGGTATCTGTGCCAGCGCGGCGACCATCGTCGCCAGCCATTGCAAAGTGGTCAAGGCGGCAGAGGATGCAACCTACATGATCCACCCCATCAAGGTAAACCCGAACGGGTTTGTGGACATGGAGGGCTTGAAGCAGCTCATGGATGCACTGACCGTGATGCGCACCAATGTCTTGAACCAGTATGCGAAAAGACAGGACACACCGTCGAAGAAGTGGCGGCGTGGATGGACGCTACATCGTGGTGGACGGCGGCAGAAGCAAAAGAAAATGGCTTCATCGACGAAATCACGGAAAGCAACCAGACTGCAAAAATCGAAAACAGGAATGGTGCGCTGTTTGTCAACAGCATTGCCGTTCCGGGCACATTTGATGATGCCCCTGAATTTGTACGAAACCGCGCCGTGGTGGCCCCTGCCACGACTGAGGGTTTTGTAAATAACACTGACCCGGCAGGAAAGCCGGACAAGAACGATGGAGGTAACGACATGGAGTTCAAGAACGCAGATGAACTGCGCAACGGCTGTCCTGATCTGGTGAAAGAGATTGTGGACGAAGCCCATGCGGAGGCACAGAAGCAGGAGCGTGATCGTTTGGCTGCCATTGACGAGATCGCGGATGCAGTCCCGTCCGATCTGGTGGCCGAGGCAAAGTATGGTGACAAGGCTTGTTCTGCGGAGCAGCTTGCTTACCGTGCGGCGCTGGATGCAAAGAAGAAGGCCACAAACTGCTGGATGATACCGAAGATGATGCAGATACCAGCGGCGCAAACAGCGTTGGCGGTGCTGCCCCGGACGGTGTCTCTGGCACTGGCACGAAGAACAAGAACCAGACCGACACCGAAAAGCGTGCGATGGTCAAGAACCTGTTCCACCCGAAGAAGGAGGGCTAAACGATGGCTGAAAAAATGCTGAGTGAAAAGCTGGGCGAGGTTGAGTACGACGGCTGATCGCAGGCGTGAACCCGAAAAAGCGCGTCGGCCCGGCGTGATTGCTGGCCCGGAAGCAGAAACCACCTTTGTGCGTGGCACGGTGTTTGCCAAGAGCGCAAGGATGGAAAGCTGCACATTCTGGGAACCGAGGCGTCCGGCGGCGATACTCTGACCGCTGACTGCATCCTGATTGAGGATGTGACTGATGAAGGCCAGCAATGGATGAAACCGTTGCAGTCTATCTGGCAGGCTGTTTCAACCCGGACAAGCTGACCGTCAAGGACAGCTACACCATGACCGAGGCAGACAAAGACGCACTGCGGATGCGGGACATCGTTCTGCTGCCTGTGGTCGAAATGTAACAGGAGGACGTTTCAATGGCAATTCTGATTAACTTCTTTGATAATGTTATCCTTCAGGCAATTTCCGAGGAAATTGTCCCGAAGGTCAGCTTTTTCAAGGATCGCTATTTCCCCACCGGGCAGGTGACATCTTCAAGGCGAACGAAGTTCTGACCGAGTACCGTAGCGGCGACCGTAAGCTGGCGGCATTCGTGGATCAGAAAGCGGGCGACATTCCCATTGGTCGCCGGAGCTATGAGGTGCATTCCTATAAGCCCGCCTATATCGCCCCGTCTCGTCTGCTGACCTCGACGAGCTGACTAAGCGTGGCTTCGGTGAGGCTCTGTATCCGGGCATGGATGAAGCACAGCGTGCCGCCCGCCTGCTGGCAGACGACATGAACGACATGGAAAACCGCATTGCCCGCCGCGAGGAATGGATGGCGGCGGAAACCATGATCGGCAACGGCTGCGTTATGCAGGAGTACATCGACGGTGCAACCAAGGGCGATTCTCTGGTTGTGAAGTTCTACGACGGCACCAGCGATCATACCTATACCGCTTCCAAGAAGTGGAACGAGAACGGTGGTGACTTCTGGGGCGACGTTAAGGCCATGTGCCGTATGCTGTCTGCTCGTGGTCTGCCTGCAAAAGACCTGATTCTCGGCACTGATGTGGCCGACTACATCCTGACTGACGAAAGAACCCGCCAGCTGCTCGATAAGAACAGCGGCATCATCGTAGGCGAGATTCGCCAGCAGCTCACCCAGTACGACGGCGTTGTGTTTATGGGTACGCTAAACTTCGGCGGTTTCATGCTGAACGTGTTCAGCGTGGACGAAACCTATGAGGACGAGACCGGCAAGAGCGCCAGATACTTCCCGGCTACGGCAGCTATGGTGACTGCGCCGGACTGCGGCCATATGATGTACGGCTCCATTACTCAGATGGACTACGGCAAGACCGACTACACGACCTATGCCGCAAAGCGTGTTGCAAAGCTGGTTGTGGATCAGGACAAGGATACCCGCAAGCTCCGTCTGGGCTGCCGTCCTCTGGCCGCACCCAAGACCTACTGCCCCTACATCTATGCAGCTGACGTTGTGGGCTAAGAGAAAGGAGCAGGAATATGAAGGTCGTTCAGATCATTTCCGGCGGCTATGGCTTCCGGGCGAAAGCTGGTGCACCCACGAAGCTGATTCTGGCGGGCGAGGTCGTTTGGCGTTGATGATGCAGAGGCGGAACGCCTTGTGAAATTGGGCGTTGCCGCTGAAGCGGAACTGGATGCGGAAACTAAAGGCCATTGTGGAGCAGGCTGACGCCGACAGCAACGATGTGGAAACGCAGGAAGAAGCATCCGAAGCCGAGGAAAAGCCCGGCAGAAAAGGCCGCAAGACTGCAGCAGAGTAAGCAGGTATTACCATGACCGACTTTTTGGAAATGGCAATGGCTGATATTGACGATGTGTTTTTTCAGGAGTTGTAGAACAGCATACCATCGACGGAGAAACGTTTGATGTGGTGCCGTATGAAACCGGACTGAAAGAGCGCAAGTCACACTGGGAAGCCGGTGCCAAGCAAAACTTTGACCAAGGCTTGTACATCTCGCAAAAGCAGTTCTTTATCCGGGCGGCTGACTATGGCCCTGCTCCAAAGATTGGAAAGCCGATGGAGTACGACCGAATCAGCTAACACGATAAAAAGCTGTCAAAATGAGCATGGACTGTATCTGGTCACGTTGGAGAGGGTGCGGCAGTAATGGCAAGGCAATCTATGACGTGCAGGTGCCGAACATCGGTGAAGTGGAACGTGCACTGGGAGATACTGCGGGATAAGGCCCCGCGGCCATGAAAACGCTGTCAACCAGACTGCGACGAGAGCCAAAAACATGATGATCCGGCAAGCGCGGCTTCGGTATGCTGTCAATTCTGCTGGCCGTCGTCACCTGAATGCGCTGAAAGTTCGCAACAGGGCGACAACGCAGAACCCGACGGCGGAGATTTTTATTTCCAGCCGGAGAAATGATCTGGGCGACTTCCAGTCGAACCCGTCTGTTCCGCATATGGGAAGGGACTGGGTGTTGTCGCCGGAGTTCCACACATCGCGTGTTTTGAAAAAATCGCCGATGGAAGCATTGACCGGCGGACATACGGCGCGTGGGACAGGCAAGCAAGGGCTTTCTTGTGAAGTTTGACAGTGGCACGTCGGCATGGTGCAGAGGTTGATCGGTCGTCCGGCGGCAAATCCGAAATCGACCAGATGGCGCAGTAAGAATGGCGTCGTAGAAAACTCTACACCATGTCCAGCCCGTCTGCCAGTGCGATGCATAGCACCGTATGGAGAGAGGAAGTCGAGCCGGACAGCGAGATTATCTTGCAGGAACGGCTGCAGCATGAAGTATCCAAAATTCTGACGCAGGCCGGGAGGAAAACAAAGTGAGAGCGAGTAATTACACACCGGTTGACGCTGTGAAAAAGCTGCATGAAGAACTGGACAAGCTCTTTGCAGGAAAGACATTCAGTGGTCAAGGCAAAAATAAGCCGCTCAACATTTTCGATTTTGAATTTCCGACCGACTTCGGCAATGACGAGGATGTGGATACTGTGGCTGCAGCGGCTCCGTTTATTCTGGTCAAGGCAGCAGGTTGGAGCATTGATAAGATGGAAGAACCTGAAATGGTGGACATGAGCCTGATTATTTGCACATATCAGACACCTATTCGCAACAAAGAGGAAGGTGTGCGGGATAAAAAAGCTCCCGCCGTTCTGGATTTGTACAACATCATGCAGGATATTGGACAGCATTTCCGCGTCTACAACATCTTTGGCGATTATTTCAACGTGTTGCTTCCCATTGACTGCGCAATTCAACAGGACGATACAAGCCCGTATTACTTCGCTACGGTGCAGATGGATGTTACTTGTCCGAGCATGAGCAGCGAAAACAACCCGGAAATCGAGGAACTTATATGAGCAATGCAAAAAATACTCAGACCGAAAAGGCGGCTGCGACCGAAACTCCGGTCAAGAAGGATGGGCCGATGGTTTACTGCGGCCCGACGGTAAAAAACACGGTGAAGCAGTACACGGTGTACCATGACAGTAAGGCGGTGCCGGATGCGGTGAACCGTTTCCTTGATGCCGTACCGATGGCAAGGGGCCTGCTGGTGCCTCTTGATAAATTCAAAGATACTCGCGTGGCTCTTGAGAACCCCAAGAGCAGCGCGGGTATTCTTTTTGCCGCAGTGAAAGCGGCACTGAACTAAGGAGGGAGAGAACATGGCATACAAGCATGGCGTTTATGTTGCCGAGCAGGGCAACCAGTATCGTGGCACCCGTGACGGCAACTGCTGCCTGCAGGTCGTTATCGGCACTGCGCCGATCAACCGCGCAAGTGATCCGTATCACTGCACGAATACCCCCATGCTGGCAAATACGCTGGCAGGCGCAACTGCCGCAGTGGGTTACGACGATGATTATGAGAAGTACACCGTCTGCCAGAGCATGGGCGCAAGTTTCAAGGTCATCGGCGTGTCGCCGATGATCCTGATTAACGTGCTTGATCCCAACAAGCACAAGAAAAATCTGCCGGAAAAAACTGTGCAGGTCAATGACGGCGTTGCAGTGGTGGAGGAAAAGGACATCCTGCTGGACAAGCTGACCGTTAAGGCAGAGGAAACTCCGCTGGCGGCTGGTACGGACTACACCGCAGCATTTGACGATAACGGTTATGTGAACATCGTGGTGATCCCCGGCGGTGCTGGCGACAGCGCAACGAGCCTGACTGTGAGCGGTGTCCAGATCGACCGACTGCTGTTACCCCGGCAGACATCGTTGGTGCGGTTACTGCAGATGGTGTTGAGAGCGGCATGGAAGTCATTCGCCAGATTTTCCCGAAGCTGAACATGACCCCCGGCATTCTGCTTGCTCCGGGCTGGTCGGAGAATGCACTGGTGTCGGCTGGCCTGCAGGCAAAGACAAGCCACATCAACGGTGTTTTCAACTGCGTGTGCATCGTGGACATCGACAGCTCTACTGCCGGTGCAACCAAGTATGACGACGTGAAGCGTCAGAAGGAAAAGCAGGCTGTGACCAGTGCGAATTGCTACGCTGTGTGGCTGTACGCAAAGGTTGGCGACGTGATCTATGCGGGTTCGGCAATGGCTGCTGCGGCGACCGTGGCGACCGATGCGAACAACGGCGATATTCCCAACGTAAGCCGGATAACAAGCTATCTCTATTTCTGCTGCCTGCCTGAAAGATGGAACGGAAGTTCTGCTGGATCAGGAGCAGGCCAATGTGGTCAACTCCTTCGGCGTTGCAACGTGGCTGAACATGAACGGCTTCCGGTCTGTGGGGCAACAACACTGCCTGTTATCCCGGCAACACTGACCCGAAGGATCGCTGGTTCAGCGTCCGCAGGTTCTTCTGCTGGATGATAACACCTTCATCCAGACCTATTTCCAGAAGGTCAGCGACCCGCTGAACAAGCGCCTGATCGAGGCTCTGGTTGACAGCGAGAACGTGCGCGGCAACAGCTTTGTCAGCCGTGGCATTTGCGCCCGCTATGAGCTGCAGTACATCGAATCCGAAAACCCCACGACCGATCTGCTGAATGGCACGGTGAAGTTCCACAAGTATATGTCTCCGTTTAATCCGGCGGAGGACATCGAGGAAATTGTGGAGTTTGATCCCAACGCGATTTCTACCGCGCTGGCGGGCTAACCCAGAAAGGAGGAATAAATAATGGCACTGGACACGAATCTGACCCCGGAAATCGTCAACAGCTTCAACGTTTACATTGACGGCGTGAAAGCAATTGGCACTGCACCGGAAATCACTCTGCCGCAGATCACCTCGGAGACTATCGACGTTTCCGGCGCTGGTATCCTCGGTAAGATTTCCGCACCGAACATCGGCCAGTTTGAATCCATCGAGCAGGAAGTTTCCTTCAACCTCGTATATTCGAGCTTTGTCAACGTCCTTTCTCCGAAGCGTCAGGTGAACCTTACCTTCCGCGTTGCACAGCAGGCGGTGGATAAGAGCCTCGGCTATGCTATAAGGGCCTGCGCATCGTTGAGGTTGGCCGCGTCAAGGAGTTTACTCCCGGCAAGATCAAGGCGGGCGAGGGCATGGAAGCCAAGGTTAAGCTGGAACTGACCTACATCATGATCGAGAACGACGGCGAGGAAATCATTGCCATCGACAAGCTGAACGGCGTATACCGCGTTCAGGGCGAGGATATGCTGGCAGACGTTACCGCGCTGATCTAACGCCAAAGAAATGAAGCGACCGCCCCGAAAGACCGGGGCGGTCAATTTTTATATCTGAACAGAAAGGAAAACCACCATGGAAAAGAATGTTTCTTCCGTCGCAGAACAGGACAAGACCGCTGAGGTTAAGAAGAACCCGAAGCTGATCGAGTTGGCCCGCCCGTACAAGTTTGATGATAAGGAGTATACCGAGATCGACCTGTCCGGTCTGGATGATCTGACCATCAAGGATGCGGTGCTCATCATCAAGAAACTGTACAACGAGGGCGAAATGGCGTGATGATTACCCCTGAAACTGCGACTGCATACACCGACGCTCTGGCCGCTGCCGCAACGAAGCTCCCCATCGAGTTTTTCCAGCTGCTTCCCATCGGCGCAAGCAAGAAGGTTCGCCAGACTGTTCAGGCGTCGCTCCGTAGCGCCGCCGCAGAGGAAGATGGCGACGAGGACGAGCACAGCCACATCATGAAGTTCGGCAAGCCCTACACCTACAAGGGCGAAAAATACACCGAAGTTGACCTGTCAGGCGTGGCGAACCTTACCGGCATGAACGTCCGTCAGGCGGAAAACCGCATGGAGGAAGAAGATATTCGCGCAGCGGAAAAGACCCTGAACTACTATTACTGCTGCCTGATCGCATCTATGGCCACCGGTAAGGATGTGGCATTCTTCCTCGGCCTGCCGCTGGCGGAGGCTGTACAGCTTCGCGCAGGGGTGAACCACAAGGATTTTTTCGCCTAAAGGGCGGATACAAAACCATCAGAAAGGCGGCGATAGCCCTCGCCACGGCTACACACACGAGTGCAGATTTCTACCTGAATCTGCCGTGCGTGAGCTGGTGGAAATCAACGAGGAGGTGGCGGAGGAGTGGCAAAAAATCAAACCCTAGAGCTTTCTATTTTGATCGGCGGTCACGTTGATAACTCGCTGACGCAGGCTGTAAAGTCTGCGAATACTCAGCTCAGCAGTATGGCGAACGGCGCATCGAAACTGGCAGCGAATATCGCAAAAGTAACGGTGGGCATAGCCAGCGGCATTACAGCGGGGCTGGTAGATGCAACAAAAGAAGCAGTTGCATTTGAAAGCGAAATGCTTGATGTGACGAAGTACGTTGGCGGTCTGACGGACGCGAACGGAAAGGTCAAAACGGACGCTTATGCGGAAATGTCGAAAGATATTCTTGACTTGAGCACACAAATTCCGTACACCGCCAAAGAGCTGACACGTCTGGCAGCTGCGGCTGGTCAGTCCGGAAAGAGCATGGATGACCTAATAAGCGGCGGGTTTCTAAAGGACGTTGCCGAAATGGGCACGGCCATGGATATTTCTGCGGATCAGGCAGGCGACTGGGCAGCAAAGTGGGAAGTTGCATTCAACATGAACCACGATCAGGTCATGGAGCTGGCAGACCAGATTAACTATCTGGGTGCCCACTACGCAACGACCGCCGCTGAAATTGCCCAGACCGTAAACGACACCGGCTCTCTGGGTCAAATCGCTGGCATGGATGTTCAGAGCACGGCAGCGCTTTCTACAGCACTGCTGGCAATGGGCGTTGATTCTGGTAAAGTGGCAACATCCATCCGCCGGATGTATACGAACCTTTCTATGGGTTCAAAGCTACAGATGCACAGTCTGCAGCTTTTGAACAGCTGGGATTTACTGCGGAACAGTTTGCAAAGGATATGCAAAAAGACGCCCCGGCAGCATTGAAAAGTTTGTTTACCGCTATCGGTACTCAGCCGAAAGACAAGCAAGTGGGTTATCTGAAAACTCTGCTCGGTCAGTGGGCCATTGAGAGTGGCGCAAAACTAACCGGCAATCTTGACTTGTTTGTGAAAACGCTGGACGACGTAGGCGATGCTTCTAAGTATAACGGCAGTATGTATAAAGAGTTTATGCTGAAATGCGAAACCTCTGAATCTGTATTGACGATGCTTGGGAGCGCATGGCGGGCCGTCCGCATTGAGGTTGGAAATAATTTCCTTCCGGTGCTGAAAGATGTAGCCGGGTTTGGCATCGAAAAGCTGAATGACCTCCGCGCCGCTCTGCCGGATATTGCAGAACGTGTAAGGCAGGTAATTGAGTATCTGCTGAATAATGGCGATAAGGTAGCTACGACCATCGCGGGTATCGGCACGGCATGGGCAGGAATGCGGTTTGCACCGCAAATCCTGCAGGTGGTATCCAGCGCGACGAAGTTTGCAAGCGGGGCGGCAAGCCCCTGTGGGGCTTGTACAGAAGGGCGTGTCTGGCGCAGGAAAAGCTGGCAATCTGTGGCAGGCTGCAAAACTTGGAACACAGCTGGCAAACAGCGCTGTTCCGGCGGGCAGCAATCCTAGCTTCGGGCAGAGAGTGCAGAACACCATCCTTGGTAGCGTCCTTGGAATGCAAAACAGCAAAAAGCTGTTTGGAGCAAAGACAACCTGCTGGGATGGCAAAGGCAACGAGTGCGCTGTTTGGCAGCATTCAGCAGGCACAGGCTTCCGGCGGAATAATCGGATTGTTGGAAGACAGTTCGATAGGGCAATACGGAGCCAGAGTTGCAAGGTCTGCAAAAAATCTGGCGGGGACAGACTTTATTCAGAACACGGTCGGCGTTGGAAAGTGGATCGGCCAAAAAGTTGCCGGTACACAACTTGGCGGCTTTGTAGGGAACATGGGCCAAAAGGCTATGGGCTTTGGACAAGGATTGCTGGGCGGAGCAAAAAACATTGCAGGAACGGCAATTGGCGGCGTAAAAAATCTGGCAGGCCGCGCAGCATCTACTAAAGCTGGACAATTTGCCTTAAACGTTGGCGGGGGAATTGCGAAAGGAACAGGGGACACGTTCAAGTTCCTTGGTTCTGGACTGAGCCTAGCCAACACGGCGGTAGGCCCGATAGCCGGTAAATTGGGCGGTGCATTTATGGGATTGCTCGGCACCTTCGGCCCGGTGATTACCGGAATCGGTGGAATCATCGCAGTGGTCAGTCTGCTGGGAGATCACTTTGAGGACATCCGCCAGATCGTCGGGAACGTGTTCGGCGAAAGGGACTGGCAATGTTTGATGGATTTACGAGTAAATCCACGATATTGCAGGCAACGTCCGAGATTCGGTGAGCAATGCATTCTCTTTGGAAAACCTGCAAAACATCCAGCAGAGCTTGAGCGGAAAGAGTATTTTCGGTATCGACGACTTGGGAACACCTTCGGGGCAGTGATACCGATTATCGAATCGGTGAAAGGGCTGATTGGACAGATCGTAGACCTCGGAGTGAATCATATTAAGCCGCTGCTGGCTGATATTATGAGCTTCGCTGTAAACGAATTGTTCCCCGCAGTGTCGCCGCTGATAAGCATGATTATCAGTCTGGTTGGCACAACCCTGATAAACGCAATCAAGCTCGTCGTCGATGTGATCCACGGACTACTGCCGGTGATTGAACCGGTTATTCAGGCATCGTCGGGTTGATAAAGGGCATTGTATCGGTGACGATTACGGTTGCGAATGCAATCATCGGCACGTTGAACAAATTGTCTTTTACGGTGCCTGATTGGGTGCCCGCCCTCGGTGGAAAACAATTCGGCTTCAACCTGAAAGAAGTTGCAATGCCTGCCTTTGCGAACGGCGGTTTTACTCACGGTGTCAGCATTGCAGGCGAAGCTGGAACAGAGGCGGTTATCAGCTTCAAGCCTAGTGTTCACGATAGCAACGTCGAAAACTGGGTGCGTGCAGGCCGGATGCTGGGAGTGTCTGGCGAGGATGCAACTCGTGCGGCGGGTGTACGGTATTTTGCAAACGGCGGTTTCACCGACGGAAGCAAGGAAAAACTGGACAACCTGATTGATTCTCCAAAGCATACGGTAAGTACGCACTGCGTTCCAATGGCATCCGAACCACCGGCGACGCTTTGTCGATGCTATGGACGGTCGCCAACAACTCAATGTCTGGTGACGCTTCGCTTGCACTGGCGGCGACCAGCCTTGCAGCTGATGTTGCTCCGCTTCTGCTGAACAAGTACCTCGGAAGTGACAGCCCTGTAACCACTGCACTGACCGAAGCAGCCAAAAACTACAACGGCGGCACGGTGCTTTCAAGCTGGCAGGACGGTGTCCTTACAGACACAGGAACGCCGCTTTATGTGCTGCCGCCGAGGGATACCGGGCGCACGCTGTCCGAAATCCCGGTGAGCGCATATCAGAATACACCTGTACCCGGCGGCAACGGCGGAAGCTCTCCGCAGTTGTATTTGCTCCGAACATCACAATCACTGGTGATGCAGACCGCCAGCAGATTGCTTCGATTATGGAGGACGAGTACGAAAAGTTCAAAGCCTTTATGGACAAATACAACCGAGAAAACAATCGAACCCGGTATGCATAAGGAGGTGGCCTGATGTCTTACACGACAAAGAGCGGTGACACTTGGGATGGTATTGCAAAAACTGTCTACGGTGACGAGTTGAAAGCCGATGTGCTGATGACTGCCAACCGGGAGTATATCGAGGTGTACAAGTTTGATTCCGGGGTGGTGCTTGCCACGCCGGAAGTGGAAGTTAAGGCAAAAACAGACGAAAGTCTGCCGCCTTGGAAAAGGTGAGGTGTGAGGGATGATTACGCCACGTCAAGCGTTCCTGACGCTTGAATATGACGGAAAGGACATTTCAAGCGACATCCGCAAAGATGTGGAAAACTTCACATACACCGATAGCGGTTCGGATTCGAGTGACAGCCTTTCTATTAAGGTAAACGCGAATGGATCACAAGTG
>ENA-OQJX01000790-OQJX01000790.1-human-gut-metagenome-genome-assembly--contig:-NODE-790-length-11979-cov-3.081758_pt1 | contig 11979 bp, 14 predicted proteins | sample MGYA00242615_ERZ504782 | MGnify/ENA primary metagenome ERZ504782 (study PRJEB26092, sample SAMD00036354) | human gut metagenome | host: Homo sapiens | study: EMG produced TPA metagenomics assembly of... | reverse complement strand
CCTTTGCAGACCGGGAGCGGCAGCTGGGCGTGCAGATCCTGCTGGATGCCCTGCTTGGCACCAATAACTCCCGCTGAAGGCGGCGCTGCTGGACCGAAAGCTGGCGCAGATATTGACATTGGCTTGATGACAGCACCCTGCAGCCGGTGCTGGAACTGGTGCTGCGCGGTGCCACCGAGGAGAGCGCCCGCAAGTTCGCTGCCGCTGTGCGCAAGGCGGTGGACGGCATTCTGGCCGAGGGCATCCCGCAGGAACTGCTGTTGGCTTCGCTGAACGCAGCAGAGTTTGCATCGCTGGAGCGCCCGGGCACCCTGCCAGACGGCGTGCTGGATGCCATCAACGCTTCCACCGGTTGGCTGCACACCGGCGACCCCACTCTGCTGCTGCACACGGACAAGCTGTTTGCTTCCCTGCGGGAAAAGATGGCCGATGGCTGGTTCGATGAGCTGCTGCGTGAGCTGTTTGCACCGGCTCCGGTGCAGGTGGTGCAGGTGCCCACCCTGCCTAAAAAAGAGGAGGGCGAACCCATCCGCACCGACGGCAAGCTTGTGCTGGAGCACCCGCTGACCGTTGCCGACCTTGGCGACGGAGCAAGGACGGCCCCAGGCGAGCGGGAACTTCTGGCCGGTGCGCAGCTGGTGCATCACCCTTCGGCAGGCAGCCTGTACCTGAACTTCTACTATGACCTTGGTAATGTGAAGCCTGAGGACATGCCGTATCTGGACCTGCTGACCGATGTGCTGGACGAGCTGGACAGCACCGAACACACCGCTCAGCAACTGAACACTCTGCGCAGCACATGGCTGGGCGACAGCCGCACCCAGCTGGACATCTGGACTGGGCGGCAGGAGGGTGCACCCTGCCATGCCAAGCTGAGCCTGTGCCTGAGCCTGCTGGAACGCAGTCTGGAAAAGGCTGTGGAGCTGGGCGGCGAATGGCTGTATGATACCATCCTTACCGGCCCGGCGGCAGAAGCTGCTTTTGCACGGGTGCTGAGCCAGCAGAAGTTGAACATGGAACAGCAGTTCATCCAGCAGGGCAATGTATACGCAGCCACCCGCGCCAGTGCCCACTACACGGTGGACGGTGCGGTGAGTGAACGCTGCAGCGGTGTGAGCTATTACAAGTTCTTGTGCGGCGTGCAGGAGCGCGGCAATTGGGCAGCACTGGGCGAAAAGCTGGATGCCTGCGCACAGAGGTGCTGCAGCACGCGGAGCTGACGGTCAGCCTGTACGGCAGCGAGGATGCCCTTGCAAAGCTGCGCACTCTGCTGCCGGACAGCCGCTTTGCTGCCGAGGGCCGCGCTGCGGCAAAGCCCTATGTGGAGCCGCTGACACTGCCGGTGAACGAAGCGTTTATCATTGACGGCGGTGTGAACTACGATGTACAGGTATGGCCCATGGAGCGCCGCAGCGACCGCAAGGCGCTGGCCCGCGTGATGAGCTACGAATACCTGTGGCACAACATCCGCGAGGTGGGCGGCGCTTACGGCACCGGAATGCTCTCCTCGGACGGCGTGGAATACCTGTACACCTACCGCGACCCCCATGTAAAGGAAAGCTACGACACCTTTGCAAAAGGTCCGGCAGAACTGGCAGCACGGGAGTACACCGAAAAAGACCTGAACGATTTTATTGTGGGTACTGTGGCCAAGCTGGACACCCCCCGCAAGCCGCGTGCTGAGGCCCGCGAGACGGACCGCCGGTATTTCTGCGGCATCACTGATGAAATGATGGCGGCAGACCGCAAGGCCCTGTGTGCGGTGGATGCCGCACTGCTGAAGGAGCAGGCCGCAGAGCTGGGTGCCGCCATGGCAAACGGCGTGCGGGTGGTGTTTGGCAGCAAGGATGCTGTGGAAGCCGCAAAAGAACTGTTTGATACGGTAGAGACCCTGTAAGCAAAGAGCCTTCCATCCCGCCCGGGACATGCTCTGACAGGATAAAAGTGCCTGATGATACGAAAAATGTCATCGGGCACTTTTACTTTTTGTAAAGAAACGGAAAAATTTAAAAAGCAGGGTTGACGCGGCAAAAAAGCAGTGGTAAAGTAATGGGCGGAAAAGGCAAAAAGTGTCTTTTTACAACAGGAAAACGAGGTGGTTGTCATGGGAACCTGCTGGCAGTAGCAGCAGTCTTTCTCCCCGATTATTTTATATGATGGCAGCCGCCGTTTCTGCTTTGCGCAGACCCTGCTGTGTGTGAATGCACACGGTGCGTGTTTGCGTTCCCTGAAAAGAAGAAACGAGAGCTGCCACTGAAAAGGAGGCAGCTTTTTTATGTCTGAAATCTCGATCGATACCCTCAAGACCATGCTGGCAAATCTGGACGATGCCAAGAAATACCAGAGCCTGCGGGATGTGATGGAAACTCTGCCCGCGCCCGACCTTGCGGCGGTATTTGAGGATCTGCCTGCAGAAAAGCTCCCGGTGCTGTTCCGTCTGTGCCCGAAGGATCTGGCCGCAGATGTGTTCACCGAACTGACCCCTGAGACCCAGCAGAAGCTGATCGACGGCCTGACCGATACCGAGCTGAAGGCTGTTGTGGACGAACTGTTCGTGGACGATGCCACCGACCTTGTGGAGGAAATGCCTGCCAACGTGGTCAAGCGCATTCTGGGTCAGGCGACCCCACCACCCGCCGCATGATCAACGAGCTGCTCAAGTACCCGGAGGACTCGGCCGGCGGCGTGATGACCACCGAGCTGATGGAGCTGCGGCCGGACATGACCGTGGCACAGGCTATGGAGGCCATCCGCAGGAATGGCTTTGACAAGGAGACCATCAACAACTGCTATGTGACCGATGACAGCCGCAGGCTGATCGGCGTGGTGTCCTGCGGGCGCTGGTGCTGGCAAAGAACACAGAAGAGCCTATCAAGGACCTGATGGATTCCAATGTGGTCAGCGTGAGCACCACCACCGATCAGGAGGATGTTTCCAACCTGTTCGAGAAATACGGCTTTCTGGCTATTCCGGTGGTGGATGCCGAGAACCGGCTGGTGGGCATCGTGACCATTGACGATGCTATCAGCATCCTGCAGGACGAGGCTAGCGAAGATATTGCAAAGATGAACGCAATCGGCCCCTCCGACAAGCCCTACTTCAAGCAGAGCATGTGGGATCTGTACAAGAGCCGTGCGCCGTGGCTGCTGTTCCTGATGATCAGTGCCACCTTCTCCAGCATGGTCATCCGCGGATACGAGGATGCACTGGCCGCTGTGACCGTGCTGACCGCCTACATCCCCATGCTGACCGACGCAGGCGGCAACGCGGGCAGCCAGAGCACCTCCACCATCATCCGCGGCATGGCAGTGGGCGACATCCAGCCCCGCGATCTGCCCCGCATCCTGTGGCGCGAGAGCCGTGTGGCCTTGCTGTGCGGCGGCACGCTGGCCGTATGCAACTTTGTAAAGCTGCTGGTGTTTGACCGCATCGCGGCTCCGGTGGCGCTGGTGGTGTGCCTGACTTTGATCTGCACCATCCTGCTCTCGCAGATCATCGGCGGCATTCTGCCGGTGGCGGCAGAAAAGCTGCATGTGGATCCGGCCGTGATGGCTTCACCCCTGATCACCACCATTGTGGATACCACCACGCTGCTGATCTACTTCAACATTGCAAAGATGCTGCTGCATCTGTAAAAGATACTCGGATCGGAATGCCCGGAGGCTCAGGAAAGCTTCCGGGCATTTTCTTTGCAAAAGGCGGGCGGAAGGAACCGGGAATGGCAGGCGATTTGCAGAAAATTGCAGAAATGAGGCGAAAAAATGCGGAAGAACAGGGATGAACTATTCCTGAAAATATTTTTCAAGATATACAAGAAATGAAAAAGCTGCAAAAACCGGACGATGCAACATTTTGTAATCTTTTTGAGAGAAAAATGACATAATTTTTTTGCTTTTGTAGGGAGGTTGCAAATGTATGAAAAATTGTGATGTTTCGAGAAAAGAAATTGGCGAGCCCAAAAAGCATTTGTTGAAATAGCACAAAAGAACTCCTTCAATCTTGTGAACTTGTTCTCTTGAACAGTGGGGTGCTGCAAGGGTATAATACGAACAGGAATTACAGGTGCATGCAAGATTGCTCCTGTGAAAATGCTGAGATACGAATTGAAGGAGAACATTATTATGAAAATGATTTCGCGTCGTGACTTCCTGAAGGCATCTGCTGTTGTTGGTGCAACTGCTGCTATGACCGCCTGCGGCGGCTCTTCCAGCACCTCTACTGCTGCTTCTTCTGTTGCTGCATCTTCTGCTGCTGCTTCCAGCGCTGCTGCAACCAACGGTTCCGCAAACATCGGCGTGTGCATCTATCAGTTTGCTGATAACTTCATGACCCTGTACCGCTCCGATCTGGAAGAGTACCTGAAGGACATGGGCTACTCCGTCACCATCATGGACGGCAAGAACGACCAGAACACCCAGACCGAGCAGATCAACACCTTCCTGCAGCAGGGCGTGGACGTGCTGGTCATCAACCTGTCCAGACCACTTCCGCACAGACCATCGTTGATACCGTCAAGCCCTCTGAGACTCCTATCGTCTTCATCAACCGTGAGCCCGACAAGAGCGTTCTGGACTCCTACGCAGACAAGTGCTGCTACGTTGGTGCTGACGCACGTCAGTCCGGTACTTATCAGGGCGAGCTGATCCTGGAGACCGAGACTCAGGGCGATATCAACGGCGACGGCAAGATCACCTACATTATGTGCAAGGGCGACCCCGAGAACATCGATGCTCAGTACCGCACCGAGTACTCCATCAAGGCCCTGACCGATGCAGGCAAGGAAGTTGAGTGCCTGTACGAGTACCTGGACAACTGGGATCAGACCACCGCTCAGCAGGACGTTGCAAACGCTCTGTCTCAGTACGGCGACAAGATCGAAGTTGTCTTCTGCAACAACGACGCAATGGCACTGGGCGCTCTGCAGTCCATCCAGCAGGCTAACCGCACCGTCGGCAAGGACATCTATCTGGTTGGTGTCGATGCACTGGCTGAGGCTGTTCAGGACGTTCTGGATGGCAACATGACCGGTACCGTTCTGAACGACGACGTGGTCAGGCTACTGCAGCTGCTGAGGCTACCAAGCTGTACGTCGAAGGCTCCAAGGTCGAGCAGTACTACTGGGTCGACTATGTGAAGGTGACCAAGGACAACGCTTCCGAGTACGCGAAGTAAGACCAAAGTTTCCTGAAACAATGCAAGGTGCGCAGTGGACCTTGACGGCTTGAGCAAAGCTATAAAGCGCGTGCGTGCGAGAAATATTCTCCGCGCACGCGCCTTGTTTTGAAAAAAGGTTTTTCTGCGGCCTTATAATAAACGACAAGGAGGCTCTGCGGAATGTCAGAATACCGTCTGGTAATGAAAGGCGTGGTCAAGACCTTCCCCGGCGTCAAAGCGCTGGATCACGCCCAGTTGGAGCTTCGCCCCGGTAAGGTCATGGCGCTGATGGGTGAAAACGGCGCCGGTAAGTCCACACTGATGAAATGCATGTTTGGCATTTACAAGATGGACGAGGGCGAAATTGAATACGAGGGCGAAAAAGTTACCATCACCACCCCTCTGGATGCACTGAACCGCGGCATTGCCATGGTGCATCAGGAACTGCAGCCGATTCCGGCACGTACTGTGGCCGAGAACATCTGGCTGGGCCGCTACCCCACCAAAAAGTACGGTCCTGTTACGGTGGTGGATCACGCCAAAATGTACAAGGATACGGAGGAGCTGCTGAAAAAGCTGAAGCTGGAGATCAATCCCCGTGCAAAGCTTGGCTCTCTGAGCATCGCACAGATGCAGATGGTGGAAATTGCAAAGGCTGTTTCCGCAAACTGCAAGGTGCTGATCCTGGACGAACCCACTTCCTCACTGACCGCAAACGAAGTTGAGTCGCTGTTCCGCATCATGCGCGAGCTGAAGGCTTTGGGCGTGGCACTGGTCTATATCAGCCACAAGATGGACGAGATCAAGGTGATCGCGGACGAAGTCACCATCATGCGCGATGGCCAGTACATCGGTAAGTGGGACGTTGCCAACATGACCAAGGAGCAGATCATTGCAAAGATGGTCGGCCGTGAGCTGTCGAACCTGTATCCCCCGCTGGAGAACCATCCCTCGGACGAGGTGATGATGAAGGTGGAGGACTTTACATCCATTCATCCGCGCTCCTTCCGCCACTGCAGCTTCGAGATCAAAAAAGGCGAGATCCTGGGCGTGGCCGGTCTGGTGGGCGCACAGCGCACCGAGCTGATGGAAGGCATCTTCGGCCTGCGTGCCCATACCTCCGGTAAGGTGTGGATCAAGGGCGAAGAGGTGAACATCAAGCAGCCCCGCGACGCCATCCAGAAGAGCGTGGCTCTGCTGACCGAGGACCGCCGTGCCACCGGCATCATGGGTGTGCTGAGTGTTGCGGATAACATCTCCATTGCATCGCTGGATGCCCTGCGCAAGGGCCCCATCATGCTGGACAACAAGAAGATCCTGGATCTGGTGGCTACCAACAAGGAAAAAATGGCCATCAAGGTGCCCAGCCCCAAGACCCAGATCAAGAGCCTTTCCGGCGGCAACCAGCAGAAGGTGCTGATTGCCCGCTGGCTTGCCAACAACCCCGATGTGCTCATTCTGGACGAGCCTACCCGCGGCATCGACGTCGGTGCAAAGTATGAAATTTACTGCATCATCGCCGATCTGGCCAAGCAGGGCAAGAGCATTATCATGATCTCCTCCGAAATGAGCGAGATCATCGGTATGTCCAACCGTGTCATGGTCATGTGCGATGGCCGTATCACCGGCTTTATCGACGGTAAGGATGCCACGCAGGAGAACATCATGGCGCTGGCTACCCAGTTCGAGACCGCACCTGACGCAGCTGCGGCAAATCAGTAATTAAGGAGGCTGTCTATCGTGGAAGCTACCAAAAAATTGAATGGCAAGGCTGTGGGCAAGTGGCTCAGCAACAACGCCATTATTATGATGATGCTGGCCATCACTCTGATCGTTGGCATCATGCACCCCAACTTCTTCTCCGGCACCAACATGATCAACCTGTTCAAGAACGTGTCCATCCGCTACATCATCGCTCTGGGCATTTCCGGCTGTTTGATCACCACCGGTAACGACCTGTCCGCTGGCCGTCTGGCTGGTTTTGCAGCATGTCTGGCCTGCATCTTTGCACAGACCGAAGGCGCTTCCGGCAAGTTCTACCCCAATATGCCCACCCTGTCCACCCCCGTGGTGTTCATTCTGGTCATTGCCATCTGCGCCATCGTGGGTCTGTGCAATGGTCTGGTGGTCAGCTACCTGAAGGTGCAGCCCTTCATTGCTACCTTGGGTATGCAGCAGGTGGTCTACGGTATCTGCCTTGTGTACACCGGCGGTACCCCCATCGGCTCTTTGAACAAAAACTTCACCTCTCTGGCCTCCAACACCATCATCGGTGTGCCTGTGCTGATCTGGATCGCTCTGATCGTGGCCGGGTGCTTCTGGTTCCTGTACAACAAGACCCGTCACGGCAAGTACATGTACGCCATCGGCGGCAACGAGGCTGCTGCTGAGGTGGCCGGTGTCAACGTCAACGCCACCAAGATCCGCATCTACATCCTGGCTTCCTGCATGTTCGGTCTGGCAGGCTGCCTGCTGGCTGCAAAGTCCGGCGGCGCATCCGTCAACACCGCACAGGGCTATGAGCTGGATGCCATCGCAGCCTGCACCATCGGCGGTGTTTCCACCACCGGCGGCGTTGGTACTGTTCCCGGCGTTCTGGTCGGCGTTCTGGTCTTTGAGCTGATGAAGGTGGCTCTGCAGTTCATGAACGTGAACTCCTCCTACACCTACATCGTTCAGGGCCTTGTCATTATCGTGGCTGTGGCTATCGATATCCGCAAGTATCTGGCAAAGAAGTAAGAGCTTTTTCTGTGGGTCGTCTGCTTTTGGGCAGGCGGCCCGCTTTTTTTATTTGCATTTGTGTGGTATCATAAAGAAAAACAACATCAGGAGGTGTGCTTATGGCACAGGAAAACCGAACAAGGGAGCAGTTCACAGAGGAGCTTGCCCGGCGGGAAGCTGCCCTTGCGGCCCGGGAAGAACAGCTTGCACAGGAGCAGGCAGAGTTGGCCGCGCAGAAGGCGGATTTTGAGGAGGGCAAAAAGAGCCTGCTGAACAACGGCGACAAAAACTTTGTGAATGCGAAAGAAAAAATGTACGACCATTTTCCGCTGACCGTGCACCAGATGGATATTATCATCGGGGTACTGTTTGCACTGATCGCACTGTTCCTTGTGCTGGGCGTGACCCACACCAGCTTCTTCGGGCTGTTCGGAGGGTAAGTGCGTTCCTTTTCTGCAGCAGGTGATTGCATTTCATCCGCAATATGCGTATAATTTAGGATAAAAGCTCTGCCGCACTGCGGCGGCAGGAAGAGGAGTGGTGATCTTGAAAAAGAAATGGCTCGCGGCGGTGCTGGCCGGAGCTTTGCTGGCAGCAGCACTGCTGAGCGGATGCTCGTCGGTGGAGACCGTTAAACGGCTACGCTTCGGCGTGGCTGGCGAGGGCGGCATCTACCGGGAGTTCGGTGAGCGGTTCGCAGCATTGGAAAATGAGACGGATAACGGGCAGGTGGAGCTGAAGGCTACCGCCGGTTCCGCAGCGAACCTGCGCCTGCTGACCGGCGAATACCTGCAGCTGGCCATTGCACAGGCAGACCTTGTGCAGGATGCCTATGATCAGACCGGCATCTTTGCCGACGAGGAGGAAAGCCGGGGCTTTGGTGCAGTGGCGGCGCTGTACACCGAGACCTGTCAGGTGGTGGTGCGGGCGGATTCCGACATCCAGTCCATTGAGGACCTGCACGGCAGGACGGTGAGCATTGGCGCGGAGGAATCTGGTTCGGAGCAGAACGCGCGGCAGATCTTATCTGCCTATGGTCTGAACGACAAGATGGTGAGCATGGTAAACCTGAACTATGAGGATGCCGCTGCCCAGCTGAAGGCGGGCAGGGTGGATGCCATCTTTATGACAGTGGGCGCGCCCAGCCCGGTGCTGACCGCTCTGGCAGGCGAGTGCGGCATCCGGCTGCTGAAGGTGGACGGTGCGGCAGCACAGCGCCTGCAGAGCGCTTACAGCGCCTACAGCGGCGTTACGCTGCCGGCAGGCACCTATCCCGGACAGACGGAGAAGGTGCAGACGGTGGGCGTGAAAGCCGTTCTGCTGGCCAGCAACGCGCTGCCTGCAAAGCAGGTGCAGCAGCTGACACAGCTTCTGTTCTCCAGCCGGGAAGGGCTGGAAGAGCAGCTGGGCATCCCGCTGGACCCGGAGGAAAACGCAGTAGAGGGCGTTGGCATCCCGTTTCATGCGGGTGCGGCCGCATATTATAAGGCGGCAGGAATTACGGTCGATGAAGCGGCTGGGAACTGAGGGAAAGTAGAGCAATGAAGATCGAATTGGATATGTATCAGACACTGGCCGTTGCTGTGCTGGTGCTGATGCTGGGCAAATTTTTGCGGGCAAGGGTGCAGGTGCTGGAACGTTTCTGCATTCCGGCTCCGGTCATTGGCGGCGTGCTGTTCGCCATTTTTACCTGTGTGTGCTATGTGACCGGCGTTGCCGAGTTTGCATTTGATGATATTCTAAAGGAAGTCTGCATGGTGATGTTTTTCACCTCGGTGGGCTTCCAGGCAAACCTCAAGGTGCTGAAAAGCGGCGGAAGAGCGATGATCGTGTTTCTGGGCGTGGTCATCGTGCTGATCGTCAGCCAGAACTTTGTAGCCGTGGGGCTGGCAAAGCTGCTGGGCGTGGATGCGCTGGTGGGCCTTTGCACCGGCTCCATCCCCATGGTGGGCGGTCACGGCACCGCCGGTGCCTTTGGCCCGGTGCTGGAGGACTTTGGCATTCAGGGGGCCACCACCCTGTGTACGGCAGCGGCCACCTATGGCCTGATCGCGGGCAGCATGATGGGCGGCCCCATCGGTAAGATGCTCATTGAGCGGCACAACCTGCTGGCCACGGTGGTACCGGAGGATGACAGCCTACTGGTGGAAGAAGAAATGAAGCACGAGCGCCACACCACCATGTACCGGCGGCAAGCTTCCAGTTGATCGTCGCCATGGGCATCGGCACGGTGCTGTCCAGACTTCTGAGCTTGACGGGCATGACCTTCCCCATCTATATCGGTGCCATGATCGCGGCGGCCATCATCCGCAATGTGGGTGAGTATGGCGGCGGCTACACCGTGTATATGGGCGAGATCAATGACATTGGCGGCATCTGCCTTTCGTTGTTCCTGGGTATGGCCATGATCACCCTGAAGCTGTGGCAGCTGGCAGAGCTGGCCCTGCCGCTGATCGTGCTGCTGGCTGGGCAGACCCTGTTCATGATCCTGTATGTGGTGCTGGTGGTGTTCAACATCATGGGCCGCGATTACGACGCGGCGGTGATCGTATCCGGCACCTGCGGCTTTGGCATGGGCGCAACGCCCAACGCTATGGCCAACATGCAGGCCATCTGCGATAAATATTCGCCCTCGGTCAAGGCGTATCTGCTGATCCCGCTGGTGGGCAGTCTGTTTGCGGACTTTCTGAACAGTCTGGTCATTACGGTGTTCATCAATTTTATCTGAAGCTGATCTTTACAGTTCGGGCGGGTTTCCGCACCGGGAAAGGAGACGTGCAATGTCGCTTTATCACCATCTGAAAACGTGGCTCGGAAAAAAGCGGGAGCATCCCCATGAGGAAGAAACCGTGGCCGTGCCGGAAATCCATACCGGCAAGGTGGCACATCATACGGATGCGGACGGCACTCCGGCGGCAGATAAGCCGATCCACTATGATAACGTGGCTATCCCGGAAGTGCATATCCACCCGCGGCGCAAATAACCCCGATTGCTAAAAAAGAATAGTTCCACGCCGGACAGCCCGGAGCGAATGCGCAGGCTGTTCCGGATCACAGGAAGCAGAAAAGCTCCCGTCCATCATCAGGACGGGAGCTTTTTTGCTTGCGGTAAGATCAGCGGCTTAGAGGAACACGTACTTGAGGATGAACAGCACGGTCAGCACATACATCAGGGGCTGATCTTCTTTTCCTTGGCCTTGCCGGTGACGACGTTAATCAGGGTCCAGGAGATAACGCCGATGGCGATGCCCTCGGAAATGCTGTAAGCGGTGGGCATGGCCAGAATGGTCAGGAAGGCGGGGATGCCCTCGCTGGGGTCATTGAAGTCGATCTTGACGGCGGAACCCATCATGTAGAAGCCCACGATGATCAGGCCGGAGCCGTTGCAAAGGACGGGATGGTGAGGAACAGCGGGCTGAAGATGGTGGCCAGCAGGAACAGGATGCCGGTGGTCATAGCGGTCAGACCGGTGCGGCCGCCCTCGGTAACGCCGGAAGCACTCTCGACGAAGGTGGTGGTGGTGGAAGTGCCCAGCACAGCGCCTGCGCAGGTGGCGATGGAGTCGGCCATCAGTGCGCCCTTGATGTGGGGCAGCTTGCCGTCCTCGTCCAGCATGTCGGCCTTGGAGGCAACACCGATCAGGGTGCCCAGAGTATCGAACAGGTCAACGAACAGGAAGGAGAACATGACGGCAAAGAAGTTCAGGATGCCAACGCCGGAGAAATCGGTCTTGAACACCTGACCAAAGGTCTTGCCCAGCGCGGAGAAGTCGAAGCTGACAAAAGCGGTGGGAATGACGGAGTACATGCCTGCATCGGGGTTGGGAACATAGATGCCGGCGATCTCGCAGAGGATGCCCAGCACCCAGGTGATAAGAATGCCGTACAGGATGCCGCCCTTGACCTTCTTTACCAGCAGGATGGCGGTGATCACGATACCCAACAGGGCAAGGATCGCGCCCATGCCCACGCTGGAGAAGGTGTCGCCTTGAAGTGCTGGTAGGTGACGAGGGTGGAATCGCTGTTGACGATCAGCTTTGCGTTCTGCAGGCCAACGAAAGCAACGAACAGGCCGATGCCCACGCTGACGGCGCTCTTCAGGGTC
>ENA-OQJX01000789-OQJX01000789.1-human-gut-metagenome-genome-assembly--contig:-NODE-789-length-11987-cov-2.910877_pt1 | contig 11987 bp, 17 predicted proteins | sample MGYA00242615_ERZ504782 | MGnify/ENA primary metagenome ERZ504782 (study PRJEB26092, sample SAMD00036354) | human gut metagenome | host: Homo sapiens | study: EMG produced TPA metagenomics assembly of... | reverse complement strand
TACCCAACACCTTAACGGTGCGGACATGGGACTTGATGCTTCCTCGGCCTAGCCGGGTACTCCGTAACCAATCCTGACAGGCAGTTGCCGTGTCATTTTTCGAAAACTGTTTTACGGATACCCAGCAGTCGGGAACGCCCTGTTTTTCTTTGTTGGTAGTGTGATGAGCCTGTTCCGCCTGCCATACTGAGGCATTTTTATGCGTTATTTTTTCATGGAGCTGTTTTGCAGCAGCCCCTCTCTGCCGTTAGCGGTTCTTATAAAGTTTCAGGTGCGGTCAACGCGCTTTTTGCCGAGGTATGCGGCCTTGACCTGTTCATTGGTCAGCAATTCAGCACCTGTGCCGGAAAGGGTCAGGGTGCCGGTCTCCAGCACATAGGCGTAATCGGCCACCTTCAGGGCCATGTTGGCGTTCTGTTCGTTCAGCAGCACGGTGATGCCCTGCTGGTTCACGGTGCGGATGATATCAAAATCTCCCGCACCACGATGGGCGCAAGGCCGAGGCTTGGCTCGTCCAGCATGAGCAGCTTCGGCTTGCTCATCAGGCGCGGCCCACGGCCAGCATCTGCTGCTCGCCGCCGGAAAGGGTGCCGGCGCTCTGCCAGCTGCGCTCCTTCAGGCGGGGGAACAGACTGTACACCCACTCAAGGTCTTTCTCGGTTTCGGCCTTATCCTTGCGCAGGTATGCGCCGATCTTCAGATTTTCCAGCACAGTCAGGTCGGCAAACACCCGGCGGCCTCCGGCGACATGGCAATGCCGCTGGCCACGATCTGGTCGATGGGCTTGCCCAGCAGTTCCTGCCCGTTCCACAAAATGGAGCCGCTCTGTGCCTTTACAAGGCCGGAAATGGTGCGCATCAGGGTGGACTTGCCTGCGCCGTTGGCACCGATCAGGGTAACGATCTTGCCGTCCGGCACGTTCAGCGACACACCGCGCAAGGCCTGAATGCCGCCGTAGGAAACATGTAAATCCTTGATCTCAAGCATCTTCGTCCACCCCCAGATAAGCGTCGATCACCCGCGGGTCGTTCTGCACCTCGGCGGGCGTACCCTCGGCGATCAAGCGGCCAAAGTCCAGCACATAGACCCGGTCGGAAATATCCATCACCAGATCCATGTGGTGCTCGATCATGAACACGGTCAGTCTGAAATCGGTGCGGATGCGGTCAATAAAGGCGGTCAGTTCTTCGGTCTCCTGCGGGTTCATACCGGCAGCAGGCTCATCCAGCAGCAGCAGCTTCGGCTCGGTGGCAAGCGCGCGTGCGATCTCCACCCGGCGCTGCAGGCCGTAGGGCAGGCCAGTAGCCAGTTCATTGCGCACATCCTCAAGTCCCAGCACATGCAGCAGGTTTTCGCACTCCTCGCGCTGGCGCTTTTCCTCGTCTGCATTCAGCCGGAAGGTAGCGCTCAGCAGGTTGGCCGAGCGGCGGCAGTGCTTGGCGATGAGCACGTTCTCAAACACGGTCTGGCTCTTCCACAGACGGATATTCTGGAAGGTGCGGGCAATACCCATCTGGGTGATCTTATCGGGCGTGGGGGCGATAGTGTGGGAATACTTGCTCGCGTTCTGGCCCTTATAGAGCTTTTTCATCTTGCCGTGGGGCGTGTTCTCAATGATCTTGCGTCCCTCGAACCACACCGCGCCGTTGGTGGGCGCATACACGCCGGTGACAACGTTGAACGCGGTGGTCTTGCCGGCACCGTTGGGCCGATGAGGGAGACGATCTGATCTTTATCCACCTTCAGGTTCAGATTGTCCACAGCCACCACGCCGCCAAACTGCATCGTGGCGTTTTCAATGGTCAATACGTTTTCACTCATTTGGAACGCGCCTCCTTTTTGGCAGCTTTTGCAGTGGATGCGGGCTTTTTCTGGAACAATTCACGGTCGCCCATGATGCCCTTGCGGAAGAACAGCACCACCGCCATAATGATGATGCTGAACACCACCATGCGGAAGCCGGAGCGCAGCAACGGCACATGGAAGCCGCCGATCCAGGTCTCGTTGTCGAGGAAGCGCAGCAGCCACTCGGAGCTGGCGATGAACAGGAAGGACGCGATGATGGAACCGGACACCGAGCCAATGCCGCCAATGACCACGATCAGCAGGATCTCGTAGGTCATGCTGGATTTGAAGGTGGTGGCCTGCACGCTGGCCTGATACATGGCAAGCATTGCGCCGGAGATACCGGCAAAGAAGCTGCTGATGATAAAGCTCATGCGCTTGTGGCTGGCAAGGTTGATGCCCATGGCTTCGGCAGCGATCTCGTCATCACGGATGGCTTTGAAGGCACGGCCATAGGTGGAGTTGATGAGCAGCAGAATGATGGCGATGCAGATGCCGGAGAAGAGGAAGGGCATCACGGTTTCCAGATGCAGAGTTACACTGCCCAGTGAAAGGTTGAAGCTGGCAAAGCTGGTAAAGCCGTACAGAAGGTTGGAGCCGTTGGTCAGCGGGCCAAAGCCCTCGTAAACCACGGCGGCACGGATGATCTCGGCAAAGCCCAGTGTAGCAATGGCAAGATAGTCGCTCTTGAGCTTCAGCACCGGCAGGCCGATGAGGAAGGCGAACAGCGCTGCGATAAAACCGGCCAGGATCAGGCAGAACACAACACCCAGCAGCAGGCCGAAGCCGCCCAGAGGTTTGGAGAGCAGTTCCGGGATGGAGAAGCCGATGCCGCCGTTTGCATAGCGCTGATAGATGGACTTCTGCGAAGCGGCGGGAATGGTGAGGATGGCGTAGGTGTAGGCACCCAGCAGCATAAAACCTGCCTGACCCAGACTGAACAGGCCGGTAAAGCCGTTCAGCAGGTTCATGGAGACAGCCACCAGTGCATAGATGGCACCCTTGCGCAGCACGGTGAGCAGCATGGAGGGCACAAAGCTCAGGTTATCCAGTGCCAGCAGCACCACCAGCAGAGCGGCCAGCGCCAGTGCGGCCCGGAGATAGATGCGTTTTTTCTCTTGTTTCATGGTCATCACACTTTCTCGGTCAGGTTTTCACTGAACAGGCCGGTAGGCTTGACGGCCAGCACCACGATCAGCAGTGCAAAGGTGAACGCATCACTGAAGGTGGTAGCGCCTGCACCTTTAATAAGGCTCTCGCAGATGCCGATGATGAAGCCGCCGATCACCGCACCGGGAATGGAGCCGATGCCGCCGAACACCGCAGCCACAAAGGCTTTCAGGCCGGGCATGGCACCCACAGTGGGGGTGACTGCCGTGTAGTTGGAAAAATACATCATGGAGCCGATGGCCGCAAGAAAGCTGCCCACCGCAAAGGTAAAGGAGATGACATTGTTGATCTTGATGCCCATCAGCTGGGCGGTCTCAAAATCGCGGGAAGCGGCGCGCATGGCCATGCCGATCTTGGTCTTCTGGATCAGGGTAACAAGTGCTGCCACCAGCACAATGACGAGGAATGGCGTTACCACCGTCACCCGCTTGGTCTGGCAGCCCAGCACCGTGACGGTGTCGCTGATCCACGGCAGGGCAGGGTACTGCTTGGCCAGACCGCCGGTGACATACCACATCGAGTTCTGCAAAAGGTAGGACATACCGATCGCGGAGATCATTACCGACATGCGCGGCGCAGTGCGCAGGGGCTTGTAGGCAATCTTTTCCACTGCGATGCCCAGCAGTACCGTTGCCACCACCACCAGCGGGATGGAAATGGTCAGCGGAAGGGAGGCAGTAGCGTACACCATCAGAAAACCGGCTACGGTAAAGATATCGCCGTGGGCAAAGTTGATCAGGCGCAGGATGCCGTACACCATCGTGTAGCCAATGGCGATCAATGCATACTGGCCGCCCACCGAGATACCTGCCAGCAAATAGGGCAGAAACTTTGCAGCCATAAGGGGGACCCTCCATTTCTTACAACTTTTAATAAAATAAACTCCTTCAGTCACCTCCGGTGACAGCCCCCTCCCAGAGGCCAAACCTGCCGGAAAGCTACAAAAAGGCTCCCTCGTTGAGGGAGCTGGCAACGCCGTCAGGCGTTGACTGAAGGAGTTTACAGGTTCAAATCAGCCTTCCACGCTCTGAGTCTTGACGAACTCAAATGCGCCGTCGGCAGCTTTCTTGATGTAAGCCATATCCTTGTTGGCATCACCGGTGGTCTGGTCAAAGGTGATGTTGCCGGTCACGCCGTCATAGTTTACGCCGTACAGAGCATCGCGGATGGCGGTGCCGTCGGTGCTGCCTGCTGCCTTGATGGCTTCCAGAGCCACCATGTAGCCGTCGTAGCCCAGTGCAGAAACAGCTGCCACGATGTCATTGCCGCCGTTGTTGGTCAGCTTTTGGCTGTCGGCGTTCAGCCACTCCTTAAAGCCGGTCACGAACTCCTTGGCTGCGCCGGAATCATCGTTCTCATCAAAGAAGGTGGAGCAATACACCTGCACGCTGGTGCCCTTCTGGGCATCCAGAATAACGCTGGACTCCCATGTGTCGCCTGCGGTAATGGCTTATCGAAGCCTGCAGAAGCAGCCTGTGTGATGATCTGGGCTGCGTAGGTGGTAGCGCAGGGAGCAAAGATCACATCTGCACCGGCGTTGATGGCGTTCTGGATGTAGGCGGAGAAGTCCGAGGTGCCCTCGGGGAACTGCTCGCTGGTAACAGTGCCGCCAGATCCTCAAAAGCGTTGACGAAGTAGGTGGCCAGACCGGAGCCGTAGTCCTCGCCCAGCATGCTCAGCACGTAGCGTTGGCAGCACTGAACTCATCCTTTGCAAAGTTTGCCATGACCGAGCCTGGAACGGGTCAAGAAAGCAGACACGGAAGTAGTAGGGGTTGGCCTCAGTCACGGCGGGGTTGGTGCAGGAGCAGCCAATGGCCGGGATGGAAGCGGACTGGAAGGTGGGAGCGGCTGCAATGGAAACACCGGAGCCGTAGCTGCCCAGCACGATGGAGACTTTTTTGGAGACCAGCTCCTGTGCAGCAGTCACGGCCTTATCGGTGCTGGACTGGTTATCCACTTCCACCAGCTCCACGTTATAGGTCTCACCGCCGATCTCCACGGTGGGAGCAAGGCTGTTGGCATACTCGACACCCAGCACTTCCTGCTTGCCGCCTGCGCCGTTATCACCGGAAGCCGGTTCAAACACGCCGATCTTAATGGTCTTGCCGCCTGCAGAAGAGCCGCTTGCGGAACCGCCAGAAGAAGAGCAGCCTGCCAAAGCTGCTGCTGCGGCGGTGATGCCTGCCGCTTTCAGGAAATCACGACGCGAAATGAATGCTTTCATAAGAATTGCCCCCTCTATTATTTCTTGACACTTTCCCAGATAAAACAAGAAAAACCCGCAACGACGCAGTGATCCTCAGATCCTGCATCGTTGCGGGTTTCTTAACATTGTTTTAGCACATGAAAAGGAACTTGTCTAGGCTGAATTTGAATTTTTTTAAATTTTCGTCAGATGATAAAAAGAAACTGTACTTGAACAGCGTGCATTTTGGGCGGGTTTGATACAGACTGTCTTTTGACCAAATACAGATTTGCCGTAAGGGTCATACTTTAATCCGCTGCACGTCCCAGCCGCATCTTGAAATCGCTGTAGCCGAACTTCACCAGCTCCCGGCAGGTGCCGTTTTCGTCCATTGCCCAGATGGGCGGCAGCGGCATCCCGTTGAAGGTGTTGTTCTTGCAGGTGGTGTAGATGGCCATATCGCCGAAAATGAGCCTTTGCCCCTCGGTGAGCGGGGAGGCAAAGCTGTAGTCGCCCACCACATCCCCGGCAAGGCAGGTGGGGCCGCCAAGGCGGATGAGGTACGGCTTTTCGCCGGGGTCCCCGGCATCCAGCAGCGGCGGGCGGTAGGGCATCTCGATCACATCCGGGGTGTGGCAGGCCGCAGACATGTCCAGAATGGCAAGCTCGTCTCGCCATTTTGCAAAGTATCCAGCACAGTGGTAACAAGATACCCGGCGTTCAGCGCCCATGCTTCGCCCGGCTCCAAATACACCTGCACGCCGTACTTTTTCTGTGTTTCGGTAATGCACTGTTCCAGCGTGGCAAGGCGGTAGCCGGGGCGGGTGATATGGTGCCCGCCGCCAAAGTTGAGCCACTTCATCCGGGGCAGAAGACCCCCGAACTTTGCTTCCACCGCCGCCAGCGTCAGGGCCAGTGCATCGGCATCCTGCTCGCACAGGGTGTGGAAGTGCAGTCCGTCCAGTAATTCGGGCAGGGCCGGGTCTGCCTGCACGGCGGCATCCCACTGGGCGCGGGTAGTGCCAAGGCGGCTGCCCGGGGCGCAGGGGTCGTAAATTGCATGGCCTTCCTGCGTGGAGCACTCCGGGTTCAGCCGCAGGCCCACGCTCTTGCCCGCCGCCTTTGCTGCCGGGCCAAACTTTGCCAGCTGGCTGGGCGAATTGAACACGATGTGGTCGGCGTACTGCAGCAGCTCCGCGAACTCGTCTGCCCGGTAGGCCGCGCAGAACACATGGTTCTCTTTTTCCGGCAGCTCTTCTTTGCCAAGGCGGCTCTCGTACAGGCCGCTGGCTCGGTGCCCGCCAGATAAGGAGCCAGCACCGGGTAAACATTAAAGTTGGAAAAAGCCTTCTGCGCCAGCAGAATTTTGCAGCCGGTGCGCTGCTGCACCCCCAGCAGAAGTTCGCCGTTGCGGCGCAGCTGCCCTTCGTCCAGCAGGTAGCAGGGGGTGGGCAGAGAGGCAAGCGCTTCCCAAGAAAGGTTTGCAAGGCCCGCAAAGGGCGGGCGGGTATCGGCCAGCCGCATCAGTCCACCAGCGCCGGGCTGTGGCTCTCGGAACGGGGCAGGCCGTACTTGTCCAGAGCGTCCAGATACGGGTCCGGATCAAACTCTTCCACAGTGTGCACGCCCTTGGTGGTCCACTTGCCGGTGAGCAGCATCAGTGCGCCGCACATGGCCGGTACGCCGGTGGTGTAGCTGATGGCCTGAGAGCCGACCTCCTTGTAGCACTCCTGATGGTCGCACACATTATAAATATAGTAGGTCTTTTCCTTGCCGTCCTTCTTGCCGGTAAAGATGCAGCCGATGTTGGTCTTGCCCTTGGTGCGGGGGCCAAGGCTGGCGGGGTCCGGCAGCAGAGCCTTGAGGAACTGGATGGGCACGATCTCCTGCCCGTTGAAGTTGACCGGGGTGGTGGACAGCATGCCCACATCCTCCAGACAGCGCATGTGGTCGAGATAGCTCTGGCCAAAGGTCATGAAGAAGCGGATGCGCTTTGCCTCCGGGATGTTCTTGGCAAGGGACTCGATCTCCTCGTGGTGCAGCAGGTACATATCCTTGTCGCCCACCTGATCGAAGTTGTATTCCCGCTTGATGCTCATAGCCGGGATCTCCACCCAGTGGCCGTTCTCCCAGTAGCTGCCGGGAGCGGACACCTCGCGCAGGTTGATCTCGGGGTTAAAGTTGGTGGCAAAGGCATAGCCGTGGTCGCCGCCGTTGCAGTCCAGAATATCAATGGTGTCAATGGTGTCGAACTCGTGCTTTTTGGCGTAGGCGCAGTAAGCCTGGGTCACGCCCGGGTCGAAGCCGCTGCCCAGCAGGGCGGTCAGGCCGGCTTCCTCAAACTTCTTTGCGTAGCCCACTGCCAGCTGTAATCAAAGTAGGCGGAGAAGCCCGCTTCCTTGCAGCGCTTCTCGTAGATGGCACGCCACTCCGGGTCGTCGGTGTTCTCCGGCTCGTAGTTGGCGGTGTCCATATAGTTTACGCCGCAGGCAAGGCAGGCATCCATGATGGTCAGGTCCTGATAGGGCAGGGCAATGTTCATCACGAGGTCGGCTGATAAGCTTGATGAGGGCGATCACCTCGTCCACCTTGTCGGCATCCACCTGTGCGGTGGTGATCTTGGTAGCGGTTTTGGGGGCCAATTCTGCAGCCAGCTTGTCGCACTTGGACTTGGTACGGCTGGCGATGCAGATCTCGGTGAACACCTCGGGCACCTGACAGCACTTGTGGATGGCAACGGAGGCCACGCCGCCGCAGCCGATGATCAGAACTTTGCTCATGATTTTTCTCCTTTATGTCAATGTGTGCAAATTCGGTCAGACCTGAAAGCCGGGCCAGCCCTTGTCCAGCGCGATCAGCGTTTCGCGCAGCACCTTGCAGGCGGTGGCGGTGGAAACGCCGGTGGTATCCAGCGTGGGAGCCAGCTCGTTGAGGTCTGCGGCTACGATGTTGGCTTTCGTCACGGTGCGGATGGCATCCAGAAGCTGCAAAAAGCTCACGCCGCCGGCTTCGGGCGTGCCGGTGCCGGGGAAGCAGGAGGGGTCCAGACAGTCGAGGTCGATGGTCAGGTAGACGGGCACCTTGCTCTCGCACAGCTGTTCCGTCAGCTCAGCAAGGCCGGCAAAATCGAATTTGTGCATCTCGGTGTGCTGGGCTGCAAACTCGAACTCGGCGCGGTCGCCGCTGCGGATGCAGAACTGATGGATGCGGCCGTCGCCCACCAGCTCATGGCAGCGGCGCAGCACGCAGGCGTGGCTCAGCTTTGCACCAAGGTAGTCGTCCCGCAGGTCGGCGTGGGCATCAAAGTGCACGATGTGCAGATCCGGATATTTCTTCACAGCAGCCCGCACGGCACCCAGCGTCACCAGATGTTCACCGCCCAGCAGCAACGGGAACTTGCCGTCCTGCAGGATCTCCTCTGCGCGGGCTTCGATGTCCGCAAGGGCGCTCTCGCTGGAGCCGAAGCACAGCTCCAGATCGCCGCTGTCGAAGATGTCAAAATCGGTCAGGTCGGCATTCTGGTAGGGGCTGTAGGTCTCCAGACCATAGCTTTCGTGTCGGATGGCCGCCGGGCCGAACCGTGCGCCCGGGCGGTAGCTGGTGGTGGAATCGTAGGGCGCACCGTACAGCACGATGCTGGCGGCGCGGTAGCTGCTGTCACAGCCGATGAAGTTTTCAATGTTGGGTTGCATCAGTGTTCCTCCACTTCCCGCAGCATTTCCTCAAGGAATGCCGGCAGGTAAAATGCGCCGACATGCAGCCGGGCGGTGTAATAGCGGGTGCGCATGTTCAGCGCCTTCCATGCGTCTGCATCCAGATCATCGATGGATGATACTTTTTGCTGGCAAAGCCGAACAGCCAGTACCCAGCCGCAAAGGTTGGAATGTGTGCTGATACACTCGGCTGATGGGAAGGTAGACGCAATGCGCTTGTGGCTGCGCTGCATGGCGCTGGCATCCTCGGCATAGAAGGGGCTGCCCTGCTGGTTCACCATGATGCCATCCGCTTTCAGGGCATTGAAGCAGCTGCCGTAGAACTCGCGGGTGAACAGACCCTCGGATGGGCCGAAGGGATCGGAGGAGTCCACGATGATGAGGTCGTACTCCTCCTCGCAGCGGCGGATATACTTGAGGGCGTTCTCAAATAGATGTGCACCCGGCGGTCATCCATGCGGCAGGCGTTGCTGGGCAGGAAGGCGCGGCAGGCTTCCACCACCTGCGGGTCCATCTCCACAAGGTCGATGCGCTCCACCCGGTCGTAGCGGGTCAGCTCCCGCACCACGCCGCCGTCACCGGCACCGATGACAAGGATGTCTTTTGCCTGCTTGTGCACCGCCATGGGCACATGCACGATCATCTCGTCATAGATGAATTCGTCGCGCTCGGTCAGCATCACATTGCCGTCCAATGTGAGCACCCGGCCAAACTCCGGCGTTTCAAAAATATCGATGCGCTGGTAATCGCTCTGCTTGGAGTAGAGCTGTTTGTTCACCCGGATGCTGTGCTTCACGTCCGGGGTGTGAAACTCAGAAAACCAAAATTCCATCTGCATTCCCTCCTTATGCCAGAACGTTCAGCCGCTCGATGTCCGGGTCCTCGGGGCCGGTCATGCTGCAGCCCTTGGCCTTGGCGTACTCGATGTAGTTCAAAATTTCCTTGGTGATGCGCTCGCCCGGGGCCAGAATGGGAATGCCCGGCGGGTAGCACATGACGAACTCGCTGCACACCATGCCCTCGGTCTCCCGGAGGGGCAGGCTCTTTTTGGGGGCATAGAAAGCCTCCTGCGGGCTGGCAGCCACAACGGGGTCGATGTATTCCTGACTCAGCAGGCCGGAGCCATCGGTCTGGTAGCGGCGCTTGATCTCGGCCAGCGCGCTGACCAGACGCTCCACCTCCTGCGGGCGGTCGCCGATGGAAAGGTAGGCCAGAATGTTGCCAATGTCGCCGAACTCGATCTGGATGTCGTACTCATCGCGCAGGATGTCGTACACCTCAATGCCTGCAAGGCCGATATCCAGCGTGTGGACGCTGAGCTTGGTGGTATCAAAGTCAAAAACGGAGTCGCCGTTGCACAGCTCCTTGCCAAAGGCGTAGTAGCCGCCCACGGCGTTGATCTCCTCGCGGGCATACTCGGCCATGTCGGCCACTTGGTGGAATACCTGCCGCCCGCGCTGCGCAAGGTTGCGGCGGGAGATATCCAGACTGGACATGAGCAGGTAGCTGCCGGAGGTGGTCTGGGTCAGGTTGATGATCTGCCGCACATAGCCCGGGTGCACATTGGGGCCGATGAGCAGCAGGCTGGACTGCGTTAAACTGCCGCCGCTCTTGTGCATGGAGACGGATGCCATATCAGCCCCTGCCGCCATGGCAGACACCGGCAGGCCGCCGCCAAAGTAGAAGTGGGTGCCGTGGGCTTCGTCCGCAAGGCAGAGCATCCCGCATCGTGGGCCATTTTTACGATGGCGCGCAGGTCAGAGCAGATGCCGTAGTAGGTGGGGTTATTCACCAGCACAGCCACAGCATTCGGATGCTCTTTAATGGCCTTTTCCACCTGTTCCCGCTTCATGCCCAGCGAGATGCCAAGGCGCTTGTCCACCTCGGGGTTCACATACACCGGCACCGCGCCGCACAGTACCAGTGCGTTCAGCACACTGCGGTGCACATTGCGGGGCAGAATGATCTCATCGCCGCGCTTGCAGGCGGTAAGCACCATGCTCTGCACACTGCTGGTGGTGCCGCCCACCATGAGGAACGCGTGGGCAGCGCCAAAGGCATCTGCGGCCAGCTCCTCTGCTTCCCGGATGACCGATACCGGGTGGCAGAGATTATCCAGCGGCTTCATGCTGTTCCACATCCACGCCCACGCACTGCTGGCCCAGAAAGGCGGTCAGCTCCGGGTTGCCGCGGCCTCGCTTGTGGCCGGGCACATCAAAGGCACCACCCGCATTTTGCGGAACTGTTCCAGCGCTTCATAGATGGGCGCACGGTTCTGGTTCAGCCGGAACCGTGTTCGGTTCTCACTCATGTTTTTCCTCCGTCCCTGATCCCGATGCAAACAAAAAAGCGCAAGTACCGCACAAAAAGTGCAGACTTGCGCTTTGAAAAGCATTTGAATGCGCCGCCAAAGACCCCCGGAAGAAACACCAGAGTACAAAGGCCGCTTCGCATGATTCAAAAAAGACGGGATTATGAGAGTCTATATAGCAATTCTGCTTTTACTGCTCTTTATTGACCGTTTCACAAGTCTGCACACTGACTGCGCAATTTCATGGTTGTAAAGGAACCAACTTATAAAATTTGAGCTGCTACACTCAATCAATAATGGCGGCTGTGCCGCCGGTCGGCAGTGGACCCGGCTGTCCGTATGGCCTTAGCCCCGCTGGGCGGTCCATGGTAAATTGCTTTGAAAAGACTCTGCCATGCTTTGTCTCTCAAAATCAAATGTGATTTTATCATGCACAGAAAGCATTGTCAATGATTTTTTTTGAAGAAAAATTTAAAAAATCAATGCACAGAGTACCAACCTGAATACCGTTGCAAAATATTATGATGCACGGTACACGATGGTTACTACGGTTCTTATTGTTCTGCTGATCCTTGCACTGCTGGAGATCGTCCTGCTGAACGGTGCCGCAGCTGTTCGGATCCACCCGCCCGATGAGTTTAGCCTTGTCGCAAAACAAAAACCTCAGCGTACTTGCATACGTTGAGGTTTTTTGGTGGGCGCGGGTGGATGTCGCGAGCCGCGCATCTAAAAAAGCCCCGCAGGGCTTTTTTGCCCGCCGG
>ENA-OQJX01000787-OQJX01000787.1-human-gut-metagenome-genome-assembly--contig:-NODE-787-length-11999-cov-3.197945_pt1 | contig 11999 bp, 16 predicted proteins | sample MGYA00242615_ERZ504782 | MGnify/ENA primary metagenome ERZ504782 (study PRJEB26092, sample SAMD00036354) | human gut metagenome | host: Homo sapiens | study: EMG produced TPA metagenomics assembly of... | reverse complement strand
TACTTCCCAACGGGTCACTCTTCTGGTTACGATAGATACCAAACGGACTGACACCAAACTTCACCCAAGCTTGATGCCACGAATCGTTTCGTGAAGCTTCTTTATCAACACATTCACATTACTACGACGCCAATCTGCCTTATTGGTGAAACCTCCACCATAACGGGCGAAACTTGCATCATCCGGAAAATCCAATCCATTAACCGGATAAGGATAGAAATAATCATCCATGTGAATAGCATCTACATCATAACGAGACACAATATCGGTCACAATTTACAGATATGCTCCCGGCTTTCGGGAAGTGCCGGATCGAAATATAGCTGATCGCCATAAGTAACAAACCATTCCGGATGCTGGTGATAAATATGCTCCGGCGCCAACTTATTTTTAATGAGGTCTTCACACGGTAAGGATTGATCCAGGCATGAAACTCCATATTCCGTTTCTGACATTCTTCAATCATAAACTGCATCGGATCCCACATAGGAGAAGGCATCTGACCTTGCGTTCCTGTCAGAAAACGACTCCACGGTTCATGCTGGGAAGCATATAATGCATCCGCTTCAGGGCGTACCTGAAAGATGATTGCGTTAATACCAGCTTCCTGAAGAGAGTTCAACTGACTAATCAATATTTGTTTCAGCCTCTCTGTGGGAATGCCACGAAACTGACCGTTAACAGCTTGTATCCACGCTCCACGGAATTCACGTTTAGGATATTTATTGCCTGATGGCACCTGTGCCCTCACTCCTACCACCAGAAGAAGAGCTAAAAGTAAAAGATAGTTTTTCAGCTTCATAATATTCTTAAATCGTAATAATGTGACGCAAAGATAATACAAACTCCCGATAAATTCGCTAACTTTGCCGACTACCATAAAAAAGGAGTATTTTATGTCAGAAAACAACTATATTTCGATCAAAGGCGCACGCGTCAACAACCTAAAAAACATCGATGTAGATATTCCCCGCAACAAGCTTGTTGTCATCACCGGATTATCGGGTTCGGGAAAATCATCTCTTGCTTTTGATACGCTCTACGCAGAAGGACAACGCCGCTACGTGGAAAGTTTAAGCAGCTATGCGCGCCAGTTCCTGGGGCGAATGAGCAAACCGGAATGTGACTTTATCAAAGGGATTCCTCCCGCCATTGCTATCGAACAAAAAGTAAACAGCCGTAATCCCCGTTCCACCGTGGGCACCTCGACTGAAATTTACGAATATCTACGCCTGTTATATTCACGGGTGGGAAAAACGTATAGTCCATCAGCGGGCAGGAAGTGAAGAAGCACTCCACAGAGGACATCGTCAACTGTATGCTTTCTTATCCGGAAGGCACAAGATATACGATACTGACACCTATCCGCCTGCGTGAAGACCGCACATTGCAACAGCAACTGGAGATAGACCTGAAACAAGGATTCAACCGTATCGAAGTGAACGGTGAAATGAAACGAATCGATGAATATACACCTGTGGCAGGTGATGAAGTCTATCTGCTGGTTGACCGTATGGCGGTTGCCACCAGCAAGGACGCCATCAGCCGACTGACTGATTCTGCCGAAACAGCCATGTACGAAGGTGAGGGAACCTGTATGCTGCGTTTTTTTCTATCAGATGGAACCACGAAGTTACATACTTTCAGCACTAAATTCGAAGCGGACGGCATCATCTTTGAAGAACCAAACGACCAGATGTTTTCATTCAACTCGCCTATCGGCGCTTGTCCGGCGTGCGAAGGATTCGGCAAAGTAATCGGCATTGACGAGCACTTAGTCGTTCCGGATCGTTCATTATCGGTGTATGAAGGAGCTATCGTATGTTGGCGCGGCGAAAAGATGGGCGAATGGAAAGAAGAATTAATTCACAATGCGGAAAAATTCGACTTCCCGATTTTCACTCCTTATTATGAGTTGACAGACGCGCAACGTAGGTTACTTTGGGAAGGCAACCAATATTTCCACGGCATCAATGATTTCTTCAAGATGCTGGAAGAGAATCAATATAAGATACAATACCGGGTGATGCTGGCGCGTTACCGGGGAAAGACGCTTTGCCCGAAATGCCACGGCACCCGCCTGAAACCGGAAGCCGGATATGTACGGGTGGGCGGAAAGAATATTTCCGAACTGGTGGATTTGCCTATCACAGAACTGAAGCAATTCTTCGACCATCTGGAACTGGATGAGCACGACAGCAATGTGTCCCGACGTATCCTGATTGAAATAAATAGCCGAATTCGCTTTTTAATCGATGTAGGTTTGGGCTATCTGACGTTGAACCGACTTAGTAATTCCTTATCGGGGGGAGAAAGCCAGCGTATCAATCTGGCAACCTCGCTGGGAAGTAGCCTTGTGGGTAGTCTTTATATTCTCGACGAGCCAAGCATCGGACTGCATAGTCGTGATACCGACCGCCTGCTCCATGTGTTGCATCAACTGCAACAATTAGGAAATACGGTAGTGGTGGTAGAGCACGATGAAGAAATTATCCGTGCAGCGGATTACATTATTGATATAGGTCCCAATGCCGGACGCCTGGGCGGAGAAGTCGTTTATCAGGGCGATATGAAGGATTTGAAGAAGGGAAGCAATAGTTATACGGTACGTTATCTTTTAGGAGAAGATGAAATACCTGTTCCGGATCATCGCCGCCCGTGGAATAATTATATAGAATTGAAAGGCGCACGTGAGAATAATCTAAAAGGAGTAAACGTACGTATCCCTCTCAATGTAATGACAGTTGTTACCGGTGTTTCCGGTTCCGGAAAGAGTACATTGGTGAGAGATATTTTCTTCCGGGCATTGAAGCGTGAATTAGACGAATGTAGTGACCGACCGGGAGAATTCTCTTCAATCGGAGGAAGTTTGCGTGACCTGCGAAATGTAGAATTTGTAGATCAGAACCCGATTGGCAAATCATCGCGCTCAAATCCGGTGACTTACATCAAGGCTTACGACGAAATCCGCAAACTATGGTCCGAACAGCCTTTGGCGAAGCAAATGGGATATACCCCCGGATTCTTCAGTTTCAATAGTGAAGGCGGACGTTGCGAAGAGTGTAAAGGAGAAGGAACCATCACTGTAGAAATGCAGTTTATGGCAGATTTGGTATTGGAGTGTGAATCTTGTCACGGAAAACGCTTCAAATCCGACACGCTGGAAGTGAAATTCAACGATAAAAGCATCTACGATGTATTGGAGATGACCGTCAACCAAGCGGTTGAGTTCTTCAACGAACATGGACAGAAGAAAATTGTGAAGAAGTTGCTTCCTTTGCAGGACGTAGGACTGGGATATATCAAATTAGGACAGGCTTCTTCTACCCTTTCCGGTGGTGAAAACCAACGTGTCAAACTCGCATTTTATTTAAGTCAGGAGAAAGCTGACCCAACGATGTTTATCTTTGACGAACCGACTACAGGATTACACTTTCATGATATCCGCAAACTGCTGGATGCTTTCGACGCATTGATTCGCCGGGGACACAGCATCGTTATCATCGAGCATAACATGGACGTCATCAAATGTGCCGATATGTAATCGATCTCGGACCGGAAGGTGGAGATAAAGGCGGAAATATCGTAGCAGTGGGTACCCCGGAAGAAGTTGCTGCCTGCGGAGCAAGCTATACAGGGCAGTTTCTGAAAGAAAAACTAGGATAAGCAATCGTCAAAACTATAATAATACATTTATGTAATTAAGCCCTTGCAGAAGTTCTATATCTGCAAGGCTTAATATATGAAAAAATCAATCTCTCTTACAAGTAGAAACCGAATCCAATCTTCACACCGAAACGTGACATATCTCCATCATTGAAACGCCATTTATAATAAACGGCAGGTTCAATGGTTACCGTACGCGAAAGAAAGTAAGCGTATCCGGCTTCGATACCCAGTCCCCAGTCTGTCTGATGTTTTCCACCACTCCAACGGAAGCGGTTCCAGTCGAGTCCACCACCCAGATAGATACCGGTTTTATTGAAGTAGAAGCGTACTCCTGTGCCCAGTGTATACTCATCTACCGGTTTCGACCAGTCGGCTCCGGCATTTACCATCAAGGCAATACCCTCGGCAAAGAATGTACCGACCTGTGCACCAACTCCAAACTTTGCTTTATCGTTTTTACTATACGAAAAGTCCAAACCCCGACAATGAAGGATTAATAATCGTAGTTCCTTTCTCAAATTGCGCTTGTGCAGTAAAAGAGACTGCCAATAAGCAAAGAGCCAAAGCTAATTTCTTCATAAACTTACTTTTTTAAGTGAATAGATTGTTCGTCTTTTTTGCGGCGTTCGCGCATTTGTTCCTTTTTCCGAAGCACCAGCCAAAGAAGGAGGACGATGACATAAGAAACTGCCACCGTAATTATTTTCTCTGTCAGGCTGACTTCCGTATTACGAGGCAACAAATAAGCCGCTGTTACAGATACATAAATAAGGAATGCAAGCGCCACTCCTGTTGATTTTCTTATTTTCTTCATTCTGATAATTTTCTTGTTTTTTGCTTATTTATCCAGATATAGAACCAAACAGTCGCAACCATTACACACGCTATACCAACGCCATAGGAGACTGTATGCGAGAGTCCTAATCCTTCAGGAGCAATACATATATAAGTAGAACATACACATGTCATAAACAGTGCCGGTACCAAAGTAATGATATAAGGTTTCTTGGATACCGCCAGAAAAACTGTTATAGCCCACAAGGTAAACACAGCCAATGTCTGATTTGCCCAGGCAAAATAACGCCATATCATATTAAATCCGTTTGCATCACGCAAACTATACAAAAGCAAACCAATAGCTAGTACAAACATCGGAATACAAATGTACAAACGACGGCGCATACTTTTTTGTTCCATCCCCAGGAAGTCTGCCACAATCAGACGTGCCGAACGGAAAGCCGTATCACCCGAAGTTATCGGAGCGGCAATCACCCCCAAAATAGCGAGTACTCCGCCGATTGCCCCTAACCATTCTTTTGTGATGGCATCAACGATAACAGAAGCATTGCTTTCTTCCATTCCGTTTTCATGGAAAAAATAAGTAGCGGCAGCAGCCCAAATAAGAGCAACAATGCCCTCGGTAATCATTGCACCGTAAAATACCGGACGTCCATGCCGTTCCGAAGTCATACAACGGGCCATCAATGGGCTTTGCGTAGCATGGAAACCTGAAATGGCACCACAAGCAATACTCACAAACATAATCGGGAAGATAGGAAGTTCGCTCGCTTCCGGGTTCGTATTTTGCAATCCGTCCCATAACTCCGGCAAAGCCGGATGGTTAACGTAGAGCATCACCAAAATGCCTACTGCCATAAACAACAAGGCAACCGCAAACAACGGGTAGATTTTACCAATTATTTTATCAACAGGCAGCAAAGTAGCCAGAATATAATATGCAAATACAACGATAATCCAAAACGTAGCATCCAAACTTTCCGGAGTGAGTTTTGCCAACAATCCGGCAGGACCTGCAACAAAAACCGAACCCACCAGAATCATTAAAATGACAGTGAATCCTCTCATCACCTGCTTGGTAGTCAGTCCCAAATAACGACCTATTATTTCCGGCAGGCTTTCACCTCCATTACGCAAAGAAAGCATTCCGGCAAAATAATCATGCACTGCCCCCGCAAAAATACTTCCCAGCACAATCCACAAGTATGAAGAGCTACCAAATTTCGCTCCCATGATTGCCCCGAAAATAGGACCTAATCCGGCAATATTAAGAAATTGAATCATGAAAATCTTCCAGGTAGGCAATGGAATATAGTCCACTCCATCCGCCTTGGTAAGAGCCGGTGTTTTACGGTCGTCAGGACCAAAGACGCGTTCCATGAGGCGTCCATACGTAAAATAGCCTACTATCAACGCCAGCAGGCATAGAGTAAATGTAATCATAGCGTGTCGTTTTTTAACTTGGCAAATGTAACATAATCTCACGAAACAGCCCAACAATACCGACACTTTTACTAACTTTGCAGGGATTTAAAACAAAAAATAAAGGATATGCGCTATACTATTTTCATTCTTTCACTTTTGTTTCCTTTCCTCTCAATTGTTGCGCAACCCAAGCACGAAGTTCGTGCCGCATGGGTGACAGCGGTGTACGGACTGGATTGGCCTCGCACACGTGCAACAACCCCTCAAACAATCCGCAAGCAGAAAGAAGAGTTAATAGATATTCTTGATAAGTTGAAGGCTGCCAACTTCAACACTATCCTATTTCAAACCCGTACTCGTGGAGATGTATTATATCCTTCGGCAATCGAACCTTTCAATTCGATCCTGACCGGAAAGACAGGAGGAAATCCGGGATATGATCCACTGGCTTTTGCCGTTGAAGAATGTCATAAGCGAGGGATGGAATGTCATGCCTGGATGGTAACTATCCCACTAGGAATAAGAAGCATGTTGCTTCGCTCGGCAGTCAGTCTGTCACCAAGCGGATGAAAGAAATATGCGTTCCTTACAAGCGCGAATATTTCCTCAACCCGGGACATCCGGCAACGAAGGAGTACTTGATGAAACTGGTGCGGGAAGTCGTTAGCGGTTATGATGTAGACGGAGTGCATTTCGACTATCTGCGTTATCCGGAGAATGCTCCTCTTTTTCCTGATAAATATGATTTCCGACGATACAATAAAGGACGCACACTGGATCAGTGGCGCCGGGATAATATCTCCGAAATTGTACGTTATATATATAAAGGTATAAAAGCTATGAAACCTTGGGTGAAAGTTAGTACCTGCCCGGTAGGTAAATACCGTGATACTTCTCGTTACCCCTCCCGTGGATGGAATGCTTTCTTTACCGTTTATCAGGACCCGCAAGGTTGGATGGGAGAAGGTATTATGGATCAGATTTATCCGATGATGTATTTCCAGGGAAACAATTTCTACCCTTTCGCCCTCGACTGGCAGGAACAGAGCAACGGACGGCAGGTGATTCCGGGACTCGGCATTTATTTTCTCCATCCCGATGAAGGTAAATGGACACGCGACGAAATAGATCGTCAGATGAACTTTATCCGCAAGCAGAAAATGGCGGGTGAAGGGCATTACCGGGTGAAATACCTGATGGAGAACACGCAGGGGATTTATGATGAATTATCCGAGAATTTTTATGCATACCCTGCTTTACAGCCTCCGATGCCATGGTTAGATAATATTGCGCCAACTGCTCCTTCTGTACTGAAAGTTACTCACATTGATAATGGATATACGGAATTAACCTGGCAGGCTGCTACTGATAACGATCAGCGCAACAAGCCATGTATGTTATTTATGCTTCTAATGATTATCCGGTAGATATCAACCGACCAGAAAATATCGTTGCACAAAATATTCGAGAGACGAGTTACGTATATGCCCCTATCCTGCCTTGGAATGCAAAAAAGCACTTCGCAGTGACGGCTATTGACCGCTATGGAAATGAAAGTACAGCGACACAGGAGCAAACGGTCCAGCAGTAAACCAAGTATTTAGAATCGACTTATTTGTTTCAAAACAGTATAAAAAAGAATGGAACGGTGCAGAAATGAACGAAAGTTTTTCCTACTATAAAGTTGAAAAACGGTTCTTCGTCAAATTTGGTGGTACTTCTTCTATTGTGAATAAAGAATCTTGCTCTCAGTAGTTTGCTTCCTGCCCTATTGTACATCTGCCTTTTTACCGCTTTAATTTTATTCACTGTCCCCTCCAGTAATCCGTTACTGAAGGGGATATCAATAGCTGCCTGTACTGCCTCCCAGTCTTTTTCAATACCATATGCAAAGTTCGTCAGTGCATATTCCGTGTTGCCTTCGCTTTTTCAATCCACTTTCTAATATCCTTATCATAAGTGTTCCCATTAATCATATCTCTGAAATTCTGACACACGCTTAAGAGTTCTTTAATCTGTGGTGAGGACTTATATAGTTCCGCTAGTTTAGGATTATCCGATTCTCCCTTTAGAATGTATTTGCGTATCTGATTCTGTGAAACTCTCTGTGTTTTACTTCCGTTTTCAATGCTCTCATTATGCTCCTTGACTTCCTTCCTCTTTTGTTGATACATTTTTCGCAAGCTGGATGTTATCCTTCCAATAAGTGCGCCACTGATTTTACTCCCCATTTTTTGTGCCAATATTTTTCGGGTAATACAGCCCGCACTAATGATTGTAGCCAGTTCGGATACATATTTAAGAGCTGTCTTCTGTTGCTCATTCAAGTATGCCCCTATTCTCCTGTTGTGAATGAGCTTATAAATGTAGCGACTTTTCTTGCCCAAATGCGCGGCTGTCTGCTCAATGGTCATCCCCTGCATTTTTAAGTTCAGGCTTTCCCTGTATATCTTCAATTTTTCTCTGTGTCGGACATCTCCCATGTTAAATATGTCCTGAAGAATTAACGAAGAAGCCGTGTCTCTGTCAGGATATTCGTATTTGAGCTTTTGCTTGGTCTGACGAATCATTTTCTCTATTTCCGGTATCATCGTGTCCGTCATATTCTTGGTTAGATGGAACCGGTCGCAGATTTGTGTAACACCAGGGATTATTCTGTTTATAGCCTCTGTGAAACATCTTCCACGGTCTCTCGTTATATATTGTATTTGAGGATTCCGGGTGAGCCAGTTATCAAGCGCTTCTCCGTTTCTATCCTCTAACAAAGCAATAGGCATGTGTGTCATCTGGTCTACGACCACACTCATATAATCCTTACCTTTTTTATAGGCAAAATCATCAATACCTACATAAATACTTTTATTATGCATAGGATTATGTTGCCCGCACTGTTGTAGGATGCGTAAGCAGGAAGAGCTACTGGCCGTTATATGGAACAGCTGCAAAAGAGAAGAGGCCTTTCGGGAAGTAAGTTCCAAGCTTATCGATCTGATGCGTTCCTCAACAAGATAGCTCCGTCTACCATACCGACGAGCCAGAAAAGACAACGGTTCGCAGAATATTTTTCGCGGACAAGAAACATTTTCGCAATAATATTTGCCAACCTTTATGACTAACTCCAAAGTATGACCGTAAACTTCAAGATCCTGAATATGACGGGAGTAATAACTGTGTAATCGGTGACTGAAATGTCCGCAATAAGGACAGGAAGCCCCCTTGCCAGCCGTATGTAAAAAGACCGTCAATGAACCAACAGCTTCAGAGATACCATCTTGTTGCAGATTATCGTAGCCAGGACTGAATCTGAAATCATGGAATAATCCCCTATTTGTAGGAGGATTTTCTTTTTTTGATGTATATTTGTACGTTGTAGATATGGCTTGTTGCATTGTAACTCTTAATGATGTGGTGTCTTTAAAGTTACTAAAAAGCAAACATATCTACAACTTTTATAGGATTAAGAAAGAAGAAGAGGAAAACCATCGAAATAAAAAAGAGATTACCACCAAATTTGACGAAGAACCTGAAAAACATAAAAACATCTGCCACCTGCAACCAAACGCATGTAATACAGTAGTTAATAAGTAGTTAGAACGTGGCAGATACCTGTGGCAGATAGGTTGCAGATAAAGTATCTGCAACACGTTATATAATCAAAGAAAAAGCCTTGATTCCTTTATGCAAAGCTATGGGATAATTGGGATCACTCTATGGAGAAATGACAGTGTCTCTACGGGGAAACGACAGTACAATCCTTACCTAGAAACTGTAGTGTCCCGCCTTATAAACTCTCGTTTCCTGCCGTGGAAACTGTAATTTCTAATGCCGGAAACGACAGTTCCCCGCCTGGAAACGGGAAGTTAATGTATACAATAAACTTTTGCACTCATGGAGAATTAGTTTATGTAAGGTTTATACTGTGTTGCAGATACTTTATCTGCAACCTATCTGTCGCAGGTATCTGCCACGTTCTAACTACTTATTAACTACTGTATTACATGCGTTTGGTTGCAGGTGGCAGATGTTTTCATGTTTTTTCAACTTTATAGAGGAGGATTACGCATTAAAATTAGGGTCACAACCGTAAGTCATAAAACAAATTCACCTCTGTGTCCTCCGTGTCCTCTGTGGTGAAAACCGTGCAAGAATGAGCTAAATGATAATTTTCCAGTTAAACAAAATTATAACGCCCGTTCTTTGAGATATTGAAAACGAAATATTACGAAAATAATGATTATCTTTGAACCACTAAAAGGAAAATAACAATGAATGACCTGCTTCGTAAACTCTATCGGATACAGACCTTTGAGAAACTTCGTAAGGGCGATTATCTATATGTAGATAAAACAGAGCTTGTATGGAAAATAGCTTATACATCTACTCCATACTTCCTGAGCCGTCCACGCCGTTTTGGTAAAAGTCTTCTTCTCTCTTACCTTTGAAGCCTACTTTGAAGGAAAGAAAGAACTCTTCGAAGGGCTTGCCATTGAAAAACTGGAAACGAAATGGGAAAAGCATCCTGTGCTGCATCTGGATTTAAATGCCGAGAAGTACGATTCCCCAGAAAGACTTTATGATATCCTCAGCCGTCAACTCACCTTATGGGAAATCCAATATGGCAAAGGAATAGACGAGAACACTCTTTCCGGTCGTTTCTCCGGCGTCATCCGTCGTGCCTACGAACAAACCGGTAGCAGCGTCGTAGTTCTGGTAGACGAATACGACAAACCTCTATTGCAAGCTTTAGGCAATGATGTCTTACTGGATGAATACCGTAAAACTCTGAAAGCCTTTTACGGAGTATTGAAAAGTGCCGACCGCTACCTACGTTTCGTCTTCCTCACAGGAGTAACGAAATTCTCACAAGTAAGTGTATTCAGTGACCTCAACCAATTGCAGGACATCACTTTATGGCCCGATTACGGAACCCTTTGCGGCATCACTCTTCAAGAATTATTGGATACCTTCCAGCCGGAAATCAAGATACTGGCAGCCAATAATTCCATTTCTTATGATGACGCGGTACAACGAATGACACGTCTCTACGATGGCTATCATTTTTGCATTAATTCAGTAGGTATCTTCAACCCGTTCAGTGTACTGAAATGTCCTGAAATCAAAAGTGTTACGACAATTACTGGTTCCAGACCGGCACACCGACTTTCCTCGTCGAGATGCTGCAAGAAACCGAATACGACCTGCGTACTTTGCTTGACGGGATCGAAGCACCGTCTTCCATGTTCTCCGAATATCGTGTAGATTCCAATAATCCGATTCCGTTAATTTACCAAAGTGGCTATCTGACGATAAAAGATTTCGATAGGGAATTTGGTAACTATCTATTGCAATTTCCTAATGATGAAGTCCGCTACGGCTTCATTAATTTCCTGGTTCCATTTTACACCGGAGTGAGAAACAGTGACCAAGGATTTTACATCGGCAAGTTTGTACAAGAACTTCGTTCGGGAGACTACGATGCCTTTCTCACCCGCCTGCAAGCCTTCTTTGCCGATTTCAACTACGAATTGAACGAGCAGACAGAGCGTCACTACCAAGTGGTTTTCTATATTGTCTTCAAACTTATGGGACAGTTCACCGATGCCGAAGTACGCAGCGCCCGCGGTCGTGCAGATGCCGTAGTGAAAACACCTAAATATATCTATGTCTTCGAATTCAAGCTGCATGACACGGCAGAAGCGGCATTGAAGCAGATCGACGATAAAGGCTATCTGATACCGTATCAGGCAGACGGACGTGAAGTGATAAAGATCGGGGTAGAGTTCAGTGCGGAAAAACGCAATATCAGTCGCTGGCTGGTGTGAACAGATAAAGTTAAATATTATCAGGAGTTACCCATATCCACGCCCGATAACAACTTCTCCTATGAACAGGAACCAAAGGTAAATAACCGGAGTACACTCTACCTTCCCTGATTTTCAACGGATAAGTTGCGGACATTCGTTCATGTTCCTGCAAGGCTTCACCTTCCGAAGGATGATAATCAATCACAAAACGCCCTATTGAACCTGGATGTACATAATGGTCATATAAAAACGCGCAACAACATCCCATATTCATGCCGACAGTATTGATTTCCACACAGGGAT
>ENA-OQJX01000786-OQJX01000786.1-human-gut-metagenome-genome-assembly--contig:-NODE-786-length-12018-cov-3.265999_pt1 | contig 12018 bp, 17 predicted proteins | sample MGYA00242615_ERZ504782 | MGnify/ENA primary metagenome ERZ504782 (study PRJEB26092, sample SAMD00036354) | human gut metagenome | host: Homo sapiens | study: EMG produced TPA metagenomics assembly of... | reverse complement strand
GCTGCGGTGCTTGGCCCCACGCCGGCAGCATGAAAGATCAACGACACCTACCGCTACAAACTTACCATCAAGTTGCCGCAACGACCGCCGCTTCCGCGACCACGATGCGCAGCACGACTGGAAAGATACGAACAGGAAAAACTTCCGTCCAAGGCCACCGTTGCGGTGGACCTGCACTCGGACGGTGACATCTGATTTGGAGGTACCATAAATGGCTATCCGCAATATTGTAAAAGAGGGCGATCCCATCCTGAACAAGGTCTGCCGCCCCGTCACCACCTTTGATGACCGTCTGGCTACCCTGCTGGACGACATGCACGAGACCATGATCGCCGCCGACGGCGTGGGTCTGGCCGGCCCGCAGGTGGGCATGCTGCGCCGTCTGTTCGTGGTGTGGGACACCACCGACGCGCCCGAGGAGATCCCGGAGGATTACGAATATAAGTTCATCGACTTCGTCAACCCGGAAATTCTGGCTGTATCCGAGGAAGAGGAGACCGCCTACGAGGCTGTCTGTCCTTCCCGGGCCACAACGGCGCTGTGACCCGCCCCGCCGCGGTCAAGGTGCGCGCACAGGACCGCCACGGTGAGTGGTTCGAGCTGGAAGCTGAGGATCTGCTGGGCCGCTGCATCCAGCACGAGAACGACCATCTGGACGGCATTACCATCATGCAGTCCAGCGAGTATTTCTATGAGGATACCGAAGAGGGCAAAAAAGCTGCCCGCGAAGCGAAAGGAAACAAGTAATGCGCATTTTGTTCATGGGCACGCCGGATATTGCCGCAGAGTGCCTCAAAGCCCTGTATGCCGCCGGACATGACATCTGCGCGGTGTACACCCGGCGGGACAAGCCGGTTGGCCGCAAGCAGGTGCTTACCGCACCCCCGGTCAAGGAAGTGGCCCTTGCCCACGGCACGCCGGTGTTCCAGCCCCGCACCCTGCGGGACGGCAGCGAGGACGAGAACATCCGCGCACTGGCCCCGGAACTGATCGTGGTGGTGGCTTACGGCTGCATCCTGCCGAAGTCTGTGCTGGAAGCGCCGAAGTACGGCTGCATCAACCTGCATGTCTCCCTGCTGCCCAAGTACCGCGGCAGCGCCCCGGTGCAGTGGGCCGTGCTGAACGGCGATGCCGAGACCGGCGTTTCCATCATGCAGATGGACGAGGGCCTTGACACCGGCGATGTGCTCTGCTGCGAGAAGATCGCCATTGACCCGGAGGAGACCAGCGGCCAGCTGTTTGACCGCGTGACTGCCGTGGGTGCACGGGTGCTGTGCGAGGTGGTGCCCGCCATCGCCGCCGGAACGCTGAAGCCCCAGCCGCAGGATCATGAGAATGCCTGCCTTGCACCTATGCTGAACAAGGAGATGGCAGAGTTCCGCCTGACCGAATCGGCTGCCCACATCCACAACTGGGTGCGCGGCATGAACCGTGGCCCGGTGCATGGTTCGTCACCTCCGGCGGCAAAAAGCTCAAGGTGATGGAGTGCCGTGCCGTGGAAGCTCACGGCGAAGCGCCCGGCACCGTGCTGGCCACAAAGCCGCTCACGGTGGCTTGCGGTGAGGGGGCCGTCCAGCTGCTGAATGTGGTGCCGGAAGGCAAAAAGCCCATGGACGGCACCGCCTTTGCGGCCGGTCAGCGCCTGAAAACGGGGGATATCCTCTGATGGCGGCGAATCCCCGCGCGGCGGCAGTGGCGGCGCTGGTGCGGCAGGAGCAGGATGGTTTTTCCAACCTTGTTCTGGATGCCGAACTCAAGCGCCAGCAGCTGGAAGGCCGCGATAAAGCTTTTGCCAGCGCCATCTTTTACACGGTGCTGGAACACCGGGGCACGCTGGACTACATCCTGTGCCAGTTCCTGCCCAAGGGCCTTGCCAAGCTGGATGCACCGGTGCGCGAAATATTGCGCGCGGCGCTGGCACAGGCCCGCTATATGCAGGTGCCGGTGTCCGCTGCGGTGAACGAAGCCGTCAAGCTGACCCGTGCCTTCAAAAATCCAGCGCATCCGGTCTGGTCAACGCCGTGCTGCGCAAGGCGTGCAGCTACGACCTGAGCACCGCAAGCTTCAAAAACGAAGTGGAGCGGCTCATGGTGCTTGGCTCTGCCGGGCGGGATGTGGCGGAATTTCTGCACAAAAACTACCCGGACGAAGCACTGGATATCCTTACCTACAAGGCCGACGGCGGCATGACCAGCCTGCGGGCGAACCCGCTGAAAGGCAGTGCCGATGAGCTTTGTGCAAAGCTGCTGGCTTCCGGCGCAAAGGAAGCAAAGCGGGGCATTGTGCCCGGCAGTGTGCTGGCCCGGTTCGAGGGCAGCCCGGCGGAAAATGAGTTGTTCCGGCAGGGGTACTTCCATGTGGAAGGGCAGGCCAGCCAGCTGGCGGCGCTCTGCGTGGACGCACAGCCCGGAGAAACAGTCATCGACCTGTGCGCCGCGCCCGGCGGCAAGACCATCCTGCTGGCCGAGCAGATGCACAGCACCGGCAGGCTTTACAGCTGTGATGCCGCCGAGAACCGCGTGGGCCTGATCCGCACGGCAGTGCAGCGCATGGGCCTTGCCAATGTGGAAGCCTGTGCAACGATGCCACAAAGGTGAACCCGGCCCTGCCGCAGGCCGACCGTATTTTAGCGGATGTGCCTGCAGCGGCCTTGGCATTCTGGCAAAAAAGCCGGATCTGCGCTACAAAAAGCTGGAATCGGCCCGCGAAGCTGAATTATTGGCCACGCAGTCGGCCATCCTCGATACGGCGGCACAGCTGCTGAAAGCGGGCGGCAGGCTGGTGTACTCCACCTGCACCATCGACCGGCAGAAAACCAGCAGCAGATCGCGGCATTTCTGGCCCGCCACCCGGAGTTTACGGTGGTGGAGCCTGCCGCAGCGCTGCCCGCCGGGATGACGGCAGGGGAGCACGGCGCGCTTTCGGTGCCCACCCGCACCGGCATGGACGGTTTTTTCCTGTGTGCCATGCAGAAAAACGGGGAAAAGCTGCAATGAAACAGGTGGCTTGTTCGTAAAAAACAATAGGAGAACACAATGGAACAAAAACGCTGTATCTCTTCCTTTACGCTGGCAGAGCTGACCGCTGAACTGAAAGCGATGGGTCAGCCGGGCTTCCGGGCAAAGCAGATCTTCCACTGGGTGCACCAGAAGCTGGTCACCGAGTTTTCTGCCATGACCGACCAGCCCAAGACCCTGCTGGCAAAGCTGGAAGAAAGCTTCTATATTGCCGCGCCCAAGATCGAGCGCAGGCAGGAAGCAAAGGACGGCACGGTAAAATATCTGCTGCGCATGGCGGACGGCAACTGCATCGAGACCGTCGTGATGCGCTACCACTACGGCAACACGGTGTGTGTGTCCACACAGGTGGGCTGCCGCATGGGCTGCCGCTTCTGCGCGTCCACCCAGGCGGGCCGCGTGCGCGATCTGGAAGCCGGCGAGATCTGCTCTGAGATCTATACCGCCCAGAAGGATATCGGGGAGCGCATTTCCCACATCGTGCTCATGGGCATTGGCGAACCGCTGGATAACTTTGACGAAGTGATGAAGTTTCTGGAGAACATCACCTCGCCCGAGGGCGTGAACATCGGGATGCGCAACATCAGCCTTTCTACCTGCGGTCTGGTGCCCAAGATCGACCAGCTGGCCGAGAAAAAGCTGCAGCTGACCCTCTCGGTGTCGCTGCACGCACCCAACAATGAAATTCGCAGCGGCATGATGCCGGTGAACGATGCCTATCCCGTGGAAGTGCTGATGCAGGCCGTGCGCCGCTATCAGGACACCACCGGCCGCCGCGTGAGCTTTGAATATTCCATGGTGCGCGGTGTCAACGATTCCGATGCCTGCGCCAGACAGCTGGCAAACCTGATCCGGGGCATGGGTGCCCATGTGAACCTGATCCCCATCAACCCGGTGGACGGCAGCCCGTACTCGGCCACCGATGCAGCCAACGTGCACCGCTTCCAGCAGAAGCTGGAGAGCCTTGGCGTGAACGCTACGGTGCGCCGCCGCCTTGGCAGCGAGATCAGCGCTGCATGCGGCCAGCTGCGCCGTGACGAAATGAACGGGAAAGCGTAAATATTAAAGGGAGAAGCCTATGAAACTTGCAGGAAAAACGGATGTCGGCAGGGTCCGGCAGGATAATCAGGACGATTATCGCGCAGGAGAACTGCCCGGCGATGCCGCATGGCTGCTGGTATGCGACGGCATGGGCGGTGCACGCGGCGGCAGGGAAGCCAGCCAGAGCGCGTGCGATGTGATCGAGCGCTGCTTTCAGGAGCAGTATGCTTCCAAGTGCCTGCCCGGCGAGGAAGAGACCTTCCTGAAAAAAACACTGCTCAGCGCCAACCGCTTTGTGTTCCAGAAGGCCTGCGGGAGGAAGAACTGGCGGGCATGGGCACCACGGCTGTGTGCGCACTGGTGCGCGGCGGCAAGGTGTTCCTGTGTCATGCAGGCGACTCGCGGGCGTACCTGTACCGGGACGGCAGGCTCGCCCAGCTCACCCACGACCACTCCTATGTGCAGGAGCTGGTGGACTGCGGCACCATTACCGTGGAGGAAGCCGAGCACCACCCTCAGAAGAACATCATCACCAAGGCGCTGGGCGTGGACTACCGGCTGGACTCGGAGTTCACCACCGCACCGCTGCAGAAAGGGGATATCCTGCTGCTGTGCTCGGACGGCCTGACCAATGCCGTGCCCAGAGAACAGCTGGAACAGCTGCTGCGCACCGGCAGGTTCTACGACCTGCCGGACCTTCTGATCCGCACGGCCAACGAGAACGGCGGCCCGGATAACATCACCGCGCTGCTGCTGTGTGTGGAGGAGGTGCGCTGATGGACAACCTGATCGGCAAAAAGCTGGACGGCCTGTATGAGGTGCGGGAGCTGATCGGTTCCGGCGGCATGGCAAACGTCTACAAGGCGGTCATGCTGGGGCACAACGGCCCGGTGCCTGCCGGTACCGTGGTGGCGGTAAAGGTGCTGCGGCAGGAGTATATGCACGACCCGGACCTTGTGCGCCGCTTTAAAAATGAATCCAAGGCCATCTCGCTGCTGAACCACCCCAACATCGTAAAAGTGTACGATGTATCGGTGAATGATGATCTGCAGTATATCGTGATGGAATATGTGGACGGCATGACATTGCGCGAGTACCTGAACCAGCGCGGCGGCAGGCTGACCAACCGGGAGACCGTGCACTTCATCTCCCAGATCTTAAAGGCGCTGGAACATGCCCACGCCAACGGTGTGGTGCACCGGGACATCAAGCCCCAGAACATCATGCTTTTGGACAACGGCCAGCTGCGCATGATGGATTTTGGCATTGCGCGCATCTCCCGTGCCGAGAACCAGCTGCTGAGCGGCAAGGCCATGGGCAGCGTGCACTATATCAGCCGGAGCAGGCCAAGGGCGATGAGACCGACTGCACCAGCGATATCTACTCGGTGGGCGTGATGATGTACGAGATGCTCAGCGGTCATCTGCCCTTTGATGCAGACGACATGGTGGAAGTTGCCATCAAGCAGATCTCCGATCAGCCGAAGTCTTTGCACGAGATCGCGCCGGAGGTGCCGAATGCACTGGTGGAGATCACCGAAAAGGCCATGGCAAAGCTGCCGCAGAACCGCTACGCATCCGCCCGCGAAATGCTGGATGCGCTGGACACCTACGTGCACAACCCCTCCGTGATGTTCGAGTACAAGTATATTACAGAAGATGCTCCCGAAAAGGTGGTGAAACGTACCATGAACCAGAACCGTGCAAACCGTCAGGCCGAAAAGCCTGCGCCCCGCGGCAAAAAGGCCGCACCGCGCAAGAAAAAGCGCACCATCTTCCTGCCGGCACTGTTCGGCGTTACCATTGCATTTGCACTGGCGTGCCTTGCGCTGTGCTGGATGATCCTGAACGATTCCTCCAACCTGATGAACAACAAGGCCGATATCACGCTGGGCGATTATATCGGTATGACGCAGGACGAGGCTGCTGCCACCGAGCAGGTGGTCTCCGGCCAGATCAGCGTTACCTGGGAGCAGGAGTACAACAGTAACTATGCGGCGGGCTATATCTATAAGCAGTCGCCGGTGTCCGGCCGCACGGTGCGCGAGGGCCAGAATGTGACCCTGACTGTGAGCCTTGGCACCCAGTACGTTACCGTACCGGACCTGACCAACTATGTGCAGGCCGATGCAGAGCAGCAGCTCAAGGAGCTGGGTGTCTCGGTGCTGGTAACGCAGGCTGTGGATACCTCTGTGGCATCCGGCGCGGTGATCCGCACCGACCCGGCGGCGGGCAGTCAGGTGGCTGCAGGCAGCACTGTGGTGATGTATATCAGCCGCCCGCAGGTGGCAACCACCACCAAGGTGCCCTCGCTGACCGGCATGAGCACCGCTGATGCCCGCACCCTGCTGGTGCAGAACCATCTGGCCTTGGCAGCCAGACCGAGCAGTACAGCGACCAGCCGGTGGGCACTGTCATCAGTCAGAACCCGGCGGCAGGCTCTACCACAAAGCTGAACGGCCGCGTGAACATTGTGGTAAGCGCAGGGCCGGAGCCTGCACCGGAACCGGAAGCACCCAGCGACAGCACCACCGGCGGCGACTGGTGGAGCGGCCTGTTTGGCAGCAGCTCCTCTTCTTCCAGCACCGAGACCGGCACCGAACAGGGCACAGCGGGCAGCGGCGACCCTTCGCAGAAACCGCTGACCGACTGGTGGTCCTCGCTGCTGAGCTGACGGAGGCGTGCATGAAGGGATATATCACAAAGGGCATCGGCGGCTTTTACTATGTGAAAACGCCGGAGGGCATTGTGGAATGCAAGCCCCGCGGCATTTTCCGCAAGCAGAAGATCACGCCGGTGGCGGGCGATGAGGTGACGCTGGAGACCGAGAACGGTGCAGCCGTCATTGCCGAGATCGCACCGCGCAAAAATGTGTTCGTGCGGCCTCCGGTGGCAAATCTGGATGTGCTGTTCCTTGTGGCCAGCACCACCCAGCCCACGCCCAGCACGCTGGTGCTGGATAAGCTTGCCGCCATTGCGGTGGACAAGGGCGTGCAGCCGGTGATCGTGTGCACCAAGGGCGACTTGGCCGAGGCGGAATTCCTGCGTAAGGCCTACGAAAAATCGACTGCCGTTCATCCGCATCGATTACAAGACCGGCGGCGGGCTGGACGAGGTGAAGCAGTGGATCAGCGGCAGGCTGTGTGCGTTCTGCGGCAACTCCGGCGTGGGAAAATCCACCCTTTTGAACCATCTGCTGCCGGAAGCAGAGCGCGAGACCAGTGCCATCAGCCAGAAGCTGGGCCGCGGCCGCCACACCACCCGTGAGGTGACGATCTTTGAAGCCTTTGGCGGGCGCATTGCGGATACGCCGGGCTTTGCCAGTCTGGAAGCGAACCGCGCCGGGTTCATCCCCAAGGAAAATCTGGAGCATGCGTTCCCGGAGTTCGGGCCTTATCTGGCCAGTGCCAGTTCACCGGCTGCTCCCACCGCAGCGAAAAAGGCTGTGCCGTGCGCGCCGCACTGGCCGAGGGCAGGCTCTCCCAGACCCGGTACGACAGCTACTGTGCCATGTACGAGGAAGTCAAGGACGTGAAGGATTGGCAGCGCCCGAAAGTATAAAGGATAAGGAAGAGATTCATGTCACGCTGTGTGATCATTTCGGCCTGCCCGGTTTCTCCGGAGCTGGCAGAGGCCCTGCGGCCGGACGACTTTATCATTGCCTGTGATGCAGGCTACCGCAACTGCGCACCTCTGGGGCGTAGACCCAACATCATCGTGGGCGACTTTGACACCGCCCCCTGCCCGGAACAGCAGGACGACGATATCATCGTCCTGCCCCATGTGAAGGACGATACCGACACCGAGTATGCCGCAAAGCTGGTCTCGGAAAAGGGCTTTGACGAGGTGCTGCTGCTGGGCGGCCTTGGCGGCAGACGGGTGGAGCACACCCTTGCAAACCTGTGCACCGGCCTTGGGCTGGAACAGCGCGGTGTGCGCACTACCCTGCTGGATGAGCGCAGCCGCATCACCTACGTGATGCCCGGCGAGACCCGCCGCTACCCGAAGGAGAAGTACTTCTTCTTCTCGGCCTTCCCGATGGAGGCAGGGCGCAGGGCGTGTGCGAGCGCGGCTCCTACTATGAGCTGACCGATGCGGAGCTGACCGCCAGCTACCCGCTGGGCGTCAGCAACGAGTACGCTGCCGGGTCGGACTGCATCACCATCTCCACCCGCAGCGGTGCGCTGGTGGTGGTGGAGACCATCGCAGACTGAGCGCTGCTGCCCTTGCCGGAACGTTCCGGTCCCTGCCTGCATAGGATGGGCCAGAAAACGGAAAGGCGGGGAGCATATGCAGGTAGTTGTGATCCGAAGCCCCAAGGCGCTGCGCGGCATTCTGCGCAGACTGTTCGGCATTCAAAAACAGTAAAAAAGATCCCCTCGCTGCTGGTCGGCGGGGGATCTTGCTTCATAATACTCCTTTTTATTGCGTCAAGGCGTTGTAACCGGCATCGAACGCCTGCATAAAATCAGTGATCTCCTGTTCCGTGGTCAGGTGGCTCAGGCTGATGCGCCACGAGGACAGCGCGTTGCGCCGGTCATGGCTTACGGCAAACACGGCGCGGGAGGCAGGCCGTCCGAAGAGCAGGCCGATTTGACCGAGACGCATACGCCCCTGGCATCCAGCTCCCGCTGGAACACGGTGCCCTTCACGTTCTGTACGCTCAGGTTTAAAATCTGCGGCACGGCGGTGTCCGGGCTGTTGATGCGCACCTTGGGGTATTGGGCAAGCCCGGTGCGCAGGCGGGCGTTCAGGGCGCGGATGTGCTCCACCCGGGCGGGCAGCTCGCTCACTGCCTTTTCCAGCGCCAGCGCCAGCGAACAGGCCAGCGCCACGGTGGGGGTGCCGCTGCGGTAGATGGTGGTGCTCTCGCCGCCATGGATGAGCGGCTCCAGCGCAAGGCCGCGTCGCTTGACCAGCGCACCGATGCCGTTCAGCCCGTAGAACTTGTGGGCGGTCAGGCTCATGGTGTCGATGCCCTCAAAGCTGACCGGCAGCTTTCCGATGGCCTGCGTGGCATCCACATGGAAGTGGCAGTGGGGGCAGGCCTTCAACATTTCCGCGATCTCGGCCACCGGCTGCACCACGCCCAGCTCACTGTCCACGGCAGTGACGGCCACCAGAATGGTGTCCGGGCGCAGCAGTTCTTTCAGGTGGGCAAGGTCCACCGTGCCGTCCTGCCGGATGTCCACAAGGTCGATCTCGTATCCCTGCTCCTGCAGGGCGGTCAGGCTGCCGCTCACCGAGGAGTGCTCCAGCGGGGTGGAAATGATGTGTCTGCCATGGTGGCGCTCCAGCCGGGCGATGCTCTTGATGGCAAAGTTGTTGGCCTCGCTGGCACCGGATGTATAGATGATCTCGGCGGGCTGCACATTCAGACTGCGGGCAATGCTCTGGGTGGCGGCATCGATGGCAGCCTTTGCGGCAGTGCCTGCTGCGTGGCGGGAATTGGCATTGCCCGGGCAATTGCGCTCCACCTCGCAAAAGCGCTGTAAAACCGCTTCGTCTACCGGGGTATTGGCGGAATAATCCAGATAGATCATAAACTCTCCTGATAATTCTCTTATAATACAGATTACAATGGTAGGCTATATTATAGTGCGCTTTGGGCCGGATTGCAAGAGAAGCGGCGCAAACTTCCGGGCTGGAAATACAGGAGAATTAAGCAAAATAGTTGCACGGCGGCAAAAAGTCTGCTATAATCTCTTGAAGGACTGCCCGCCGCGGCCTTTTGCGGGGCTTTTGGCGGCGGTTTGGAAAGAGCCTGAATGAAAGGGGGAGCGCACCATGCTGCACAAGAATCATCGACTGCGCTGTATTGCACTTCTCATTTCCGGGCGGGATCATTGTTCCCAAATTTCAGGGGCATTGCCGTTTTGCTGACGGCGGTGCCTCTTTTTTTGGGGCTGCGAGTTCTGTAGGAGGCAGAAAAACTTCATGAGCGAAAAGATCGATTACTCCAAAGGCATTTACGACGCGCGCCAGCTGGGCGCAGGCCGCATGTTCATTCTGGGCGTGCAGCACATGTTTGCCATGTTCGGCGCAACGGTGCTGGTGCCGCTGCTCACCGGCCTGAGCGTTTCCACCACCCTGCTGTGCGCAGGTCTGGGCACCCTGCTGTTCCACCTCATTACCAAAAAGAAGGTGCCTGCATTGGCAGAGTTCCCATAAAACAGTATTTGCAAAAGTTCCCACAATGGGGAAGATTTAGCGTGACTTCGGTCACGCTTTTTCTTTTGCTTCCAGTTCATCCAGAGGGATGTACCCCAGCCCATCGTACTTGATATGGATGTGCTGCACCCGTTTTCCGCTAGACTTATCCGGGGCATCCACATAGATGGCCGATACAAGTTCACGGAGAGCATAAGGGGTGAGTTCTTCAATATGAACGTACTTGTGCGCCTTCTGGACGAACTTTTCAATATTCTCGATCTGCTGTTCCTGTACTTCAATTTCCTGCTGGATGGAGAGAACTTCCTCTTCCAGCTGCTTCTGCTCGGCATCGTAGCTCTGGCTCATCATGTCGAAGCGGTCATCGCTCAGCTTTCCACTGGCGTTGTCCTCGTAGATTTTCATAAACAGCCGTTTAAGGTCTGCAATCCGCTTCTCATTCCGGGCAAGCTGCTTCTTCAGGACTGTCAGCTTTTCGGTGCTTTCCACCCGAAGCTGCTCCTCCATGACCTTGCGGAAGTAGTCTTCATGACGGAGAATGTAGTCCGTCACCCGCTGAACATGACTCAGCACACGTCCTTCCAGAACCTTTACCCGGATGAAGTGTCCCTTGCACTTGCTCCTGTTCTTTTTGTGCAGAGAGCAATCAAAGAAGTCTTGACTGAAGTCCCTGTTATTGGACGAACCATATTGCATCTTGGAACCGCAGTCAGCGCAGTAGACCATACCGGAGAAAATGCTGCTCTTGCCTGTCCGGGTCATGCGGTGACGCTGATTACGAATCTCCTGAACCTTTTTAAACACATCATCGTCGATAATGCGTTCATGGGTATCCAGGAAGATAGCCTGATTCTCCACAGGATTAAAATGCTTCTTCTTGTCCCAGATAGAATTGGTATAGGTCTTGAAGTTGACTGTGCAGCCAGTGTACTCCCGACGTTCCAGAATCAAACTTACTGCTTTTTTATCCCAGCGGTAAGGGTCTTCTGGGGCGGGTGCGTTTGTACTCCGGCCATGGCTCAACTTGTAGGCGGTAGGAGTCAGAACTTTATCTGCCCACAGTTGGTTAGCAATTTGGGTCGGCCCACGGCCTTCCATGCACATGGAGAAGATGCGCTTCACGACCGCAGCCGCTTCCGAGTCAACGAGCCAATGTTTCGGGTTCTCCGGGTCTTTTACATAGCCGTACGGCACATTGACCGTCAGCGGTACTCCACGCTCTCCCTTGGCCTTCTGAACAGCCCGAATCTTGCGGCTGGTATCGCGGGCGTAAAACTCGTTGAACCAGTTCTTAATGCCCGCAAAATCGTTGTTTACGCTGTTCGGGTCAATGGTGTCGTAGTTGTCGTTAATGGCAATGTAGCGAACGCCATACTGGGGAAAGGTGAAGTTGGTGTACAGACCTGTCAAGGCAGAATTACGCCCCAGTCGGGACAAATCCTTTGTGATAACGATTCCTACACGCCCTGCTTCAATCTCGACCAGCATACTCTGAAAGCCGGGACGGTCATAGTTCGTGCCGGAATATCCATCGTCCACAAAGAACACCGGGTTCGGAAAGTGATTCTTCTTAGCGTATTCCAGAAGAATAGCCTTCTGGTTCTCAATGGACAGGCTTTCGCCGAGTCGCTCGTCCTCCTGCGACAGTCGGCAGTAAAGTGCTGTGATTTTATTCGTTGCTCCAGACATTGTTGTGTCCTCCTTACTCTGTGGAGCAACTGTCGGTACAGGATTGGTTACCGGGTCAAGTATAGCAGAATTGGACGCAGTTGTCATTCGTCTGCACCCTC
>ENA-OQJX01000785-OQJX01000785.1-human-gut-metagenome-genome-assembly--contig:-NODE-785-length-12095-cov-1.301053_pt1 | contig 12095 bp, 16 predicted proteins | sample MGYA00242615_ERZ504782 | MGnify/ENA primary metagenome ERZ504782 (study PRJEB26092, sample SAMD00036354) | human gut metagenome | host: Homo sapiens | study: EMG produced TPA metagenomics assembly of... | reverse complement strand
GATCTGCAGGAGTTTACTTCCGGCTTGATTCCGGGCTAGCTTGGGTCAATTGTTTCTTGGTTTGGATTTTCTGCAATTTTTGTTTTGCTTCTGTTGCTAATCCGTTGATTGCTGCGTAGTCGATGTTTTCTTGGAATCTTTTTCGCTTTCCATGCGTTTTAATTTTTCTACTTTTTCCATGGCTTTTTTGATGTAGCTTCATATTTGATTTGGATTTCTACTTGTTCGATTTCTTTTCGTGTTAATTCTTCATTCTCTGGAATAAACCGTAGAAGATCTGCATAAGTAATCTCAGGCGTCTTAAAAAGTCGCTTGCTAGTACGCCATCTTTTAGAGGTGCCGCATTAATCGTCGCTAAAAAGGCTTGAACTTCTTCTGTTGGTTTGATCCGTACATTCATCAAACGTTTGATTTCTTGTTCAACTGCTTCTTTTTTCTTCAAATAAGCCTTGTATTGGTCCTCTTTTACTAAGCCCACACGGTGACCCATTTCTGTCAATCGCAAATCTGCATTATCATGACGTAAAAGCAGACGGTATTCAGCACGTGAAGTCAGCAAACGGTAAGGCTCGTTCGTTCCTTTTGTCACCAAATCATCGATCATGACACCGATGTAACCATCACTTCGTTTGATCACTAAAGGCTCTTTTCCTTGAACTTTCAAAGCTGCATTGATACCAGCAATCAGTCCTTGTCCAGCCGCTTCTTCATACCCGCTTGTACCATTTGTTTGTCCAGCTGTATAAAGATTTTCAACGACTTTAGTTTCTAATGTCGGACGGAGCTGGTGTGGTTCTACTACTCATATTCGATAGCATATCCTGTACGCATCATTTCTACTTTTTCCAAACCGGCGATGGAATGAAGCATATCGACTTGGACATCTTCTGGTAAAGAAGTAGATAACCCTTGAACATAGACTTCTTCTGTGTTCAAGCCTTCTGGTTCTAAAAATAGTTGGTGACGTGGTTTGTCTGCAAAACGCACAATCTTATCTTCGATGGATGGACAATAGCGAGCGCCTACCCCTTCAACGATCCCTGTAAACATTGGGGCACGATGTAAGTTGTCTCGAATGATTTGGTGAGTCGTCTCACTGTATAGGTCAGCCAGCAAGATTCCTGATCTAGTTTATAGGCACTATCTGGTGTGCTGAAGCTAAAATGATTCGGCTCTTTGTCACCAGGTTGTTCTTCTGTAACAGAATAATCGATCGTACTTGATTTTACTCGAGGCGGTGTTCCTGTTTTGAACCGTTCGATAGCAAAGCCAAGTTCTTTTAGATGATTCGCTAGTCCAATAGAAGGTTGAGAGTTATTCGGACCTGATGAATATTTTAATTCACCGATAATGATTTCTCCGCGAAGTGCTGTTCCGGCTGTAATAACAACTGCTTTTGCCCGATAGCTCGCTCCTGTGGAAGTCACTACACCATGACAAACACCATCTTCGACGATCAGTTCTTCGACGATTCCTTGTCTTAACGTCAAATTTGGTTCTTTTTCGATTGTATGTTTCATTTCTGTTGAATAAGCATGTTTGTCTGCTTGTGCTCGCAATGCTCGGACAGCTGGACCTTTTCCTGTGTTCAACATACGCATTTGGATATAGGTTTTATCGATATTCTTACCCATTTCTCCACCTAGCGCATCGATTTCTCGAACAACAACGCCTTTAGCTGGTCCGCCTACAGAAGGATTACATGGCATGAATGCTACCATATCCAAATTTATTGTCAGTAATAACGTTTTTGAGCCCATACGTGCAGCAGCAAGTGCAGCTTCTGAACCGGCATGTCCTGCGCCGACAACGATCACGTCATACGCATCTGCTTCATAATGTTTCAATCGTTTGTTCCTCCTTTTATTTTCCTAAACAAAATTGACTGAATAATTGAGTGATCAATTCATCTTGTACACTGTCGCCAACCACTTCTCCTAGATAGTCCCAGCAACGCGTCATATCGATTTGAACGAGATCCACAGGCATTCCTGCATCAATACCTGCAATGACTTCTTCAAGTGACAGGGAAGCTTTTTCTAACAATGCGATATGGCGGGTATTGGAAACATAAGTAGCGTCTCTTTCTCCTGTTTCTCCGCTGAAGAATAAATCAGAAATAGCTGATTCCAAACGATCTAGTCCGTCGTTTTTAGCTACGGAAATTGAAAAAACTGGTTCATTTTCGATCCATTTGTTCAATTTTTCTTGTTCCAACTGTGCTGGCAAATCTGTTTTATTTAGAAGAATGATCCGTTTCAATCCACTTGTCGCTTCCAGTAATTGTTCATCTTCTGCTGTCAGTGGTTCGCTTTGGTTTAGAACAAGTAAGATCAAGTCTGCTTCTGCTAATGCTTTACGGCTTCTTTCGACCCCGATACGTTCCACCACATCTTCTGTTTCCCGAATTCCAGCTGTATCGATTAGCTTGAGCGGTACGCCTCGAACATTGACATACTCTTCGATTACATCTCGAGTCGTTCCTGCAATGTCCGTAACGATGGCTTTTTCTTCTCTTAACAAATGGTTTAACAAGCTTGATTTGCCGACATTTGGCCGGCCGATGATCGCCGTACTTAACCCTTCCCGCAGAACCTTTCCTTGCTTGGACGTAGCAAGTAGTGCTTGGATTCTTTGTTGGATCATCTGTGCTTTTTCAAGCAATAACTTCGTAGTCAATTCTTCGACGTCGTCATATTCCGGATAATCAATATTTACTTCTACTTGAGCTAATGTCTCTAAAATCTCTTGTCTCAATGAGCGGATCAAAGCAGACAGATTGCCGTCTAACTGATTAAGGGCTAACCCCATTGCTTTGTCTGTTTTTGCCCGAATCAAATCCATCACAGCTTCTGCCTGTGAAAGGTCAACACGACCATTCAAGAATGCCCGTTTTGTGAATTCGCCTGGCTCAGCTAATCTTGCCCCTTCTCTTAACAATAACTGCAAAATTTGATTGACTACGACGATCCCGCCGTGACAATTGATTTCTACTACATCTTCCCGCGTAAATGTCTTTGGTGCTCTCATCACAGAGACCATGACTTCATCGACTAGCTGATCGCTCTTAGGATCAACGATATGTCCATAATGAATCGTATGGCTTGGTACTTCTGATAGTCGTTTATTCCCAGAATGATAAACTTTATCTGCTAGTTGCACAGCTTGATCGCCACTTAAACGAACGATACTGATTGCCCTTCTCCAGGCGGGTAGAAATTGCCGCAATCGTATCAAATTCTAAAGTAATTTCAGCCATTTTTTCACTTCCTTTTTCATTTTGCGCACAAAAAAAGTGCCCACTCCACCCTTTATGCATAATAAACGGTGAACTTCGCACTTTGACTGCTTGTTCTTGATTAAATTCTGGTCATAGGTTATCACACTTGCTATAAGGAATCAAGTGTTTAAAACAAGTTATATGAAGTTGTACCTCACCTGATTCCATTACCTTACATTTAATTGACTTTGGATGTCTCTTTGTGTTCTTTGGTTTATTCGAAGAGAAAATACTGTATAAACAAAGGCTTTATTCTTTCTTAAAAAAAACGGTACAACTAAATGGTAGCGCTGTCTAAACTATACACTTTTGAAAGGAGAAAATATGTGAGCCCGTTCAGATCTGATGCATTGAAAGAAGAAAGTGATCCTCGGATCAACGATGTTGTTTTATCTACAGGAAATATCAATCAAAAATATATCGTCCGCGATATCGTTTTTGTTGTGGAATGCTTAGAAGCTGATTTGTTTGACCCAGCTTTTCCCAAAGAGGATCTTTTCTTGACAACGAAGAGGAAATTAAAGATGAAGGTTCTTGAATATGGTGCGAATGCGGTGATCAACTGTCATTTTGAGTATCAGCAAAGAAATCGGGATGGAAAGTATTTTCTGGAACTTTTTGCTTATGGAACAGTGATCCAATTTATCCAAACGACGATTGGTTAAATGAAACAGGTACAAAAAAAGCGGAGCAAAACTTGAAAACAGTTTTCGTTCCGCTTTTTCTATCAAGTTAGTGACTACTTCATCGTATACTCTGATAAGAATGATTTCTAGTAAAATATACTTGGTTTGAAAAACTTTGTCAACGTGATTTATTCAAAAAGTAATGGAATCAATAATATTTTTTAGCAGGTTCAACTACTAAATAACGATAAGGTTCCTCACCTTCCGAATGTGTTTTTACATGTTCATCTTTACTTAATGCAGCATGGATTTGTTTACGTTCAAAGGCAGGCATTGGTTCTAAGAAAACAGGCTGTCCTGTCCGTTTTACTTTTTCAGCCGTGCGATCAGCTAAACGCTGAATGATCTCTTGGCGCTTTTCACGGTAATTGCCTACATTGACCACTACAGATAGCTTATTTCTTGCTAAACGATGGATGAAGACTTGTGCCAGATATTGCAATGCATTCAGCGTTTTCCATGTTTCCCAATCAGTAACCCTTGCTTTTGTGTTTCTAAATGGAAAACGACCATATTATTGGATTCTCTTTCCATTTTGACAAGAGCTGGAGCATCAAGCTGTTTTGAAATTTCAGTAAGATAGACTGCCAATTCCGTTAAAGCTGCTTCATCACCTAGCTCACTTACTTCTTCTGTTTTTTCTTCAAGAATCGTTTCGTTGACTACCTCGATCTCAGCTGTTGGTTCTTCTTCTAAAATCTCTTCTACCGTCTGTTCTACTGTTTCAGAAATTTTTTCACTGATACTTGGCTGGATTGAAAGCCGTGCATTTTTTCGGCCCATTCCTAGGAAACCTTTTTTTCCTTCTTCCAGTATTTCGATTTCAACTTGGTCTTTGGCCAAACCCAAATCAGCTAGACCTAGTTGAACAGCTTCATCTATTGTTGCAGCTTCATAAATCGGCATTAGCATTCCCTCCCCTATTATTTCCGTTTTTTCTTAGGATTCATTGCTTTCTTCAATGCACGTTCTCTTTCGCGGATTTTACGTGCTTCTTCTTCCCGTTCTTTTCGAATTTTGAAAGGATTGTTGATCAGCAGCGTTTGTACAACTTGGAAGGCATTGGAAACCACCCAGTATAATGAAAGACCGCTGGCTAAATTGACACCCATCACTAAAATCATTACAGGCATCACGAAATTCATGATCTTCATTGATGCATTCGATTCAATCTGACTCATGCTAGATAAATACGTACTTGCAAAAGTAAAGATTGCTGCTAGAATCGGCAAGATAAATGTTGGATCCGCGTTCCCTAAGTTCAACCATAAGAAATGGCCTTGTTTCAACTCAGGTACACGGGAAATAGATTGCCATAACGCCATCAAGATTGGCATTTGTACCAATAAAGGAAGACAACCAGCATATGGATTGACTCCATTTTCCGCATATAAACGCTGTTGCTCTTCTCTTAATTTACTTTGTGTTTCTGGGTCTCTTGAACTATATTGTTGCTGCTAGTGCTTTAATTTCGGTTGTAATTCTTGTGTCTTGCGCATGCTCTTTGTTTGGAAATGCATCAGCGGCAACAAGATCACACGGATGATCAATGTAAATAAAATGATCCCTATCCTGCATTACCAAATGACAACGCCTTGATCGCCTCAGCAAAGTAATAAACAATATAACGATCCCAAATTCCTGTACCTTTGTGCGCTGACTTCCCCAGTTCCGCAACCGGATAAGACGATGACCAAACTAACGATACCGGCCATCAAAAGTAAACGTTTGTATTTCTTCACTTACTCTTTTCCTCTCTGTCGTATTATTTTTGCAAGTTTTAAGACGTTGGACTAAATTGGAGCGAACCTCATCATAAGTCAGCCCCTTCACACTTGGTCTAGCAATCACAATAAAATCCAACTCCGGATCAATCTCTTCTTTTATAGAATAAACTGCTGCTCGGATTTTTCGTTTGACTTCATTGCGGCTTACCGCGTTGCCGACCTTTTTTCCTACAGATAAACCAACTCGAAAATGAGGCTGTCCCGGTTTTTTCAAACGGTAAACGACGAATTTGCGGTTAGCAAAAGAATCTCCCGTATGAAACACGGCTTGAAACTCTCGTTCTTTTTTTACTCGATACGCTTTTCTCATTAGTTTTCTTTCCTTTTCTATCTCTCACTTACGCTCATAATCATACCATAATTACGATTGTCCTTTCATCATTTCCCTAAAAAAGAGTATAAAAAAAACCACTGAAACCCCAGTGGCCTAAGCTGAAAGAACTTTTCTTCCTTTACGACGACGGCTAGCTAACACACGACGTCCATTTTTAGTACTCATACGTTTACGGAATCCGTGAACTTTTTGACGTTTACGTTTATTTGGTTGGTATGTTCTTTTCATATATTCCACCTCCAAAATGTTCTTATCTATTTTATAAACACAGACATACTTTGATAGTATAACGACAAAGTAGTGATTTTGTCAATATAAAATAGAAGATCGATTGTCAAAACTTATCCACAAGATTATTTTTTTCTATGGGAATCCCATGTGGAAAAGTTATGCACAGGAATTATCCACAAATAATAACGAGGCACTTTTACACAGAAAACACACGTGTAAAAAAAGTAATCCACAACCAGGCATTTTTCTGTGCATTTTGTCCCTAAACTATTGATAAATATATATTTGTTATTCCACAGGTATAGGAGGAAATCTAGTGAGTTTTTACGAGTTGTCCACCTGTGCATTAAGTGGTGTGGAAAACTTTTTTGACAGCTGTGTTTTTCTCTTTTTTATTTGTCGATTATGTGGATAATTGTAATTAAAAATTTTTTTCTTCGGTTTCTGTGGAAAACTATTGGAAAAAATGCTAAATTAGTACTAGTTATTCACTTTTTAATGAAGGAGGAGGCCTTATATGGTATCCCTCGATGCTTTATGGAATGAATTAAAAGCAACATACCAAAAGGATTTATCGCCTGCTAGCTATAATACATGGATTGAAACAGCGAACCCTCGAACTCTTGATCAAAACCAGCTCGTTGTTGAGGTTCCTAGCAAGATTCATAAAGAATATTGGGAAAAAAACCTGGCAACAAAAATCGTTGAAGTCGGTTATATGCTATCAGGAAATGAGATTATCCCTCGCTTTATTACTGGCGAAGAAGCAGAGCAAGAAGAAGTTGTAGAAGAGAAAAATCCAAAAGTTGCGGCACCTAGTCCGCTAAAAAAAGCCATGCTGAATCCTAAATATACCTTTGATACGTTTGTCATTGGTAAAGGAAACCAGATGGCTCATGCAGCAGCGCTCGTTGTAGCAGAAGATCCAGGTTCTATTTATAACCCGCTCTTCTTTTATGGAGGCGTAGGACTTGGCAAGACTCACTTGATGCATGCAATCGGTCATCAAATGCTGCAAAGTCAGCCTAATGCCAAAGTAAAATATGTAAGTAGTGAAACTTTGCTAATGATTCATCAATTCGATCCAAAACAAAACAGCAGAAGAATTCCGTCAAGAATATCGAAATGTTGATTTACTATTAGTAGATGATATTCAATTTTTCGCAGAAAAAGAAGCTACGCAAGAGGAGTTTTTCCATACTTTCAATGCCTTGTACAATGAAGGTAAACAAATCGTTCTAACCAGTGATCGGTTGCCAAACGAGATTCCGAAATTACAAGAACGCCTTGTTTCTCGCTTTGCATGGGGGCTGTCTGTTGATATTACGCCACCGGACCTTGAAACAAGAACAGCGATTTTGCGTAAAAAAGCAGCAGCTGAACGTCTAGAGATCCCAGATGACACGCTGAGCTATATCGCAGGTCAAATTGATTCTAATATTCGTGAATTAGAAGGGGCACTTGTTCGAGTACAGGCTTTTGCTGCAATGAATAGTGAAGATATTTCGACTAGTCTAGCTGCAGATGCGCTGAAAACGTTGAAATCAGGAAAAGGACATCCTCAATTGTCGATTTTGCAGATCCAAGAAGAAGTGGCAAAGTATTATCACATCCAATTGAAAGATCTCAAAGGGAAGAAACGCGTCAAATCTATTGTTGTTCCTAGACAAATCGCTATGTACTTGGCACGTGAGCTCACAGATAATTCATTACCGAAAATTGGTGCTGAATTCGGCGGCAAGGATCATACAACGGTTATCCATGCCCATGAGAAAATCCAGCAGCTGATGGATTCTAGTGTCAGTATGCAAAATGAAGTATCAGAAATCAAAAACTTTTTACTAAATTAATTTGTCGATTCTACCAACTGAAAATAGCATGTGGATAAAAGAAAAAAACAAGCAAAAGTTATGCACACTTTTTCCACAGCTGTTTTTTTCGTTTCTCTCTTGCGTTTTTTGAGTTTTCCACAGAATCAACATGCCCTATTACTTTTATTATTCTTTTTAACTAATAATAAATAAACAAACATTCAAAGGAGATACATCATGAAAGTTACTTTAAACCGAGCTAGCTTTATGCAGGAATTGCAAACTGTTCAACGAGCTATTTCAAGCAAAACCACTATCCCTATTTTGACAGGTGTAAAAATCACACTGACACAAGAAGGTTTGACTTTGACGGGGAGCAACGCTGATATATCAATTGAAAACTTTTTTTGTCTGTTGAAAACGAAAAAAGCAAAATATGCAAATCGAATCTACCGGATCAATTGTTTTACAAGCTCGTTTCTTTAGCGAAATCATTCGAAGACTTCCTGAAGAAACATTTACTTTAGAAGTATTAGAAATAAACAAGTAGCGATCACTTCTGGAAAAGCGAATTTTATCGTGAATGGATTAGATGCAGATAATTATCCTCATCTTCCTGTTGTAGAAAGCCACAACCAGATGAAATTACCAGTACACGTATTGACTAAACTAATCAACGAAACAGTTTTTGCTGTGTCGCAGCATGAGAGTCGTCCGATCTTGACGGGTGTGCATTTTATTTTATCTGATCATTCTTTATTAGCTGTAGCTACTGACTCTCACCGTCTAAGTCAACGCGTGATCCCAGTAGAACAAACGGCTGATCATTTTGATATTGTTATTCCTGGGAAAAGTTTGATCGAATTGTCTCGCTCACTGACAAATGAAGAAGAAATCGTCGAAATCAGCATTATGGAAAACCAAGTCTTGTTCAAAACGGAAACAATGTATTTCTATTCCCGCTTGTTAGAAGGAAACTATCCTGATACCAATCGTTTGATCCCATCAAGCTTTAATACAGAGGTCGAATTTTCTGTTCCTAGTTTTCTAGCGGCAATCGAACGTGCTTCTTTACTTTCTCATGAAGGCCGCAACAATATCGTTCGTTTATCCATCCGTCCAGATGCGGTTGTTTTATACGGAAATTCTCCAGAAATCGGGAAAGTAGAAGAAAGCTTGAGCTATACAGCAAGCAGTGGCGATCCATTGGAGATTTCTTTCAACCCGGATTATATGAAAGCAGCGTTGCGTGCATTTGGAGATATGAGTATCAAGGTAAAATTTATTTCCGCTATTCGACCATTCACGTTGGAACCAACGGAAGATGGCGTTCAATTTATCCAATTGATCACTCCTGTACGTACAAATTAACAAAGATTTTCAAAGATATTGAAAATTTAATTGAAAAGAATTAGAAAAAATAAAATTTAAACAGAAGGCCCTAAAATTCTCTTTTAAGGCTTTCTGTTTATTTTTGTTTTAAATCACCTTTTTTAGATTAAATCGTCTTATATGGAAAAATATATGGATAAATTTGTTTTATTGCGGAAAAAAAGGTATAATAGAGTATACTTTTAATAATGAAAATGAGGGATGGACATTGAAACAACAAGTCATTCTAAATACGGAATTCATGACGTTGGGTCAAATGCTGAAAGAAGCCACCGTTATCGGTAGTGGCGGACAAGCAAAATGGTATTTGGCAGAAAACACTGTGTTAGTCGATGGCGAGCCGGAAAATCGTCGTGGACGCAAGCTTTATCCCGGTATGATGGTTGAAGTTCCAGAAGTAGGAACTTTTTTATGGTAAAAAAGGAAACGACGATAATGAGGCTGAATAAGCTGTATTTAAAAAATTATCGAAATTACGAAGAGCTGAACATCGAATTTTCCAAGAATCTGGTCATTTTTTTTAGGTGAAAATGCGCAGGGAAAAACGAATCTTTTGGAAAGTATCTATGTATTGGCTATGACGCGAAGCCATCGGACAAGTAGTGAGCAGGAATTGATTGGTTGGAATGACGATCAGGCAATGATCCAAGGAGAGATCACAAAAGGTTCATCCACTCTCCCATTAGAAATCTTATTATCTAAAAAAGGCCGAAAAACCAAGATCAACCATATCGAACAAAAAAAGTTAAGTACTTACGTGGGACAAATGAATGTCATTTTATTTGCACCAGAGGATCTTTCGTTAGTAAAAGGCAGCCCGCAGATCAGGCGGAAATTTTTAGATATGGAATTAGGTCAGATCAATCCAATCTATCTTTATGATCTTGTCCAATACCAAGCGATTTTGAAGCAAAGAAACCAGTACTTGAAGCAACTGAATGAAAAAAAACAAACTGATTTGCTTTATTTGGATATTTTGTCCGAACAACTAGCAGCGTTTGGCAGCAAAGTATTGAAAGCAAGAGCACAGTTTATCAAGCGATTGGAGTTTTGGGCTAATTCTTTACATCAGCAAATCACACATCACAAAGAGCAGCTGGAAATCGAGTATCTCACCGCAGTCGATTCTTTAGAAACACATACGCAAGAACAAATCCAAGAACAATTTCTCGCACTTTTGAATCAAAATAAAAAGAAAGACCTTTTTCGGGGAACGACGACAGTTGGTCCTCATCGTGACGATCTTTCCTTTTTTATTAATCAGAAAAACGTGCAGACTTATGGATCGCAAGGACAGCAAAGAACGACTGCTCTAAGTGTCAAATTAGCAGAAATCGATTTGATCAAAGAAGAGACAGGGGAATACCCGATCCTATTATTAGATGATGTGATGAGCGAGCTGGATGATAATCGTCAGCTCCATCTGCTGGAAACAATCGAAGGAAAAGTTCAAACGTTCTTAACAACGACGACACTTGACCATGTAAAAATAAAATGACTGTTGAACCTGAGATTTTTATGTTCGACAAGGGAAACTAAAAGGAGAAGAAACTGAATGACAGAAGAAAGAAGTTTAGTAGAACGCGCTAAAGAATATGATGCCAGTCAGATTCAAGTACTTGAAGGACTTGAAGCCGTTCGTAAACGACCTGGTATGTATATCGGTTCGACTAGTTCTGAAGGTCTGCATCACCTTGTTTGGGAAATCGTCGATAATTCGATCGATGAAGTATTAGCAGGTTTTGCAACAAAAATCCATGTGATTATAGAAAAAGACAACAGTATCACTGTTATTGACGATGGACGGGGGATACCAGTGGATATCCAAGCAAAAACCGGACGTCCTGCAGTTGAAACGGTCTTTACTGTTTTACATGCTGGAGGAAAATTCGGCGGTGGCGGGTACAAAGTTTCCGGTGGTCTTCATGGAGTGGGATCTTCCGTCGTAAACGCACTTTCTACGCAACTTGATGTCAAAGTATACAAAGAAGGAAATGTGTACTATCAAGAGTATCGTCGTGGAGCTGTAGTGGACGACTTAAAGATCATTGAACAAACGGATCGCCATGGAACAACGGTTCACTTTATGCCAGATCCTGAAATTTTTACAGAGACAACTGAGTTTGATTTTTCAAAATTGGCTACCCGAATCCGTGAACTAGCTTTCTTGAACCGCGGGATGCGTATTTCGATTGAGGACAAAAGAGAAGAAGAACCAGTCATCAATGAATACCATTACGATGGCGGGATCAAAAGTTATGTCGAATACTTGAATGCAAACAAAACCGTGATTTTCCCAGAACCTGTATATTTGGAAGGTGAGCAGCAAGATATCGCAGTTGAAGTCTCTATGCAATATACAGACGGCTACCATTCCAATATCATGAGTTTTGCCAACAATATCCATACGTATGAAGGCGGAACACATGATCAGGATTCAAGACTGCATTAACTCGGGTGATCAATGATTATGCCCGAAAACAAAAGCTGATGAAAGAAAATGATGACAACTTGACTGGTGAAGACGTGCGAGAAGGATTGACAGCTGTATTCTATCTAAGCATCATGCCTCAA
>ENA-OQJX01000780-OQJX01000780.1-human-gut-metagenome-genome-assembly--contig:-NODE-780-length-12173-cov-4.509547_pt1 | contig 12173 bp, 15 predicted proteins | sample MGYA00242615_ERZ504782 | MGnify/ENA primary metagenome ERZ504782 (study PRJEB26092, sample SAMD00036354) | human gut metagenome | host: Homo sapiens | study: EMG produced TPA metagenomics assembly of... | reverse complement strand
ATCCGGTCTGGTGCTTGGTCTACGTAATGGCACGGTAATTGCTCTGCTTGGCGTGGCTTGTGCTGATTACCTATTCCCCGCAGAATGGTTGTGATTTTGCTGGTTATGGCATTTTTGATTAGCCCGATGGGGCTGCCGCTGGCTGCGATCTGGCTGCTGGGAAAGGTGCAGAGTTTGAAATTTGCGATACAGGATTGGGTGTATGGGTAAATGATGTGAATATAATTTGGAATGAAAAAGAAGCAGGACAATGGGAGATGAGACCCAATGCCCTGCTTCTCTGTTTATTCGGAACGAACCGTAATATATTTTTGATTGCGACTTTTAGGTTTATCGGGAATAGTCATTTCTAATTGCCCGGATTCTAAAAGCGGATTGATATGTTTCAAAGTGAAGTTTCTTAAATCTTTGAAGCCGCAAAATACTGCAAGCTCTTTCTTGGATTTTGGTGTTGTGCAAAAAGTCAAAATCTGTTTGGATACCGTTGATAGTTCAATAACTTGATGGGTAACTTGGTGGATAACTTGGTGGGCGTCACCCTCTAAGTTGTAGTTTACATTTTTCAAGATGACTCTGAAATCTGTCGCTGTTGAGGAAAATTCAGGCTTATATGCCGCTGTGTATCCAGGCAGCTTTTCAGTTTCACTGACGATTTTGCGCAGACCACTTCCACGGCGTTCCATGTACTTCATGCGGTGGAACAGGTCAGCAATCACAGGGTTTCGTCGCATCGAACGAATACTGTAAATATCGTATTCCTGAATTGAGCCGCCACCAAACATACCGCCCGGAGATGTGATTTCCACCCGATCATCAAACATATCAATGTGGACTTCGCTGCCAAGCACAATATAATCACGATGGATGAGAGCGTTGACAAGAGCCTCTGTTACAGCTCGTTCAGCATAATCCGGCTTGTCTACCCGATACTGAGCTTCTTTGACAAAACGGACTTTGGAATTATTGCGAATAAATTCACTGCCGCTTTTCAGTAAATAAATCAAATTCCCCTCGTATTCCTTATCGTCCAGCGCATCATCAAAGATAGAGCCTTTTTCCAAGCCATTCCACCGGGTACAGAACATACGGGAGTTATAAACTGTGTGCTGATCGGTCATGAGTTTTCCGGCATTGGTCAGGAACCCATTTTTGTCAGCCAAACCGAAGGAGACATAATCGGATGGTTCGAAGCGGAGGCAGGTTCGTTCCAGATAGGTTGCCTCCAGGAGTGTGAAGCTGTAATCCTTTTTCACAGCTTCTGTTGTTAAGGTGTCAAAGGACTGATTGGTTCCCTTTAAGATCAGTTCATTCACAATGTAATCCGGTGCAATTACGCTTTCATTTCCAACACGGATGTATGCTTCCATTACTCCGTCTGCCTTGTAATAGTATGGGGTGCTGCGGCCAGGAGAAACCTCCAGAGCCAACAGGTTTTTACCATCTTCCTGCAATGGCTTTAAGATAAACTGCGGTAATGGTGTGATACGTTCTTTGATTAAGCGGCTGATCGCTTCAGCATCCTTTTGAACATCTGACAAGCCGATAGGCTCCCGGTCATCAGAGACTCCGAAAAACAGAGTGCCGCCGATCCCATTGGAAAAGGCACTGACACTTTTTAACCAGCTTTTTGGCTTTTTTGTTTCGAGAGCAACTTTGAAATCACATTCCGTTGCTTCGGCAATGAGCTGTTCTATCATAAAATCCCTCCTTTGAGGTTGTAGAATGTTCTTTTTTATTATACCCAGCGGAGAAAGTTATTGCAACGATAGAAGCAAAGAGTTCAGCGAAAAAATATTTATGAGAGGAGGGCCTTCTATTATGGCAACTACAAGAATCATGCCGCTTCATGTTGGCAAGGGTCGCACAGAAAGTCGGGCAATCAGTGACATCATCGACTATGTAGCAAATCCACAGAAAACAGATAACGGCAAGCTCATTACCGGCTATGCGTGTGACAGCCGGACTGCGGATGCAGAGTTCCTTCTGGCAAAGCGGCAGTACATTGCCGCTACCGGACGAATGCGCGGTGCAGATGATGTGATTGCCTATCATGTGCGCCAGTCCTTCCGCCCCGGCGAGATTACTCCGGAAGAAGCTAACCGGCTGGGTGTGGAATTTGCCAAGCGATTTACCAAAGGCAATCATGCCTTTGTGGTCTGCACTCACATAGACAAGTCGCACATTCATAATCACATTATCTGGTCATCGGTCAGCTTAGAATATGACCGGAAGTTCCGAAACTTTTGGGGCAGCACCAAGGCGGTTCGTCGGCTAAGTGACACCATCTGTATTGAGAATGGACTGTCCATTGTAGAGAATCCGAAACCTCACGGAAAGAGCTATAACAAATGGCTGGGCGATCAGGCAAAGCCCTCTCACCGAGAGCTGCTTCGTGTGGCGATTGACAACGCATTATCACAAAGTCCTGCTGACTTTGAAGAACTGCTGAAGCTGTTGCAAGAGTATGGTTGTGAAGTCTCAAAGCGCGGAAAATCGTATCGACTGAAGCTCTCTGGTTGGGAGAAAGCCGCCCGCATGGACAGTCTGGGCGAAGGATATGGATTGGAAGATTTGCGGGCAGTTCTCTCCGGGAAGAAAGCACATACCCCGCGAAAGAAAACAGTCACACAGGCAGAACCGCCGAAGGTCAATCTACTGGTGGACATTCAGGCAAAATTGCAGGCCGGAAAGGGTGCTGGCTATGCTCGATGGGCCAAAGTTTTCAATCTGAAGCAAATGGCGCAGACCATGAATTACCTGTCAGAGCATAACCTGCTGGAGTATGCGGTTTTGGAAGAAAAGGCTACGGCTGCCACGGCACATCACAATGAACTTTCGGCGCAGATCAAAGCGGCTGAAAAGCACATGGCAGAGATTGCTGTTCTGCGTACTCACATCGTAAATTATGCCAAGACCCGTGAGGTCTATGTGGCATACCGCAAGGCGGGTTACTCTAAGAAATTCCGGGGGGAACATGAGGAAGAAATTCTGCTCCACCAGGCTGCTAAGAATGCCTTTGATGAGATGGGAGTCAAGAAACTTCCCAAGGTCAAAGAGTTGCAGACAGAGTACGCAAAATTGCTGGAAGAAAAGAAAAAGACCTATGCCGAGTATCGGCATTCCCGTGAGGAAATGCGGGAGCTTTTAACGGCAAAGGCCAATGTGATCGGGTGCTGAAAATGGAGGTAGAACAGGATGTTGAAAAAGAAAAAGACCATGGCCAGCGGTAAGCTGGTCCTGGTCAAAAGCGTTCGCAGAACGCGTAGCCACAGAATGAAATTCTGTGTTCAAAGGGGCTTGGGGGCGCTGCCTCAACAAGCAAGCGGAGAGGAAAATCACGGAGGGATTTTCTTCTCTGCGGGCCTGTGTGTATTAACACAGGCATTGCTTGCCTCTTTTCTCTGGAAATAAAAAGAACCAGTGAGAAAATCGTTAAATTTCACTCACTGGCTCAATTCATTTCAAATTTCTCGGACAATTCTGTTAGCTCTTTCACCGTTTCCTGTGTGTGATGCAACAGGGTGTCGCGCATTTCTGGCGGACAGCTGGAATAAAGCATTTTCATCTGATTGACACCCTCATCCTCCAGAGAAATATCTGGATTTATAAGCGTATCTAAAGAGATGTGCAGAACCTTTGCCAATGCTCTCAAAATCAAATAGGACGGGTTCATTTTCCCTTTTTCGATATTGGCAATTTGCTTTACAGAAACATGGCTTAGATCGGAAAGTTCCTGTTGTGTCAGTTCTTTATTCTTTCTGGCTTCCCGCATTTTTTGCCCTAAAGCAGTTAAATCATCAATCGGCATAATCGTTCACCTCAAATATATTTTATCGTTCCGATTTGCACAAAGGAATAACCTTATTGTGCTTGAGAACAGGACTGATTATGCTGATTCCTTTTTGATAACATGGTTGCTCCATGATTATGGCGTTTCCGGCTGCTAATTGAACTATGAGGATGAATTGCAGATTTCAGCTTTTAGTTCGTTGCCAAACGAGAATGATATAGAATGCGGTAGGGAGGCTATCAGTTTTATTCGCTCATCTATGAGCCGTTTTTTATTCTCTGTGACATAAAAATTCATCTGGATATTCCGTTTTCGGTTCGCCATGCGCTGCCTCCATTCTTCATAAGAGTTTGAGATTATCCCAACAAACATTTTTCATTTTCGGGCAAGGGACCTGAAAATCCGAAAAATCGCAAGCGGGTACTCGCTTGCTGTGCTTGCTATCGAAACCCTACCTTCTATTTCTCCCTCTACTAATACTACAATTTGGAGCGGAGATTTTGGCTGTTTCCATTTCAAATTATGCAAGAACCGCCTCTGTTCAATGTTGAATAGTTCTATATTCACGCACACACGCAGGCAATCACTCCCCGTAAAGATAGCAAAAGCAAAGTAATTGTCTATTTGGAGCGAAAATGCCTTTTTGGAGAAGAAACATACAGACATATCTGCTATACTGAAATGCGGTTAGTTCGTGCTAACACAAAAGCAAACAGGAGGACCAAATAATGAATAAACTACAAGGAAAAGACCTTATCAATGTTGGAATCTTCACTGCGATCTATTTTGTGGTGATGATGGCGATTGCCATGCTGGGATTTATCCCTATTTTTCTTCCGCTTCTGATCGTGCTGGTTCCGCTGATTGGCGGAATCGTAATGATGCTGTATTATTCTAAAGTCCAGAAGTTTGGAATGGTATCGCTGACAGGACTGATCTGCGGTATTTTAATGTTGCTGACCGGCATGGGGTATTGGAGCATTATTACCGGTGCCGTGTTCGGTGTCCTGGCTGATCTTGTTTTGAAATCCGGCGATTATAAGAGTGCAAAAAAAGGAATCATATCGCATGGTGTTTTTTCTATGTGGATCATCGGAAACTACATCCCCATTGTTGCAACACGGGACAGCTACTATCAGCAGCTAATCAGCGGTTATGGACAAGAGTATGCAGATTCCATTATGAGCTATATCTCGGCATATACGCTCCCCCTTCTTTTGATTGCCGGGTTCGTTTGCGGCGTGATCGGCGGGGTGATCGGCCAGAAAATTTTCAAAAAGCACTTTAAGCGTGCGGGTATTGCATAATGCGCCGTGAATTGTTAGCAAGCAAAAAAAAGGAAACCGGCCTGTCGTTAGACCCTCGGACAAAGTTGGCATTGCTTGTCACGATTGCCCTCTTGTCTTGAGCGGCGGAGGTGGGGCTGCTTCTAAACAGTTTGCTCCTATTTTGGCTGCTGTTCCATTGATCCTGCTGCTCACGGAAAAATCGTGGAAGGGATCGGTTATCTATTTTGTTTTATATGGCGGCAGCTATATATTGCAACTATGGGCGCTCCCCCACCTGTCCGGCCTTCCTAACTTTCTTGTTGTTGCAATCTGCGGTTTCTTTATGCGGTTTGTGCCGGGGATTATGATGGGATACATCACGGTCAGGACAACGACGGTCAGCGAGTTTGTTGCCTCTATGAAGAAGCTGCATTTACCGGAGCAGATCATCATTCCTATGTCCGTGATATTCCGATTTTTCCCTACGGTTGTAGAAGAATATAATGCCATAGGGGACGCTATGAAAATGAGAGGAATCCGTTTTGGCGGGGGCAAAGCCAGTGCAATGCTGGAATACAGGCTTGTCCCTGTTATCATGTGTTCCGTCAAGATCGGGGAAGAATTAAATGCGGCAGCCCTGACAAGAGGATTGGGCGGTCCGGTCAAGAGGACAAACATCTGCGAAATCGGCTTTCATGTGCAGGATGTTTTTTTCCTGCTGCTATGTGTGGTGGCTTTTGCAATTCCTATTGTCACGATGATTACAGGGAGGTAGGCCTATGATCGAATGTAAAAAAGTTTCTTTTTCCTACCCTCCAAATGAAACTGACATTGGGGACAGGAAAGGACACGGAACATTAAGAAATATTGACCTGTCTATTAACGACGGGGATTTTGTACTGCTCTGCGGAACATCGGGCTGCGGTAAAACCACACTGACACGGCTGTTTAACGGACTGATTCCTCATTATTACGATGGAAAGCTGGAAGGCACTGTCATGCTTGATGGAGAAGATATGAGTGGGCTTTCCCTGTTTGATATATCAAAAAAAGTGGGTTCTGTTTTTCAGAATCCACGTTCTCAATTTTTTAATGTGGATACGACCAGCGAAATTGCCTTTGGATGTGAAAACCATGGATTGGAAGAAGCAGAAATCCGAAAGCGGGTAAAGCTGGTCTCAGAGCAGTTGAACCTTACAAATCTGCTGGACAGAAGTGTTTTCTCCCTTTCCGGTGGGGAAAAGCAAAAAATCGCCTGTGGATCTGCCGCCGCTGTGGAACCGGATGTATTTGTTTTGGACGAGCCATCTTCCAACCTTGACGCCTATTCCATCGCTGATTTTCGGAAACTGTTAAAAATATTGAAGTCACAGGGCAAAACAATTATTATTGCGGAGCACCGGCTCTACTATCTTTATGATCTGGCAGACAGGATCATATATTTAAGCGACGGGGAAATACAAGGGGATTATACTTTGCCGGAATTTCAGTTGATTCCGGCGGCGGAAAAAGCTAAAATGGGATTACGGCCTCTTGGCCTGGGTGAGTTTGCAGACATTGAGCCTGCCAGTCTACATTCAGGGCAGGGGATATGGAAACTGAACCACTTCCATTTCGCATACAAGAAACAGCCGGAAACGCTTTCTCTGGAAAATATAGAGCTTCCTGCCGGAAATGTAACGGCGGTCATCGGGCACAATGGAGCCGGAAAAACGACACTATCCCGTTGCTTATGCGGATTGGAAAAAAGATGTAAAGGTATCCTCGAAAAAGATGGTACTTCCTATTCAAGCAAACAGCGGCTGAAGCTATGCTATATGGTCATGCAGGATGTAAATCATCAGCTTTTTACGGAGAGCGTTTTAGAGGAAGTCCTGTTAAGTATGCCGGGGAAAGATTCCGATGAATCGCCTGAAAATGTGGCAAAGGCAGAGGCTATCTTGACAGAAATGGATTTGCTCCCGTACAAAGCCTGCCATCCGATGGGGCTTTCGGGAGGGCAAAAACAACGTGTGGCGATTGCTTCTGCGATTGCCTCTGAACGTCCGGTTATACTATTTGACGAACCTACCAGCGGCCTTGATCTCTTTCACATGAGGCAGGTGGCCGATTCGGTCAAAGGACTTGCCGATTCAGGAAAAACCATTGTGATTGTGACCCATGATCCTGAATTTATACTCAGGTGCTGCAATTATGTGATCCATCTGGAAAACGGCAGATTGGAAGAAAACTATTTCCTCCAGGATACGGAAGGACGAGAACGGTTATTTAATTTCTTTATGATGGAAGGAGGCGGCGGAAATCAAACTGTTTGATGGTAAAATAAACTGCGGCTCAAATGTTAAAAATGTCATTGAAACTGAGGATTGCGTTGTCCTGCAGCTTTTTGACGAGAGCGGCGAGGGAACCATGACAGCCCACAAAATTTTTGATGGCGCTTTTGTGATGTATAGCGATATGCACCTGAAAGAATGTACTCCTACTTTCAGAGTAGTACGGACAGTTCGCTTCTCTATATAGACCATTGCAGGGAGGGACGGATCGAAAGCGAGATTGGCAATCATGCGTATAGCTATTTGCAAGAGCATGAGATGCGTGTGGATGACCGGCGTTCCCATTCGGGACGGTTCTGCTTTCCACTCTGCCACTATCATGGGGTGACCCTGGGATTTGATTTGGACATTGCTGTGCCGGCGCTGAAAGACTTTTTTGGCGGATTTTCTGTTGATTTGTACGAGCTTCAAAAAAAATATTGCAATGACAAGAAACCGTTTGTGATTCATAATGAGCCAGGAATTGAACATATTTTTTCAGAGCTTTACTTTGTCCCGCAGCAGATCAAAGGTGACTACTATAAAGTAAAAGCCCTGGAGCTGCTTTTATATCTGGACGCTTTGCAGTTTTCTGATTCCAAAGAAGATCGCCCTTATTTCTATAAAGGGCAGGTAGAAAAAATCAAAGCGATCCATGATCTTATTACGGCAAATTTGCAGGAGCATTACACGATGGATGAATTAGCTGAACGATTCCAGATTTCATTGACGGGGATGAAAACCTGCTTTAAGGAAATATACGGAGATTCCATGTATTCCTATATTCGCCGTTATCGGATGAACGTTGCTGCCACAATGCTCCGACAGGATTCCAAAAAAGGGATTGCGGAAATTGCAGGAGTTGTGGGATATGAAAGCCCCAGTAAATTTGCAACAGCTTTCCGGCAGGTGATAGGGCAGACGCCGATGGAATATCGAAAATCTTTTTTCTAAACGGTGCATAAATGCCGTTTTGGAGAGGAAAGAAGAATTGAATACTGCTACAATGAGGATGGTTAGCAAAGACTACCCATCCTTTTTTCTTTGCTGACTAAAAAGAAGGAAGGTGATTGTAATGAAGCAGCAAAAAGATAATTGGGTGAAAATTCTGTTTTCCTTCGCCGCACCATGCAAGGGGAAAATGGCTCTTTCGGTATTCTGCGCCATTCTGAGCGTTGCAGGAGGGTTTATTCCTTTTTGGGCTGTATATGAAATCCTGCTGGCATTTATCAATCAGAATGTGACCCTGAATGGCATTCTGATTTGGTGTCTGGTTGGAGCAGCGGGCTACCTGCTGCGGGTTGCCTGCCATGGAATCTCTACGATCCTGGCGCATATTTCAGCCTATACCATTTTGGAAGGAATCCGGCTTAAAATTGCAGACCGGCTGATGAAAGCTCCCCTTGGCGAAGTGATGGGGCGGCGGATCGGCTATCTGAAAAATATCATCATGGATAAGGTTGAGGACTTAGAGCCGCCTTTGGCACACATGATCCCGGAATTGACCTCTAACCTCCTACTCCCTGTTGCAATTTTTATCTGGATGCTGGTTATCGACTGGCGCATGGGATTGGCGGTTCTGATTGCTCCGGTGCTGGCCATGATTCCTATGTTTTTCCTTATGAGGAACTATAACAGCCAGTACGCCGCTTATATGGAGGCAAATAACCACGTCAACAGTATTATTATCGAGTATGTGGAAGGTATCGAGGTTGTAAAGGCCTTTAACCAAAGCACAAGCTCCTATGAAAAATTTGTTAATGCTGTCCAGTCGTTCAAAGAGTTTACCTTGGCATGGTTTAAGAGTACATGGAAATCGATGAACCTTATGATGGCGATTATGCCACAACGCTCCTGGGGGTTCTTCCTGTCGGCCTTTTGCTGGTGCAGAATGGAAGTATCTCCCCTGCGGAGCTTGCAATGGGGATTATCCTTTCCCTCAGCATTGTTGGACCGTTGATGAAAGCAACCACTTTCATTAACGAAGCAAAGTCTATGGAATATGCAGTAGAGGCGGCAAATGAACTTTTGAACCTGCCTGTACTGCCGGATTCAGGGAAAATCGTATCTATTCCTCACAATGATATTGCGTTGAAGCATGTAACCTTTTCCTATGACGGTTCCGAGCAAAATGAAGTGTTGCATGATGTGAACCTGGAATTGCCAGAGGGAAGTTTTACGGCACTTGTAGGACCGTCTGGCGGCGGTAAATCAACGATTGCCCGTCTGATTGCAAGGTTTTGGGACGTGACAGGCGGCAACATTACCATTGGGGGGAAGAATATCAAAGAGTTGTCTATACGCCAGCTTTCCGAACTGGTCAGTTTTGTGACGCAGGATAACTTCCTGTTTAATTGCTCCCTGAAAGAAAACATCCGTCTTGGAAATCCAAATGCCACAGATGAAGAAGTATATGCGGCAGCGAAAGCGGCTGCTGTGATGAATTTATTGTGCGTTTGGACAAAGGATATGATACCCCTGCCGGTGATGCCGGAAAGAGGCTGTCCGGCGGCGAAAAACAGCGAATTGCGATTGCGAGGGCGATCCTCAAAAATGCCCCGATTGTTATTTTGGATGAAGCGACAGCATTTACTGACCCGCAGAACGAAGATAAAATTCAGAAATCTATCATGGCGTTATCAAAGGGTAAAACTCTTCTTGTGATCGCCCACCGCCTTTCCACCATTCAGAACGCAGATCAGATTGTCGTGTTGAAAAAAGGCCGGATTGTGGATTGCGGAAAGCAGAAAGAATTGTTGAAGCGGTGTCCGCTTTATGCGGATATGTGGAAAGCCCACATCGGGGCGAAGAATTGGTCTGTGAGTGAAAAGAAGGAGGTGGCCGCTCATGTTTAAGTCTATGAAACGGATCATTAAATGGGCGGGGAAATATAAGGGACGCCTCTATCTTGGCTCTGTTTTTTCCTTTTTCAGCAGCCTGTCTACGGCGATCCCTACAATGGCTGCCGCTTATGCCCTTGATAAAGCAATCGCAGCTTATTGGGCAGGCAACACAATAGAATCCTCCTGATCTGGCAGACGCTTTGGATTATTGTTGGCTCGATTGCGCTTAACTTTCTACTCTCTTATTTGCGGGCGGTGTTGCAGGAAAGCATTGGTTATGAAGTAGCCGCAGGGCAGCGAATCCATTTAGGCGATGTGCTGAAAAGGGTTCCTCTGGGATATTTTTCTAAAAACAGCGTGGGCGATATTCTGACAGGTGTTACCACGGAGCTATCCACACTTGAATTGCAGGGAATGAAGATGGTCGACATCATCATCAACGGATATGCAAAGTTTATTGCAATTCTCCTGTGTTTCCTTTTCCTGAGTCCAGCCGCAGCAGTGATTTCTGTTGTCGGCGTTGCCTTTTCCTCATTGGCCTTACATGGTATCAGCAGGCATAGTGAAAAGACCGCTGCTATCACGCACCAGGCCATGGAGGATATGTCTGGCTCTGCGATTGAATATATCCGCGGGCTGTCCATCGTTAAATCGTTCGGACAGGAAGGGGCTTCTATCGAAAGTTTCCGCAAGGCAAATACGGATTTGAAAAATATTCATATCAAAGTAGAAAAAGCTATACGCCATTTAACTGCTTGCATCTGTTCTCCTTAAAACTGGCATCTATGGGGATTGTGTTTATCTGTGCATGGCAGACACTTAACGGGCAAATGAGTCTTGCTTATTTCCTGATGTTTGTTCTGTTTTCTTTCGTAATCTTTGGAAGTGTGGAAAACATTAACGACGCGGCTCATATGCTGGGTCTTATAGATTCCGCTATGAATAAGCTGGAAGCTCTGGAAAATGCAGAATATATCGACCAAGACGGAAAAGATATTACACCGACCTCGTATGACATTACTTTTCAGGATGTATCCTTTGGTTACGATAAACGGACTGTATTGCATGATGTGAATTTCACGATTCCGCAGAATACCACAACAGCGATTGTAGGTCCCTCCGGGAGCGGCAAGTCTACCCTGTGCAGCCTGATTGCACGCTTTTATGATGTTGACGCCGGAAAAATCACTTTAGGAGAAACAGATATTCGAGAATTTACCTGTGACAGCTTACTAAAAAATATCAGTATGGTGTTCCAGAATGTATATCTGTTCCGGGATACAATCCGTAACAATATCAAATTCGGCAGCCCGGACGCTTCGGAGGAACAGATGATTGCCGCTGCAAAAGAAGCGCGCTGCCATGACTTTATTATGGCCTTGCCAGATGGATATGATACCGTCATTGGGGAGGGCGGTTCTTCTCTTTCCGGCGGTGAAAAGCAGCGGATTTCGATTGCCAGAGCCATGCTGAAAGATGCGCCGATTGTCATTTTGGACGAGGCCACGGCCAGCATTGACCCAGAGAATGAGCATTTGATTCAAGAGGCTATTTCCGCACTGACACATGGTAAAACAATCATAACGATTGCCCATAGACTGGCGACGATTGAAAATGCGGATCAAATTCTTGTCATTGATGGTGGAACCGTCGTGCAGAAAGGAACCCATAAGGAATTGCTGGCTCAAAGGGGAACCTATCAGGAATTTATTAAGATTCGGGAACAGGCTGAGGGCTGGAGGATTCAACAATAAGCATAAAGGAGGAACTGATGAAGATTCATGCGTCTGGGGAGGATTATCTGGAGGCTATCCTTGTTCTACAAAAGAAAATGGGCATGGTCCGCTCCATTGACCTTGCCCGGCACATGGGCTTTAGCAAACCGAGTATCAGCCATGCGGTAGGCGTTTTGAAAAATGGAGGTTTCTGACCGTGGATGATGGGTTCCTTCATCTGACCG
>ENA-OQJX01000778-OQJX01000778.1-human-gut-metagenome-genome-assembly--contig:-NODE-778-length-12259-cov-2.363996_pt1 | contig 12259 bp, 16 predicted proteins | sample MGYA00242615_ERZ504782 | MGnify/ENA primary metagenome ERZ504782 (study PRJEB26092, sample SAMD00036354) | human gut metagenome | host: Homo sapiens | study: EMG produced TPA metagenomics assembly of... | reverse complement strand
CGGTTTTCTTCTTATATTTGAAAAAATCAATCTGGAATCGACAAACATGAAACTAAGAAAAATACTTTTAGCCGTTGCCGGACTGGCGTTAATGCTGAATGCCTCGGCACAAAAATCCAAAAGATACTACTGTGGCCAAACCTGGTACCCTGGTGGAACTGATGACAGAAGCGGAAGCCAATGAAATCACCCAACTGACCCTGCAGGGCAAGCTGAATGCCGTAGATTTCAGGCATCTACGGGATGAATTCAAAAACCTGCAACTGCTGGACATTTCCAATGCCTCCATCAGCATGTATGCAGGCAAGAACGGGACTTATCCAAACCGTTTTTATGTATATCCTGCCAATTGCATTCCGGCATATGCCTTCTGCAAGCAAATGGACGACAGTACATTTGTAGGTAAGGAGACGCTGACCAGGATTATCCTTTCCGACAAGACCAAGAACATCGAAGATGCTGCCTTTAAGGGATGCAAAAATCTCAAGATATGCCAGATACGGAAGAAAACGGCTCCCAATCTGTTGTCCGAAGCATTGGCCGATAGCGTTACAGCCATATTTGTTCCATTGGGATGCAGTGACTCCTATCGTACCAAAAAGAAATGGGAAACCTTTGCATTCATTGAAGGAGAACCACTGACAGTAAATGTGCAGATTGGTAAAATGGGCAGCCTTGCCAGCGAACTGTTAAGAGCCGGATTTCAGCCCAAAGACGTTAACTTTCTGACCGTTGAAGGAAAAATGGACGAAGCCGACTTCACATTGATACGCGACTATATGCCCAATCTGGTTTCCATCGACATGACCAACAGTAATGCCACTGCAATTCCCGACTATACTTTCACCCAAAAGAAGTATCTGCTGAACGTACGGCTCCCGCAAGAGCTTAGAAGCATTGGACAGCGTGCATTCAGTGGCTGCGGCCGTTTGTGCGGCACGCTGGTGCTTCCTGCCAGTGTAACCGCCATTGAGTACGGAGCATTTATGGGATGCGACAACCTGCGCTATGTGCTTGCCACGGGGAATAAGATTACCACGCTAGGCGACAACCTTTTCGGCGAAAGCCAAGGCAAAATTATATATAAGGAGAAACAATAACTCAGACTATTCCCCGCCTTAATAAGAACAAAGAGACTCTTTTAATAGCAAAAGAAGGTGTGTCAGAATGATAGCTAAAAATCATTCTAACACACCTTCTTCTTTTTTTCAATATCGCACAAGCCTTTATTAAACCAAAAAGATATGAAAGAAGAATCGTTCCATCATGGCAGAAATATTGTTCCACCGTGGTAAAAAAATCGTTCCACCATGGTGGAACGATTTTTTCCTCATGATGGAACGATTTAAAATATGCTTATTTAGTCCTTAGCTTCCGTTATCACTTTGTTGCGTACATACGTGCACGCAACTCCTTGATGTGGTCTGAAGTGATGTATTCGTCATACTCCATCATCTTGTCGATAATACCGTTCGGAGTCAATTCGATGATACGGTTGGCAACCGTCTGAATGAACTCGTGGTCGTGGGATGAGAAAAGGATATTGCCTTTATAGGTCTTTAGATTATTGTTGAATGCCTGGATAGACTCCAAGTCGAGGTGATTGGTAGGTGTATCCAGAATCAAGCAATTGGCATTGCGCAGCTGCATACGTGCAATCATGCAACGCATCTTCTCACCTCCCGACAATACGCTTGCTTTCTTCAGCACCTCCTCGCCGGAGAACAGCATACGTCCCAGGAAGCTCTTCATATAGACTTCATTGCCTTCACCGAACTGGCTCAACCAGTCCACCAGATTCAGGTCTGTATTAAAGAATGCAGTATTGTCCAGCGGCAGGTAAGCGGTGGTGATAGTCACACCCCAGTTGAAAGTACCTGCATCCGGTTTCATATTCTCGTTGATAATCTCGAACAGGGCGGTCATGGCACGCGGGTCGTGCGAAAGGAATACAATCTTGTCTCCCTTCTCTACGTTGAAGTTGACGTCGCGGAACAGCACCGTACCATCTTCCAGCGTTTTCGTCAAACCGGAAACTTCCAGAATCTGATTACCCGGTTCGCGTTCGGGCGTAAAGATGATGCCCGGATACTTACGTGATGACGGCTTGATTTCTTCTACATTCAGTTTCTCCAACATCTTCTTGCGGCTGGTAGTCTGCTTGCTCTTTGCCACATTGGCACTGAATCGGCGGATAAACTCTTCCAGCTCTTTCTTCTTCTCCTCGGCCTTTGCCTTCTGGTTCTGCTGCTGACGGAGCGCCAGCTGGCTGGACTCGTACCAGAAGCTATAGTTACCGGCAAAGAGGTTAATCTTTCCGTAGTCGATGTCCACCGTATGCGTACAAACGGAGTCGAGGAAGTGACGGTCGTGGCTTACCACCAGCACCGTATGCTCAAAGTTGGAGAGGTACTCTTCCAGCCAAGTCACGGTCTCCATATCCAAGTCATTGGTAGGCTCGTCCAGCAGCAAGTTATCAGGATTTCCATAGAGAGCTTGCGCCAGCATGACACGCACCTTTTCTTTGTTGTTCAACTCACCCATCAACAGATAATGCTTGTCTTCCTTGATACCCAAACCACTCAACAAGGCGGCAGCATCGCTTTCGGCATTCCAGCCGTCCAACTCGGCAAATTTCTCTTCCAATTCGGAAACCTTCAGCCCATCCTCGTCTGTGAAATCCTCTTTGGCATACAGCACTTCACGCTGCTTCATGATATCCCACAACACCGTGTGTCCCATCATCACCGTGTCCATCACCGTAAAAGCATCCCACTTAAAGTGGTCCTGGCTCAAAACGGAAAGACGCTCTCCCGGAGCCAGCATGATGGAGCCGTCGTAGGGTCCAGCTCCCCGGAAATCGTTTTCAGGAAAGTAGATTTTCCGGCGCCGTTGGCACCGATGATACCATAACAGTTACCACTTGTAAACTTCAGGTTTACGTCATTGAACAACACTCTTTTACCAAACTGTACTGAGACATTAGAGACTGTAATCATCTTTATATTTACGATTTATTTATTTACAATTTACTATTTAATACCTATTAGTCTGCGAATTGCGAGTGCAAAGATAGTTATTTTTCCATGAATAGACACAGAGAAGCGCTGTCAATCTGACATAAAAGTATTACCTTTGCAGCGTTTTCGGCAAAAATATCCGTTTTGGCAAAGTTTTTGCTGGAGCACTAATATCGTATTAACTTAAACCCTTAACAGCAATGAAAGCTAAATCATTTTACAAGAATAATAAGCATAACAATATGAATCCGAAAGAAAAAGAAAACAACCAGGAAGAGGAGCTGAAAACTCAAGCTACTCCTAACGAATGTGACGAAGAAACTGTCGGACAAGAAACTTCACAAGAAAACGAAGCTCCCCTGACAGAAGAAGAAAAGCTCGCCCAGGAACTGGAAAAGGCCAATGAACAGATTGAAGAGCAGAAGGACAAATACCTGCGCTTGTCTGCCGAGTTTGACAATTACCGCAAACGTACCATGAAGGAGAAAGCAGAACTCATCCTGAACGGTGGTGAAAAGAGTATCAGCAGTATCCTACCCATTGTGGATGACTTTGAACGCGCCCTCAAAAACATGGAGACAGCCACCGACGTAGCGCCGTAAAAGAAGGCGTTGAACTTATCTACAACAAGTTCATGTCTGTATTGGGACAAAACGGCGTTAAGGTAATAGAGACAAAGGAACAACCGCTCGATACAGACTATCACGAAGCCATCGCCGTGATTCCGGCACCCAATGAAGCACTGAAAGGCAAAATTCTGGACTGTGTACAAACCGGTTACATCCTAAACGACAAAGTGATCCGTCATGCCAAAGTGGTAGTCGGAGAATAACATAAAACTGTATGGAAAAAAGAGATTACTACGAAGTATTGGAAGTCGAAAAGACAGCAACGGTAGAAGAAATAAAGAAAGCCTATCGCAAGAAAGCCATCCAATATCATCCGGACAAGAATCCGGCGACAAAACAGCCGAAGAGAAATTCAAGGAAGCGGCAGAAGCATACGACGTACTAAGCAATCCGGACAAGCGTGCCCGCTACGATCAGTTCGGTCATGCCGGACTGGATGGTGCCGCCGGTAATGGTGGTCCGTTCGGCGGCTTCAGTGGAGGCATGTCCATGGACGACATCTTCTCCATGTTCGGTGACATCTTTGGCGGACACAGTGGAGGAGGTTTTGGAGGTTTTGGAGGTTTCGGCGGAGGTGGCGGCACACAACAACGCCGTTACCGTGGTTCGGACTTGCGCGTCAAGGTAAAACTGAACCTCAAGGAAATCTCTACCGGTGTGGAAAAGAAATTCAAGCTGAAGAAATACGTGCCTTGTACCCACTGTCATGGTACAGGAGCCGAAGGCGACGGCGGCACCGAAACCTGCCCGACTTGTAACGGCAGCGGCACGGTAATCCGTAACCAGCAAACCATACTCGGCACCATGCAAACAAGAACCACTTGTCCGACTTGTGGCGGTGAAGGCAAAATCATCAAAAACAAGTGTAAGGAATGTGCCGGTGAAGGTATTGTATACGGTGAAGAAGTAGTAACCGTAAAAATCCCGAAAGGTGTTGCAGAAGGTATGCAACTCTCTATGGGCGGAAAAGGAAATGCAGGCAAGCACAACGGTGTACCGGGTGACCTGCTGATTCTTGTAGAGGAAGAGCAAGACCCGAACCTGATACGCGATGAAAATGACTTGATTTACAACCTGCTCCTCAGCTTCCCGACAGCAGCCTTGGGTGGTGCGGTAGAAATTCCCACGATTGATGGAAAGGTGAAAGTAAAAATTGACTCAGGTACGCAACCGGGAAAAGTACTCCGCCTGCGCGGCAAAGGTTTACCCAACGTGAACGGGTACGGCACGGGAGATTTGCTGGTAAATGTCAGCGTATATGTACCCGAAACGCTGAGCAAGGATGAGAAGAGAGCATTGGAGGAGATGGAAGAATCGGATAACTTCAAGCCGAACACTTCGATTAAAGAGAAAATATTCAAAAAGTTCAAGAGCCTGTTTGACTAATAACATGGTACATAAAGAAGCCTCCCGGTATACAATAAAATATATCGGGAGGCTTTCTTATGGGTTTATCGGGGAAAATGTTAAAGCTCCAACATCCGCTTCATAAAAGCCTTTATTCCCTCCACATCAGAAGCCTGAGGAGCCCACGAAGCCAAATCCTCTGAGGGTAGAGGCTGATATGGGCCTTTTTTAATTTCAAAAATAACAGTACCTGACTCCAAGGCAATAATACTATGCCATGTATTAGAAGGAATCTCCAGACCATATTTACCTTCCGAAGGATTGAGGCATACCTTATCTGTTACATTACCGGCATCATCATAAAAAAATGCCAGCAGACTTCCACGCAAAACCAGATAAGTTTCTTCCTTATCTGTATGACGGTGAGGAGGAAGATAAGTTCCCGGTTCCAAAGCATTCAGCAACCGATGAATAGGAGCATCCATAGACGCATGAAAATTATAATTCATACGTAAACGGGAGTTCTCCTTAGCTCGTGAAGTAACGGTATCCAGCAGCTCTTCTGTTATCAGCTTCATCATAACTTCAGCAATTGGGCAAACTTGGCAGGAAGTTCTGCTTTGCACGCCTCAATAGACAAACTTTTTCCTTCATTATTTACTAATATAGCAGCCTTCTGCAAGGAAGCCAATGAGGTAACTTCCGACACATTACCGGCAACAAACAAACATCCGGAAAAAAGAGGAGTAATCACCTTCCGGGTATGCCCTTTCCATTTTACAAACACAGCCTGCATCGGGCAATATGTAGTATATCCCGCAGCATTCAAACGCTGCATCAACTTATGTTCAGACTTGGGTGCTGTGTACAATGCATGCCAGCACATCATATCATTATCCGTCATCATATTGTTTGCTTTTTCCATCCCTTTAATAAATCTTTTACAAATAATATCCATCCCACACTGCCGACACCTGCCAAGAACATGAAGCCGATCAAAATCATCAATTTATTGGGCTTTGCAGGCTTCAAAGGTACCGTAGCCGGCTGGACAACCGTATATACCGGTGTAATCTCCTGCACCTTAGCTCTTGCCATCTGCAATTGTTGAGACACCTGTGTATATATTGATAGGCTAAATTCATTTCATTTTGTAAACGCTCTTGCTCTGCACGATAACTCAGCAATATTATATTCTGGTTTGCATCTACAAAATTAGCGTATTTCTTCTGGGCAGACTCATAACTGGCCTTTGCTTCTCCATAAAGTTTTTCGGTAAATGCCAAATCATGACGAGCTTTATTAGTTCGATAATCTGTGATGTAGTTCTGCAGGCAATGCATCACGGTATCCGTCAGCGAAGCAGATATCAAAGGATCCTGCATAGTAACAGACAAGGTTGTCACACCTGTCTTTTTGTCTACGGAAACAGAGATACGTTTACTTAAAGCATCTGCAATGGCAGACTCATCTCTAGTAAGACGAAAAGGATCCAGCTTTGCATCCCCCTCTTCCGGTTCATCCTTAAACAAAGACAATGTCCATCCTAACACCTTAAAAGGAGCGGAGAAAATTGCACTCCACCAAGGAGAACGCTGTTCCTCTTTCAAATAAGCATACAGAGTTGTGTCTACTTTTGCTTTCTGATCCTTGACTTTAACATCGAACAGTTCAATCAGAAAAGGAGTAGAACTTACAATATCAGGATAAAGTTCGGGTGACAAAGCATCTTCACCAGAAGAAGTACCCAAATTGATACCCGCCATGCTGCAAGGCTCCCATACTTCCGCCACCAGATTTACCACCACTCTCCGGAGCCAACGTCACACTTGTAGAATACTCCTTAGGAATACTAAATGCAACAACCAGTCCAACAAGGGCAGCGATACCACACGCCTTAAAAACCAATTTGCGACTAGCCCATACTTTCTGGGCCAGTTCTATCAAATCTATTTCTTGTTCCTCAGGTTGTGGAGAGGTTATGTTTTGTATTTTTTCTTCGCTCATAATTCAAATTACTTAAAGAGATTAACCATAGTCGCAATCATCGCTGCAATAGAAGCTGTCGTACTTCCCATTCCCAGAATTTCAGTGGTAGTCATCTTCCTTTTCTGTTCTTTACTTGGAACAATTATTTCACAACCTGGTTCAATGGCTTTCTTGTTTCCTGCTCTTAAACGAGAAACTGTACCATTCATGTATATTACATAGACCTTGCGTTTCTTGGCGTCATTACCAAAACCACCAGCTGGTTGATGTAATATTTCAAGCTTTCACCCTTTTTATATAAAACTGTATTCGGATACATTACAGCACCGTTGATTTTCACTGTACTTACGTACTCCGGAACAAATAATACATCTCCCTCGCGAAGCACCATATCAGCATCTGAACCAGGATTTTTCAAGGCCTCTCCCAGATTTATACCTACAGAATAGGTATCGGACAAATCCAATTTTTTACAGATATGGAATCTCCGCCTCCCGCTTGCGCCATACGCAGAGCATCTTCCTTACGGCGGAATTCTTCTTCGGTCATCCTACGTATAAGACGCGCTCCTTTTATATAAGCATCGGGAGTTACTCCACCAGCCTTAGCTATCAAGTCACTCAAACGTTCATTCTTTTTCGATAGTGCATAATTACCGCTAAAAAGGACTTCTCCACCCACCATAACATTCTGTTGTTTAAAATAGGACGGACTCTTACGAACATAAATTTCATCAAAAGGCTCAAGATGGAAATCCTGGCTTCCTTCTCCCACCAATAAGCCATCTTTCAAATCAAAAGAGAAATTCTGGCCTACTGTAGTACTGAAAGATGTACTCTTCGGATCTTTCATGCGCCGTGCAACTTCAACCTTTGTTGTAGCCGCCGCCTCCAACAAGCCACCAGCCTGCAACACCAAATCCTCTACTGTCATTTTATCAGAATAAAGATATGTACCCGGATTGGCAACTTCACCATGGATGGTAAGTGTAGCTTCTTCCTTCAAGTCATGAATACTTGGAATATATAAAATGTCATTCTTCTGCAAAGGAATATCTGCAGCTGTCCCGTTCAGCAAACCTTTCACATCTACTTGTATAATCTCATGCGACAAGTCTTCAAGCTCACGATCGATTATAGCACGGTTTAAGAATGCATCTCCGCGAAGTCCTTCCGCTTTCTTAATCAGCTGCTTCACTGTATTCATCATACCGTCCAACTGGTACAAACCTTCACGATATACAGCACCGCGGACTTCCACACGATTCTCAAAACGCTGTAAAACGGAATCAACCGTTATCTTATCACCGTCATCTACGCGGAATACGGAATAATCCATCTCATCCACATTATAAATTTGATGCTCACGTCCACTTTTACGGATTATACGTAATGCTTTCTTATAAGCATCACCCGTAAAACCACCTGAATACTTCAATAATGTACCTACGGTTTCAGTGGATTTCATTTCATAAAACATCGGACGTTTTACCTTACCTAATATCTGTACCAGGGACTGGTAAGGATCCACAAGAATTACATCACCATCCTGCAGACGGATGTCATCTTTCATTTTTCCTTTCATAAGTAAATCGTAAACATCCAAATCCGCTATTGTATTTCCATTGCGAATCACTTTAATACTGCGCAAACTACCAATCGGATTCACACCACCTGCACGATATAAAGCATGAAATACGGAAGCAAATGATGAGAGGGTATAAGTTCCGGGCACCACAACTTCACCCATAACGTTTACTTGAATAGAACGTATTTCTCCTAATGTCAGTTTAACTTGGGTAGACGGAACATTTCCGGTTACTCCAGAATATATTCTGGCAAATTCTTGTTTCAAATAATTATTGGCTTCCTTTACTGTTTTGCCACTCAGATAAACCGGTCCTAAATTATTCACAAGAATACTTCCTTCCGGAGAGATTGTTTGTCGAATCGTTGTTTCAGAAGCTCCCCACACATCAATAATCACCTCGTCACCAGGTCCCAGACGATAATTCTCGGGAGTAGCAACATTCACATTGGGTTCGAAAGTCAAATTATCGTTAGTAAAAATATTATGACCATAAATTTGCGAAGTCGGATCCTCTGTTTCCTTCTCTTGAGACAAGGAACGATTATCCATCATTTGTAAAGAATCCCCTGCAACATCCGTTTGTCTGGCAGAATAAGTTTCCGAAGTTGTACGCAGCCCTTTGACTACGCCACTCATTTCACCACGTTGACGAGAACGCTTCTCATCTTGGGTATTGCTCTGCGGACTTCCAGATTTAGAGTTTTCATACTTTTTCTGAATTCTTTCAACTTGTTCCTTTGTCACTCCCCGCCGCATTAATTCAGTAGTAATCTGCTTTTGATTTTTGCCCATCTGCTGAGCGCTTTTTACATACTGAACAACCTGATCATCTGACATCTGCTGAGCAAAAGCTACCCCTGACAAAGTAAATACCAAAAAGAATAGTGTTATTAATCTACGCATAAGATATTCTGATTAATCTTTTGAGTTCTTGTAATAAATATAAATCGGGCACAAAGGTAATATATTATTTTTATAATATACATTTATTCCACCTCTAAGTTTCAGAAAAAGCATTAAAAAGCTGTCACTTTCACGTCTTTTCATCGGGTAGAAGAAAGCGGAAAAATTGGCACTATTTTTTTCATTAGTCCAATCAAAATAGCCTTTTTTTCAGTATAACTATGTTGCACCAAGGCCAGCACTTCTTCCCGCACATGTTCATAATCATCAACAGATGCCTTTTCACGCTTTATCTTTTCACCGATTACAGAATCCAAAAGTCCATCCCCAGGCCCTCCCACAATGTACACTTCTCCCCCATCCCCCATGACTCCCACTTCCAGGGTGAGCATACAAGCTTCAGACAAGGTAATCAAACAATGAGTATTCGTCGGATACACCTCACCCAAACGTACTATGAACATATCAGTTTCCCTTGTGTCGCGTTTCAACCTGCAATCAGATGATTGCACATATATTTCCGCCACACGCTTACTATATTCCATAGCATTCTCCGGATGACGTGCATTAGCAGCAGATATCATAACCATACGGGACACTCTATACTTTGCCGCCAGGTCCGCAATATTCACTGTCCCCGATATATTCGTTTGAATTGCCTCCGATACAAAATCATCCATCAGTTGTACATGCTTATACGCAGCAGAATGAAAAATAAGTTGAGGACGTGTTTCTTCAAATATAACCTCCATACGCGTACGGTTAGCAACATCTGCAACCAATACACGGACCTCCAGATTCTTCCAATGATCAGACAATTCCAACTGTACATCATACAATGGGGATTCTGCCTGATCTACCAGAATCAACTGATAAGGATTCAATGTAGCCAACTGGCGAACGATTTCCCTTCCTACAGCTCCCGCCGCTCCCGTAACCATTACTCTACGCCCCTCGATATGGGCCGTAATTTTACGCATGTCAACTTGCACCGGTTTCTCTACGGAGCCAATCTTCTATTTGAATTGTCCTTTATCAGTCCATCGTCCATACAATCGCTTAAGGGAGGAACGGTCATTACATGAATATCATGAGAGAAAAGTTTATCCAGCATTCCGGAATTTTCCAAATCCGACACCTTGCTTGGAGAGATAATGATTGTATCCACTTTCTTTTTCTTTAGACGGTCAAACAGCTGCTCATCATTGGGATATACCCTGCATCCCATCGTATGTTTACCTATCATATCAGGTTCGTCCGAAATAAAGCCACGCAGGCGATAATGATTATTACGACTAACTCTCAAGGATTTTGCAACATTGACTCCAGTCCCATGGAATCCATAAATAAAAACATTCACGCAATGACGTGCATCAAAAGCAATAGCTTCATAAAGCATCTTCACAGCAATGCGCATACAAGCCATCAGAGAGAAGGTGAACATATATGCCATAAACAGAATGCTGTTCGGCAAAGTTTCTCCAAGCCCCGAAACAGACCAACAGCAATTCCCTAAAAACAGTACAACATAGCTTATCGTAAGACTCCAAAACACACGATAAATATCTACAAAAGAGGAAAAACGGATAACACCCACATAAGTACGGAGAATATGAAAGAAACAGATATTACACAAGACAGCCCAAATGGTCAGCCATACATACAAAGAAATTTCATAAGATACGGACGAAAGCCTATATTGCAAAAAACATGCAGAAAGCATGGAAATCACAACGATAATTACATCTACCAACAGCACCGTCCATTTGGACGCTATGCGTGAAGAAAGATATTTATAATAGATTCTTAAATTCATAATCAGTATCAGACTTATTTGCTATAGGACCTACGACAAAGATGCTTCTTTTCGTTTTATTATCCAATTTTTATGGCAATAAAGTTCAGGACATTCAAATAGAAAATTATCCCACTAAAATATTTCTAAAAAAAACAGAGATTCTTTTTGCCTTTTCAAATAAAGATGTACCTTTGCACCCCGTAAACAAAAGCTTATTGCCGCTATAGCTCAGTTGGTAGAGCAACGCATTCGTAACGCGTAGGTCGCCAGTTCAAGTCTGGCTAGCGGCTCGATATTCAAGCACTGATTATCTGGAATAATCAGTGCTTTTTCTTTTCAAGAATCGTTAGAATAAAAAAACGCTCTTCTACCAATATATTTGCATAAAACATAATGCCCTTCCAAACAGTTTAATCCATAGCCGCATAATTATCCCAAAGCAAGTAAAGCAAGTTTAAAACAGCACCATCTGATTACAATGATAACTTGAAACATATAGGCACATTATTAAAAACATAATACACCTTATATTATACATAGTAATTCCCAATATTTGCGGCAACTTTTCAATAACCCGATTTTTCAATCTTAAATAAAGGATTGAGGTGATTGAAGAACACAAGCCAAAATCAAAAGGCTACCATAGGTTTCTATAACATACTATAAACAAATGAAAAGAATCAAATTATTTACAGCGGCTTTGCTGCTGGCGGCTATATCCGCAGGAAACGATGTGTGGGCGCTTTCCGATTCAAGAAAGAAAGACACGCGTCCGGTAAAATCACCCCAATTCTTCAGTGGAAACGCCAACCCGCTGCTTCCACCTCCTTCAATTCAGACTCTTTGCAGACTGTCTCTACAAAGATAGACACAGACAAAGACGGCATTCACGACCTTTATTTCGTGTTTAAAGGCAAGGAGCTGAAGGTAGATGAATGGATGTTTGAGAGATTTTGAGCTAGCCTTACTACGCTTTATTTCCA
>ENA-OQJX01000777-OQJX01000777.1-human-gut-metagenome-genome-assembly--contig:-NODE-777-length-12286-cov-2.832305_pt1 | contig 12286 bp, 16 predicted proteins | sample MGYA00242615_ERZ504782 | MGnify/ENA primary metagenome ERZ504782 (study PRJEB26092, sample SAMD00036354) | human gut metagenome | host: Homo sapiens | study: EMG produced TPA metagenomics assembly of... | reverse complement strand
TGCCTGAAAGCCAGCCAGCTGGCAGCGCTCACCATCGAGCGGCCCCTGCTCTACCGGCTGGCCGGTGCCAGCCGGGTGGTGCTGTATCCTGCCGGGCAGAAGCGCACCCTGACCTTGCTTTTGAGCGCGCAGAACGCGCAGTTTTTAGCTGACCGCATGATGCCGCGCCGGGATGCTGTGGCCCACACCCCGCGCGGCGGCGAAAAGCCTGGCCTTTGCGGTGCTGGGTGCCAACGGCCTTTCCACCCTTGCTTTGCTGGCGCTGGCCGTCAAACAGAGCAGGCCCTATGCGCCGGATGCCCAGACGGCGGCCTTTGCCCACCTGAACCGCATTGCGGCGTGGGCGGCGCGCTGGCTGCCCATGGGCACAGCATGGCTGCTGGTGCTGGGCGGTGTGCTGTTCTGCGCAAGCCTTGTGCGCAGTGCGGCCCATGCGGCCCATTACACCGTGTGGCGCACCGAGAGTCACCTTGGCAGCAGGGGCGGCTTTGTGCGCCGGTATGAGATGCGCCTTGCGCTGGAACATCTGAGCTATGCGGACCTGCGCCGCTCGCCTGCCACATGGGCGCTGGGCTGCTGCCCGGTGTTCGTTACAGCAGGCAGCTGCCGGCCGGAGATCCCGTTGCTGGTCTGGCGGGAGGACGGCCCCTTTCTACAGGAGCTGCTGCCCGGCTTTGTCCTGCCGCCAAAAGCCCCGGTGGACACCGCAGGCCGCAGCATCCCGGCGTTTTTTCTGCCTGCCGGCATCCCCTGCGGGCTGTGCCTGCTGCTGACAGCGGTATCCCGCTACACCCTGCCTGCGCTTACGGTGCCGCTGCTGGTGGTCACTGCTGTGTTTGCCGCCCTGCTGGTGGGTGCGTACAACGGCTGGCGCAAAGAGGGCATCTGGCTGCAAAACGGCCGCCTGACCCTGCGCTGGCAGCACGGCTTCCATCTGCACGACATCTGCGTGCTCTGCCCTGTTCCGGCCCTGACGGCCATGCAGTCGCCATGGGCCGCGGCGGTGCACCGCACAAACCTCACCCTCACCTTTCCGGGCGGGGTGAAGTGCAGGGTGCGCAGCGTAAAGTGCAGCGAACTGCCTTTTTACTTTTCTGAAACTGTAAGGAGTCTTTTTCTGTGATAAAAACTGTATTATTCGATCTGGACGGCACCCTTCTGAACACCATCGACGACCTTGCCGATGCAGGCAACTGGGTGTGTGCACAGCATGGCTGGCCCACCTTTACGGTGGAACAGTTCAAGCACATGGTGGGCAACGGCATCCCGAAGCTGGTGGAGCGCTTTTCGCCGGAAAATGCCCGCACGCCGGAGCAGCTGGCGGCCACGCTGGCCGAATTCACTGCCCGGTACGACGCCCACAAGGAGGACAAGACGGCTCCCTATCCCGGCATCCCGGAGCTGCTGGACGAGCTGCGGGCACAGGGTGTTCAGTGCGCAGTGTTCTCCAACAAGGCCGACCCGCTCTGCGGCAAGATCATCGCCCACTATTTCGGCACAGGCCGCTTTGACGCTGTGCGCGGCAGCAGGCCCGGCGTGCCCACCAAACCGGACCCCGCCGGGCTGTATGCGCTGATGGACGAGATCGGTGCAGACCGCTCTGCCACCCTTTTTGTGGGCGACAGCGATGTGGACATCCTCACCGGACACAATGCCGGACTGCCCGCCATGGGCGCGCTGTGGGGCTTCCGGGGCCGCGCAGAACTGACCGCTGCCGGTGCGGATGCACTGGCGGCAGTGCCAGAGGATATTTTTACTTATATCAAAAACAACTGAGGACGCAAAAAGGCGAGCCGCCCATTGGACGCTCGCCTTTTGTGTTCTTTGGGGTAACTTTATCAGCCAGAGTAACTTCCTGGATCTTGGAGGAAGCGAACTCGAAGGGCCAGACAGTCTTCCACTCCTGATCCTGCACCTGTGCGATAGCAACAGAAGCGTAGGTGTTGTCACGGTAGTGCTTTGCGCCGCCGATCTCATACTCGGGAGTGAACTCGATCTTGGAGTAGGGCAGAACGATCTTGCGGCCGCCCTCGAATGCACCGTCGATGGACAGCTCTGCCAGAGCGTCGCGGACGGCAGCACCGTCGGTGGAGCCAGCCTTCTCGATGGCGGTCTTGAACAGCCACACAACGGTGTAGGACTCAGCAGAGTGGCCGTTCATGTTGACATTGTAGACCTTCTTGAAGTCCTCGTTGATCTCCACGCCGTTGGTCAGGTCGGGGTTGAACTCGACAACAGAAGCCACGCCGTTTGCGGATGCGCCCAGATTGGGGATGAAGGAAGGATCGGTGAAGCCGTTTGCCTTGGCAACGATCATCTTGGGCTTGTAGTTCTGCTCCTTCAGGGTCTGGACGAACAGAGTAGCGTCGCCGATGTAAGAGTCGCACAGAATGGCATCGGGATCAGCCTGCTTCAGGGCCAGGACCTGAGAGGACAGGTCGGTAGCGTTGGAGCTGTAGTCCACTTCGGCCACAACATCCAGACCGTAATCGGGTGCGAACAGGTTGACGCAGCGGATCAGCTCCTGACCGATGGCAGCCTTATCGGTGAAGATGGCGACCTTCTTGATCTCGTTGCCGGTCTGCTCCTTGGAGTCCTGCAGATACTTCAGCATATCTTCCACGTAGACGGAGTTCAGCGGGCACAGACGGAAGAAGTAATCGTAGTCCTTGTGGTCCTCGTCGGTCAGACGGTCCAGCGTGGAGATAGCGGTGATCATGGGGATGCCGTACTGCTGGCAGACCTGAGCCACGACCTCGGTAACAACGGACATATGGCAGCCCATAATGACGTTGACGCCTTCCTGGGTGATCAGACGCTCTGCCTCGGACTTACCGGTGGCTGCGTCGCCTGCGTGGTCGCCGCGGACGACTTCCAGCATCTGGCCGTTCACGCCGCCTGCCTTGTTGATCTCGTCCACTGCGAAGTCGATGCCGCGCAGGATGTTCTCGCCGATGGCTGCGTTACCGCCGGACATTGCGTAGATGGTGCCGATCTTGATGGTATCACCGCTGGATGCTGCAGTGCTGCCGGATGCTGCGGTGCTGGTAGATGCTGCAGTGCTGGTGGAAGCGGAAGAGCCGCCGCAGGCGGTCAGAGCAGCTGCGCTGCCCAGAACAGCGGATGCCTTCAGGAAGCTTCTACGAGAGATCTTTTTCATAATTGTCCTCCAATTCTGTTTGTAAAAAACAGCTTGTTAATCCGAGATGCCCCGCCGCACCGTGTGAAGTAGTGCCCGCCGGACATCCAGTTTCCAAAATCAGATGCCGAGGTACGCCTTCTTGACGTGCTCGTTTGCCGAAAGCTCGGCGGCGGTTCCTTCCAGTGCCACGCGGCCATTCTCAATAACATAGCCGCGGTCAGCCGCTGCAAGGGCCTTGGTAATGTCCTGCTCCACCAGCAGCACCGAGATGCCGTCATTCTTCACCATGGTCTTGGCCACTTCCAGAATGTCGTCCACGATGTTGGGGGCAAGGCCCAGACTGGGCTCGTCCAAAATCAGCAGCTTGGGCATGCCGATCAGCGCACGGGCCACGGCCACCATCTGCTGCTCGCCGCCGGACAGGGTGCCGGCAGCCTGCTTTGCGCGCTCGCGCAGTTTGGGGAACCAGTTATAGCACTTTTCCAGATTTTCTGCAAAATGCGCCTTGGTCTCCTTATTGAATGCACCCAGTTCCAGATTTTCCAGCACGGTCATCTCGGTAAAGAGCTGACGGCCTTCCGGCACCTGCACGATGCCGCTGTCCAGAATAACGCGGGAGCTTTTGCCGGAGAGGTCCTCCCCGTTGAACTCCACCTTGCCGGAGCTGGCCTTGACCATGCCTGTGATGGTGCGCACATGGTGGTCTTACCGGCACCGTTGGAGCCAAGGATGGCAACGATCTCGCCATCCTTCACCTCAAAGCCGATGTCCCACAGGATGTTCACAGAGCCGTAACCGGCGTTCAGACCTTCAACTTTAAGCACTTGCGCCCTCCTTTTTGGTGCCCAGGTACACCTCCATGACGTAAGGATCGTTCATGACCTGCTCGGGCGTGCCCTCAGCGATCTTTTCGCCGTGGTGAAGGACGATGACCTTCTCGCACAGGCTCACGACCGCCTTCATGATGTGCTCGATGAGCAGGATGGTGACACCGGACTCGTTGATCTTGCGGATCAGCTGGATGGCCTCTTCGGTCTCAGCCGGGTTCAAGCCTGCCATGTTCTCGTCCAGAAACAGCACTTCGGGCTTGGTGGCCAGAGCGCGGGCCATCTCCAGACGCTTCTGGTCCGGCGTGCCCATGTCCTTGGAGATCACATGACGCTTTTCGTACAGGCCGGTGAAGTGCAGCACCTCCATGGCGCGCTCCTTGGCCTCTTTTTCGCTCTTTGCACCGGCGTGGCCGAAGTAGGCGGCGGCGGTGACGTTATCCAGAACGCTCAGGTTCTTCAGAGGTTTCATGATCTGGAAGGTGCGGGCGATCTTCATGTTGGTGTACTCATACGCCTTTTTGTTGGTGATGTCCTCACCATTGTAGAAGATCTTGCCTTCGGTGGGCGGGTAGTAGCCGCAGATCATGTTGAAGGTGGTGGATTTACCAGCACCGTTGGGGCCGATCATGCCGGTGATGGAGCCCTTCTCCACCGAGAAAGAAACATCATGCACGGCGGTCAGACCCTTGAACCGCTTGGTCAGGCCCTGGACTTCAATAATAGCTTTTCTGCCATGATTACTTCCCTCCCTTGTCTGCCATCAGCTCATACTCTTCCAGCACGTCCAGAGACGGCTTTTTGAGGATCTTTTCATCGATGAAGGTCTTGACCTTCGAGTTCATGTACCAGCCCAGAATACCGGACGGACGGAAGCGGATGACCACGATCAGCACGATGGCATACATCAGCATGTTGATGCCGGGCAGGATGGCGGCAAAGTTTGCACGCAGCAGTTCGCTCAGCGGGATCATGATGAGGCCGCCGATCAGCGGGCCTTCGATGTAGCAGCGCCGCCCACGACTGCCGGCAGCACGATCTCAGTGGACTTGGACTGGATCATAATATCGGGGTCGATGTAGCGGATATAGCTGACGTAGAAGAAGCCGACCAGACCGGCAATGATGGCCGAAATGACGACCGCGATCACCTTGTACTTGGTGGGGTTGATGCCGATGGCGGCGGCAGCGTCCTCATCCTCACGGATGGTACGCAGCGCAAAGCCCAGCTTGGAGCGGCCGATCTTCTTCATGATGAGGTAAACGCCCACCATCATGATGAAGCCGATGTAGTAGTACGGCACTTTGCTGGTAAAGCGGAACTGCGCAAAGGAGTCCTTGCCGAAGGGCAGGCCCACGCCGGATGCACGGCCGAAGAACTCCGAGTTGATGATGAACTGACGGATGGACTCGGCAAACGCGATGGACACCAGCGTGAAGTAGGGGCCGCGCAGGATCAGGCTGGGGAAGAAGATGACACCGGCCACAACGCCCACAACGAGCATATCCAGCACAGCGGCCACCCAGGGTTCATGCCGGTCTTTGTGACCACCAGACAGCACACATAAGCACCCAGACCCATGTAAGCGGCCAGACCCAGCGAGTTCTGGCCGGTGATGCCGCCCAGAATGTTCCACGCCATGGACAGGGTGGACATATAGAAGGTGAGAACGAAAATGTTGATGATGTAAGGTTTATCCACGACCAGCGGGATCGCTGCGAAGATGGCGACGATGATAGCCAGAACGATCGCCAGATTGCGGTGATAGGTTTTAACTGCTTTTCTGGTATCCATCTTATCGCCTCCTCAGAATCATGACCTGACGCACGACCAGAATGATGATGAAGGTGACGAACACGATCATATCACTGTAGGACGGGCTGATGAACAATGCACTCATCTGCTCCAGCAGGCCCAGGAAAATACCGGCGAAGAATGCGCCGGGGATGGAGCCCAGACCGCCCACGACCACGACGATCAGTGCGCGGAAACCGAAGCTTGCGCCTGCGGTGGGATAGATGGTGTAGAACTGGGTCAGCAGAGAACCGGCGATACCGGCCAGAGCAACGCCCAGACCATAGGTCAGGATGTAAATTTTCTTGACGTTGATGCCAACGACCTCAGCACCAATAGGGTTCTGGGATACGGCGCGGATCTGCTTGCCGGTGGTGGAATACTTGAGGAAGGCAAACAGTGCAATGGCAACCACGATCAGGATCAGGAAGCTGACCAGACGCGGCAGCGCAATGGTGACCGGGCCAAGCGGGATATAGGTCTGCGAATAAGGGGTAATGATCTTATAATAGGTGGAACCAAAAATGACCAGAGCGCCGTTGGTGAGCAGCAGGCCCAGACCGACGGTAAGGAACAGCAGGTTCGTAAAGCTCTTGGTCTTGAGCGAAGGGGTGATCAGAGTGGACTGGATCAGCGCGCCCAGCCCGAACATGAGCACTGCAACGATGGGAAGGGCTACATAGGGGTCCACCCCAAAGTAGGTATACAGAACATAGGTGATGTACATACCCACCATCAACATTTCGCCGTGGCAGAAGTTGACGATGTTCATAACACCGAAAATGATGTTCTGGCCCATACCCATCAGGGAGTAGAAACCGCCCAGCAGGATCCCGTTTACCAGTGCTTGCAAAAAGACTTCCATTGACATCCTCCCGTTCTAAGCATCAGGCGATGGGAGCAGATGATGCAAAAACTGCACGCTGCATCCGCCACCGGCCTGTACTCGTGATTGAAAACCGCCCTTGTGGACTCCATTTCCTCCCTTCTGCTCGTACAATTGAAATATCATCTGTATTGTAACGTAAGTGCAGCCTGTATACAAAATATTATTTCTACCAAACTTTGTCATGAATTTATATGGAAAGTGCTAGAATATTCCAGAGTTTTTGGTGTGCAAGCCAATTTACGCAGTTAAAAATGGAGGATTGATGTCTCATTGACATAATTTTGTTACTATTTCAGGCCGGAAATTTACGGAAAATGCAGAAAAACCCGGCAGAAGAGCACCTGAACGTGTTCCCCTGCCGGGCTTTTTATCCATAAAATGGCATGTGGTATTCAAGATGAAGGCGCGCCGCCGCCCTGTCCCGGGTTGTGGTTCCCAGCGTATGCTTCACGCCTTGGAGCGGCGTTCGCATTCCGCTGACCACGGCCCCAGCTTCGCTTCCCTGTACTCCCCTTTTTGTCGCTATGCGACATCTTCCCCCCGACCGGGGGAAGTCTTTGCTCGCTGGCGGCGGTCAGCTCAGCTGCAATTCCCGTGCGGGTCAAATTAAAAATCCCCCGAGCGAATGCAGCGGCCGCAACCACATTAGACATTCCTACAGGATGGGACCCGAACACTAAAAAAGAGCCCACTGGGCTCTTTTTTGCCGCCTGCGGGCGGCCGTGTTCCTTCGATTCCTCGTACGGGTTGCATGAAAAAATCCCTGATCCTAAGATCAGGGATTTTATTCATGACCGTACGGGAATCGAACCCATGTTACAGCCGTGAAAGGGCCGTGTCTTAACCGCTTGACCAACGGGCCTTAGAAATACAGAGCTTCGCTAAAACCTCCGACTTCCATCGTCCACTACTGCAGACGACCGTCCCCCTAACCTTAGCGAAACTCTGTAAAAGTGGTAGCGGTAACTGGATTTGAACCGGTGACACTTCGGGTATGAACCGAATGCTCTAGCCAACTGAGCTATACCGCCACATATTGTTTGTGCACTTGAACAGTGCTCTATTATTATACCCACAGATACCCCTTTTGTCAACACATATTTTTAAAAAAATCATATTTTTTCGCGTCGTCCAAAATACAAACGAAGATACGCAAAAATCCCGCTTTCCATTGAATAGAAAGCGGGATTTTTCAACCATTTATCTGAGCCTTGTGGAAAAACCGGTCAATTCTTCAGCCCTTCTTGTGGGTGGGAACCATGACCTTCAGGCCGCCCATATACGGCTGCAGCACTTCGGGGATGGTCACGGTGCCGTCGGCCTGCAGATGGTTCTCCAGGAAGGCGATCAGCATACGCGGAGGTGCCACGCAGGTGTTGTTCAGGGTGTGGGCCAGATAGGTCTTGCCGTCCTTGCCCTTCACGCGGATGTGCAGGCGGCGTGCCTGTGCATCGCCCAGATTGGAGCAGGAGCAGACCTCGAAGTACTTCTGCTGGCGGGGGCTCCATGCTTCGATATCGCAGCTCTTCACCTTCAGATCGGCCAGGTCGCCGGAGCAGCAGTTCAGCTGACGCACCGGGATCTCCATGCTGCGGAACAGCTCCACAGAGTTCTTCCACAGCTTCTCGTACCAGTCAGCGCTCTCGTCGGGGCGGCAGACCACGATCATTTCCTGCTTCTCGACTGATGGATGCGGTAAATGCCGCGCTCCTCGATGCCGTGAGCGCCCTTTTCCTTGCGGAAGCAGGGGCTGTAGGAGGTCAGGGTCAGGGCAGAGTGGCCTCGTCCAGAGTCTGGTCGATGAAGCGGCCGATCATGGTGTGCTCGCTGGTACCGATCAGGTACAGGTCCTCACCCTCGATCTTATACATCATGGCATCCATTTCCGGGAAGGACATGACACCCTGCACCACGTTGCCGTGCATCATGAAGGGAGGGATCACATAGGTGAAGCCCTTGTTGATCATAAAGTCGCGGGCATAGGCCAGCACAGCCTCGTGCAGGCGGGCGATGTTGCCCAGCAGATAGTAGAAACCGTTGCCGGCCACGCGGCCTGCAGCGTCCATATCGATGCCGTCGAAGCTCTCCATGATCTCGGTGTGGTACGGAATGGGGAAATCGGGCACCACAGGCTCACCAAAGCGCTGTGCTTCCACGTTGTAGGTATCATCCGGGCCGATGGGCACGCTGGGATCGATCATCTGCGGGATGGTGTACATGATCTCCTGAATGCGTGCGGACAGGGTCTCTTCTTCCTTTTCCAGCTCAGCCATCTTGTCGGCGTCGGCCTTGACGGCGGCATTGTTGGCATCGATCTGAGCCTGCAGCTCAGCCTTCTGTGCCTCATCGGTGCACTTCTTCAGCTGGCCGAACAGGGGGCCGTTGGCCTTGCTCAGCTTGTTGCGGGCAGCCTTGAGGGCTTCCACTTCCTTCAGGCATGCGCGGTACTTGGCATCCTTCTCGATGACCTCGTCCACCAGCGGGAGCTTTGCATCCTGAAACTTCTTCTTGATGTTTTCCTTGACAGCGTCCGGGTTTTCACGGACAAATTTGATATCAAGCATGATTGACTCTCCTTGCTCTATTTCGGTTCGCACAGAAGATCCCCTCCCCTGTGCCGTTCAAAGACGGTCGCCCGCCTTGGATCGCTTTATTCTTCGTTCTGGTACTGTCCCAGCAGGTTGGCAAAGGCCCGCAGCTGCTCGTCCGAATAGAAATGCACGGTCAGCCTGCCCTTGCCGTCGTGGTAGGCCACATTCACCTCGCTGCCCAGCACCTGCTTGAGGCTTTCTTCCACCTCCACCGGCAGGGTGCCGCGCGGCTGGGGTTCTCTGGCTCCTTTGCGGGCTTTGCCAGCTTTTTGCACAGCGCCTCGGCCTGACGCACGTTCAGCTGGTTGTCCGCAATGATCTGCGCCGCCTGCTCCTGCAGCTCCGGTGTGGGCAGGCTCAGGATCACCTTTGCGTGGCCGATATTGATAAAGCCGCTTTTCAGCAATTCCAGCACGTTTTCCGGCAGGTTCAGCAGGCGCAGGCTGTTGGCCAGTGCGCTGCGGCTCTTGCCCAGCTTCTGTGCCGCCTGCTCCTGCGTCAGGCCGCAGCGGGTCATCAGCTCCCGGATGCCGGTTGCTTCTTCCACCGGGTCCAGATCCTCGCGCTGAAGGTTTCCACCAGCGCCAGCTCCATCGGCCTGCTCATCCGTGACATCCTTCACAATGACGGGTGCCTCGGTCAGGCCCGCCATCCGGCAGGCACGCCAGCGGCGCTCACCGGCCACGATGAGATAGCGGTCCACCCCGTGGGGCCGCACCGCGATGGGCTGCAGCAAACCGTGCTCTGAGATGCCTGGCCGCCAGCTCTGCCAGCGTTTCCTCATCAAAGGTCTTGCGGGGCTGGGCCGGGTCCGGCTCGATCTCCCGCAGGGGCAGTGTCTCGATCCGGTTATCGGACTCAAAGCTGGGGGCTGTGTCCTCAAACAGACTTTCCAGGCCCCGGCCCAGTCCTCCTCTTTTTTTTGCCATAGGTTACGCTTCCCCCTGCTTCACTTGTTCCAGTGCGCTTTTCTGCTCGGCGGGGGCACTGTTCCTTTTGTGCGGCGGCGTGCCGGTTCATGCGGGCGGTTGTCTTTACGAACTCAATGGCGAGATCCATATAGGCCTCGCTGCCTTGCCCTTGGGCTCATAGAAATTGATGGGCTGGCCGTAGCTGGGCGCTTCCGAGATCCGGATGGTGCGCGGGATGGTGGTCTTGTAGACCTTGGTGCCAAAATACTTTTTGACCTGATCCACCACCTGCAGCGTCAGATTGAACCGCCCGGAGAACATGGTGAACACCACGCCCTCGATGTCCAGATAGGGGTTGTACTTCTTGCGGATGGTCTTGAGGGTGCTGATGAGCTCCGACAGGCCCTCCAGTGCGTAATACTCACACTGGATGGGGATAAGCACGCTGTCGCAGGCGCACAGACCGTTCAGGGTGAGCAGATCCAGGCTGGGCGGCAGTCCACAAAGATGAAGTCGTAGTCCTTCTGCACCGAGGCCAGCGCCTTGCGCAGGCGGCTTTCGCGGCCCGGCAGATCGATCATTTCCAGACCCGCACCCGCCAGCCGGGTGTTGGAACCGATGACATCAGTGCGGAACTCGGTCTTGCGGATGGCATCCCTTGCCTCCGCCTCACCGATCAGCAGCTCATAAGTACCCACATCGACACTCCGCTTGGGAATGCCGTAACCGGTGGTGGTATTGCCCTGCGGGTCCAGATCGACGATGAGCGTCTTTTTGCCCAGAGCCGCAACGCAGGACGAAAGGTTCACGGCCGTGGTGGTCTTGCCCACGCCGCCTTTTTGGTTTGCAATTGCAACGATTTTAGCCACGCTCTTTGTTTCCTCCCGGGAAAATTATTTGTTCCACGTGGAACATTCGAGGCCGGGCCCCGCTGTTTTCCCGCCAGCAAAGCCCCTTTAAAGACTAGTATAGCACATCAGCGCGGCTTTTTGAACCTGTTTCCTGATTATTTTGCGTAAAAACCCTGTGGAATTGCATTTTTTGTGAAAATTGCGATGCGTTTTATCTTTGCGCAGCTGCGGTTGGGATGCGCACCGTGTATTCGATATAGCCGTCCCGCTCTTCCCTGTGGGCCGTGGCAGGCACACCGTTGTCCGTCATCAGCCGGATGGCATGGTCGATGGTGTTGACAAAGATGCGCACATCCTTGACCATGGAGATGCGGTGTCTGCCCGGGGCGGCGGCATTGAGCACCTGCTCAATGTACAGGTCAGTCTGCCGGGCATTCATCCGCCGCTTGGCAATGGTGATGAGGGCTTCGCTCCGCCGGTTCTCGGGCAGGCGCAGGACAGCCCGGGCGTGGCGCTCGGTCAGGCCATTGTCCAGCACGAACTGCCTTTGGTCGGTGGTCAGCTGCAGCAGCCGCAGCTTGTTGGCAAGGGTGGGCTGTGCCATGCCCAGCCGCTTGGCCGCCTCGGCCTGAGTGCAGTCCCAAAGGGCGATCACATCCCGCAGCCCCTGTGCCTGCTCAAAGGGGTTCAGATCTTCTCTGGATGTTTTCCAGCAGACCCAGCGCCGCAGTCCGCTGGTCGCCGCAGTCGCAGAGGATGGCCGGAATTGTCTCCATCCTGGCCAGCTTGCAGGCGCGGAGCCGCCGCTCCCCTGCCACCAGCTCGTAACCACCCTCGACCTTCCGCACCGAGATGGGCTGTAACAGGCCGTTTTCCCGGATGCTCTGAGCCAGCCCCGCCAGCTCCTTTTCATCAAAGACAGTCCGAGCCTGAAACGGCGAGGACGGATGCTTTCCACAGGCAGGGTGTAGATCTTTCCGGCAGATTTCTTCCATTCAAACATGATTCTTTCCCCTTTCGCTGAAATGTGACGCAGTTTTCACTGTTTCCCGGGAAACGGTGGAAAACTCACTCATTGCAGTTCCAGTGTACCAGAAATCAAAAAGCCCTGCCAGAAGAATCGTTCGGCAGGGCTTGGCATTTATCTTGCGGTTTTGCGTTATTTCAGCGGAGACTTTGCGATCTTTCCACCGTTTCTGGGGTAGGCTGTCGGAGTCTGCGAAATCTTTTTGCAGAGGATGAGGTGCGGGTATCGCCGCCCGGCAGGATGCAGGGTGCGGG
>ENA-OQJX01000776-OQJX01000776.1-human-gut-metagenome-genome-assembly--contig:-NODE-776-length-12310-cov-2.276369_pt1 | contig 12310 bp, 12 predicted proteins | sample MGYA00242615_ERZ504782 | MGnify/ENA primary metagenome ERZ504782 (study PRJEB26092, sample SAMD00036354) | human gut metagenome | host: Homo sapiens | study: EMG produced TPA metagenomics assembly of... | reverse complement strand
CAGCAGTTCTTTTGCGTGCTGTCAAGGGTGGCGTAAACTTACCTCAAACTAACATATCTGCAATTTTCAAGGTTCATCTGAGCCTTTTTCTTATCGCTCAGTTTTTCATAACTCAGTTGACACTACCCCGTTGAATAGAATAACAGAATCTTAAACCGTTTTTTTTACAATTCTTGCTATGTTATTTAATGAAATAACTTTATATGCAAATATAGCAAAAAATCAATATAATTTATCTGTGAAGAAGATAAAATCAAACCATACTTACGCTTTAAATACGAGTATGGTTTGATTTTTTACTTTATAAATATTTTTTTAATATTTTTACTTTATCCAATTTCTCCCAAGGTAGATTTAAATCTTGGCGTCCAAAATGTCCGTATGAAGATGTTTGTTTATATATAGGTCTTCTCAAATTCAACATTTCTATAATACCAGCAGGTCTTAAATCAAATACTTCTGATACAATCTCTGATAATTTCTTGTCTGAAATTCTACCTGTGCTAAATGTATCTATCATAATTGAAGTTGGCTCAGCTACTCCAATAGCATAAGAAATTTGGATTTCACATTTCTTAGCCAATCCCGCAGCCACAATATTTTTTGCAACATAGCGTGCTGCATATGCTGCTGACCGATCCACTTTTGTACAATCTTTTCCTGAAAAAGCTCCTCCTCCATGACGTGCCATTCCACCATAGGTATCAACAATAATCTTTCTTCCCGTAACACCACTATCCCCATGAGGTCCACCTACAACAAATCTCCCTGTAGGATTAATAAAAATCTTTGTGTTATCATCCACCATTTCAGGAGGTAAAATTGCATCTAAAACGTATTTTTTAATATCTTTCTGCAATTGTTCCTGTGTGATGTCTGGATCATGTTGTGTAGAAATAACAACTGATTCCAAACGTGTCGGCATTCCCTGTGTATCATATTCTACAGAAACTTGACTTTTTCCGTCCGGTCTGAGATATAACAGTTTTTTTTCATTCCGTAACTTTGTCAATTGCAACACAAGTTTATGTGCAAGAATAATTGGATACGGCATCAATTCTTCTGTTTCATCGGTTGCATACCCAAACATCATTCCTTGATCTCCTGCCCCTATTTTTATTTCTTTAAGACTCGAATCTTTTGACTCTAATGCTTGATCTACACCTAATGCAATATCTTTTGATTGTTCATCAATTGCAGTAAGTACAGCACATGTATCAGCGTCAAAACCATAAGATGCATCTGTATAACCAATTTTACGAATTGTATCTCTAACTATTTGAGGGATATCTACATAAGCTTTTGTGCTAATTTCTCCCATTACTAATACAAGTCCTGTAGTAATTGCAGTTTCACATGCAACACGGCTCATGGGGTCCTGTTCAATTAATGCGTCTAAAATAGCATCCGAAATGGCATCGCACATTTTATCAGGATGTCCTTCTGTTACTGATTCTGATGTAAAAAAATAGCTCTCTTTCATTTTCATTTACCTCTATAAATATTTTTCTTCTTCTAATTTCTCATATAATTGACAAAATTCTGTAATACTTAATTGCTGTTGACTATCAGATAACGCCTTTTCTGGAGTTGGATGTACTTCTACCATCAGTTCATCAGCTCCCGCTGCTATAGCAGCGCACGCCATTGGTAATATAATATCTTTCCTTCCTAGAGAATGGCTTAAATCAACCACAACAGAATACGATATTACTTGTTTTAATAGAGCTACACAAGACAAATCTAATGTATTGCGCGTAGCACCTTCCATCGTTCTAATTCCACGTTCACATAACCAAATATTATTATTTCCATTAACATTAATATACTCAGATGCTTCAATGAACTCTTCAAAAGTCGCTGACAAGCCTCTCTTCAACAAAATAGTATTATCCACTTTTCCTAACTCTTTTAACAACGTGTAATTATACATGTTTCTACTCCCCACTTGCAATATATCAATTTTGTCTTTCATAAAATCAATGTCTCTTACATCCATAATCTCAGAGACAGATAACAAATTATATTTTTGAGCAACTTCATGTATAATCTCAATTCCCTCTTTTCCCATTCCCTGAAAAGATTTTGGTGATGTTCTCGGTTTATAAGCTCCTGCGCGCAAATAACGTATTTGATAAAAAGAGAGTATCTTTCCAATTTTTTCCATTTGCTCGTAAGATTCCACAGCGCATGGACCAATGATTAGTTCTACCTTTTTAGGACTCATAAACAACACCCTCATTGTTTATAAATTTTTGAATTTCATCTTCTAGCTTCTGATAGAAAATTCCAATGTGAAGTCCGTCCATTAAAGCATGATGGGCTTGTACATTTACAGGCATTAAAATCCTATTTTCCTGTTTATAATATTTTCCCCATGCAACTCTAGGTATTGAATCAGTCGGGGATATAGATACTGGATGAAGTATATGTGTAAAAGATACCCACGGGACGCAAGAAATAAATATCAAATCATTTCGCTCTTCCTCATGATCCAGATTTATATTCCCCATCAATTTATTTGATTCGGAAATAGCACATTCATAAAATGTATTAAAATCAAGTGTAAATGGCACTGTGCAAAAATTAAACGCATCCTCTTGAACCTTTAAAATGTATGACGGATGTACTATGTCATATTCAACTATTTGATTATTCTCAAAACGATATTTGAACTCTTTAATCGTATTACATACCTTCGAGACCAAATACATAAATACTTTAAAAAAAGAATACTTCTCTTGTTTACAATATATAACAAGCTTAGTTACGTCAACATTTGCAGTAATCCCTACATATGGGTAATCCATCTCCTTAAATAATTTAAATATATTTCTTCTTGACTTTTTTTCAATATCAACAACTTTCATCTAATTGACTCCTTTCTGCAAATCTAAAAAAAGTCATAGTCATTTAAAACAAATCCTAATTTTTCTTTTCTTCATAATATGGTGATGCCTCAGTTGCCTTACGAATTGACTTCTTCAAATCTCTTAAGAGTCGAATGGTATCTTCCCGTGTCTGATATGGCATATCATGTGTAACTAGTTCTGGATAAAGACCATTTTCACGCCTTTCAGTATTCGAAAACACCTTAAAGTCATGAAAATCATGGAAATATGCCCGTATATCATATAGTTTTCTGTTTTTATATAATTCTGTTTGCGGAAATAATAACATTTGTGAAACTCTTTCAGTTAAAACTCCCATATTAGTTGTTTCAATAATGGCCTTTTCAGTTAGTTTCACATCTTCTTCTGTTTCACCCGGCAAACTGATAAGCCACCATGCAGTTGATACTGTCTTGGTTTTACCTAAAATCTCTACATCTCTGTAAATTTTATCCAAATTATAGTAACGTCCCATATTTCTTGCTACCTTTTCAGAACCTGTTTCAATACCATAATCAACTGCAACTTTTTGTGCTGGAAAAGACTCCAGCACTTTGAATATATCAGAACTTAAATATCCTGGTTCTACAAAAAAGTGCATTGCATCTACAAACAAATTCTCTTGTTTAGCTAGATCCACAAACTTTTCTATTGGTTTATTTCCATTTGCGTAAAAAGAATCCTGAATTAAAATATTAGTTTTTCCTTCTTGTAGATAAAGTTTCATTTGGTCAATCAAATATTCCGGTGAATGAAACGCTCTTTTATTACGTCCAAGTTTACCTAAACCATTTCCTTCTAAACAATGAACACAAGATTGGGGGCATCCACCTCGAACTGTATCAAGAGCTGCTGCATACGGGATAATATCACCAGGAAGTGGATCTATTTTAGGCCATATTCCTTTGTGAGAAAGAAATGGTAGATTATCCAACTCTAATTTTATGTCCCTTCTAGTATATTCTATTTCTCCATTAGAATTTTTCACCATTAAACCCGGTATTGACTTTTCTATAATACCGCTTTCTTCTACTGATTTTACAACATCATATAATGTTTCCTCACCTTCACCCACTATAACTCCATCTATCAATCCAGAATAACTTTCCACTATATCTCTAGAAAAAAAACTGGCATGTTGTCCACCCACAATAATCGGAATATTAGGATAAATTTCTTTTAATAATGTTGCGGTTTCTAACATACCCACACTTTGATGTACCCACATATTTCCAATTCCAAATAAAATAGGCTCTCTTGATTTAATCTTATCAATGACTTGCTGCAAACTATATCCGTTTCTAAACGCCTTGGCTAAATGTAATATCTCTACCTCGTATCCTTTTTCTTTTAAATAGGCTGATAATGACATTAATCCTATACTATCAAATTGATCAAATAAAGCAGGCTGAACATTCATTAATTTAAAAGAAGTATGCGGTTGAATGAGACATACAAAATTTTTTTATTCATATTTTTCCTTTCATTACTGATTATATTTCTCACAAATTATACCTGCAAGAAATATAATCAGTTTCTTTTATCTAATAGTGTTCGAAATATCCCCAGTATTTCTATAAATTTCTAATAGTTCCTCTTGCCCCTGTTCATTTGGACATATTGTATCAAAACAATGTTTCCAAAATACGTTATCAGCCTCTCTACTTTTCATACACACTTCTTTTCTACAAAAAATTACTGCTTGGGATTTTTCCTCTTTATGAACTAAATAATCATTTGCTTTTAACTGTTCAATAAAATGATTAATTCTTTTAATTTTAATATTTTCATCCACCTGTTCCTCCATTGCCGCTGCTTCCGTTCCATCCTTAGGAAGAAAAAATGAACAAGTGTCCCCAATCAATTTTTGTATCTAATACAAACTTAATACTTTCCTCTAATTCAGTATCTGTTTCAGTTGGAAAACCAATAATCACTTCTGTTCCTAATATCAATTGCGGACTAACCTTTTTCAGTTCCAGAAATGCTTTTTTTAGCTGGTTCATGTCTGCTTTTCTACGCATTAATTTTATAATTCTTTCACTTCCAGACTGAATTGCTGATACAATCATGCCCAATGTGTTTTTTTGTGCCGCATCAAGAATACTGTCATAGTACTTTAATAACCATTTCGGATGGAGCGAATCAATTAAGGCACTATATCCATTTTCAACCAATGGTAATTCTTGAATCAGACTTCCAAAAGACTCACCAATATCTAATCCGTACGCACCTACGTTATCGCCATTGATAACAACTTTATCAGCATTACTTTCATTAAACAATTTTATTTCGCTTACACATTTTTCTACTGGTTTACTATGTAATTTTCCAACTGCCCATCGTGTAGCACAATATGAGCAATTTTCTGGACAGCCCCTACTTACCTCTACACAGAAATATTTGCTTCCCCATGCCATATCATGCACATCCGGTATATCTTTTAATTTGTGAAATTTTCCAAAGATGTCGTCAAATTTTTCCAGCTCAGTATTTCTAATAACTATTCCAGAAAAAATAGATTTGAGTTTTTCAATATCTGTATCTGGTACACACCCTGTAACAATAATTTTTGCTGAGTATTTTTTTACTCTCTCAATCTGTTCAAGTGCCATTTTTGTTGTTTCATTTATAAATCCACAACTAGTAACTACAATATAGTCAGCAATCATCTCATCTCTTACTAAATTGTAGCCATTTAACTGCAAATAAACACCCAGTTTAGCCATATCCATTTCACGTCTGCTACAATTTAAATTACATATAATACATACTTTCTCACTCATATTCTTTGCTCAAAAGTCTTATAACTTTTGATTTCCTCCTTATCATTACTATTCTTCTGCAGATATTTCTAATTTTTTATCTATTTTTTACAAAATATTCCTCTAAGTACACTCCTTGTTCCTACGTTTATTTTACTCTCATAGGATACTGTTTCATTATATGGTACTAGTGAAACAGTATTTAAGATATCCAAGATACGTATTGGCGGCAATAACATCATGTCTAACCCATCTGGTGTAACAAATAAAAATTCTTCTGTTTGTTTATTTAATGTTTCATCAACATATGCATTTGAAAATACATTTAGGCAAAGCAACCCTCCTTTTTTTAGAATTCTCGCTGATTCTCTAATTGCCTGTTCAAATTCATCCACTGACGACGTATTATGATATATTCCATTTGAAAGAATTATATCTAAACTTTCTGTTTCATACGGAAGTTTTAGCATATTAGCTTTTTGAATATGAACTTTATTCCGTTTCAAACTATTTAGTTTCTGAATTTTCATCCAGGTAGCTTTAAGCATATTTTCATGTAAATCGCAAGCCTCCACCCTAAATCCTAATTCAGCCAACATATATGTATTCCGCCCTCCACCACAGCCTAAATCCAAAACAGTTAAACTTTCTGGATATTTGATAGTTTCAAAAAAACTTCTCCAATAAATAGGTTCTTTGGCTTCTGTAAACTCGTCAACAATTGTTCTGCTATTCCAATAGAATTTAGCTATTTCATTCCTATTATATTTATCCATTTTAATCCCTCCTTTCATAGAAATATTTTTCTAAGAATTCTAAAATTGACGTGCCACCGTTATATTCTAAATATATATCTGCATACTTAGATAAACTATTAGGTATATTTCCAACTCCAACTCCAATGTCAGCTTCTTTTAACATTTTCTACATCATTTTCTCCATTTCCAAAAGCAATAACTGTTGTATCATCAGTATATTGACAAATTTTTTTTTATTCGCTCTATTGCAACTCCTTTAGATGAATATAGAGATACAATATCAAGAATTTTTATCATCTTATTATTAGGATCATTATATAAATTTATTTTTACTCCCAATAATTTCTTTTCCAATATTTTCTTATGTATATTTAAAACTTCTTTTTCATTACTAACTATTGAACATGAAAATACATCTCTAATTTTATTCTTTTTAGCTTTTTCAAGTATTATTTTGGAACCTTTTTGGACTCTATCATTATTTTTATAATTAAAATTCACCTTCAACTGATGCTCATTTGCAATGTTGACAATTTCCCAAAAACTTTCTATAGGAATATAATCTCCTTCCAAAATCTTATGACTTTGAAAATCAACAACTGCAGCCCCGTTAAATACAGCTACTGGTAAATTAATTTCTATACCCTTTACAATTTTATATGCGCTATTCCAATCTCTTGCGGTAATGAACGAAAACTGTAACCCTTCATGTATCATATGATTTATTCTTTCTCTAATCTCATCCGAAACCATAGCTTTCATATTTAAAAAGGTATCATCTAAATCAGTTATAAATAAGTAACTCTTTATTTTACTACCTCCTTTATAATTGATAACTTTCAATAATTCTTTCAGAATATCGTATAGTTTTTTAAATCTAATTTCATCACTCGGAATTGTAAAGCGCACAATATTTTTATCTTCTACACCTTTCTCAGTTCCAATTGAAAATGTAATTACATTTTTTTCTGTTAGAATTTTCCAAAAATCAATTTTCATCTTCTTACATTTAATAACTAATACATTAGTTTCAGATGCCAAAAAAGACAAATACCGTGAGCACTCTATTAATCTTTGAATTTTTAACCTATGATTGCAAATTTGACTTTTAATCATTGCTTGAAATGAATTATCATTCATAAGCTTTTTTGCAATTAGAATTGTAAAGCCACTCACTGGAAAAACTGCAGTATTACACAACATATACGTCAAAAATTCTTCATTCATGCTCGCATAACCTAAACGTGCACCAGGTATACCGTAAAATTTTGACATAGACCTTATTATAATTAAATTTAAAAAATCTTGATTTTGCAATAAAAGACTAAAAGAGTGTTCATCATACACTGTGTCCATAGAAACTTCATCTACAACGAACAATACATTTGGAAAATCTGTTATCAATTTCTTTATCTCCTGCATTTTAAAACACTGACCAGTTATAGGATTAGGATTTGAAATCCAAAGTGCTTCCAACTTTTTTTCTACCAAAGCCTGTTCAATAGAAGCAATAGATATAATCGAATTATTTATTTCTGTAGATACTTTTACATATACTGGATCAACTAATGTTTCATAAATTCGATAGAAATTTGGGATTACAACTCCAGTTTTTTTTCCCTTGAGTAATAATGAATTTATCTTCCATATAATATCTTCTGATCCACTTCCTAGAAAAAATTTTTTTCCTCCAAATTTCTGCGATAAGTATCTCTTAAATTCCTCATAAATTTGAGCAGGATATTTATTGATTGAATTAAATATTTCTATATTCGTACATGTTTCACAAATCTTTTTTAATAATTCTGTTTTATCAGAGCTTAAAGAACAATCAATGCTTCCCTCTTGTTTTCTCAATGTTTCATAATCATCCATGTAATTCATAACACACTCCACAATTTATATTAATTTCTCAACTTTATATGTGCTATTATTTATTTTTGTAGAAATAACTCTAATACCGTTCTCTTCAAAAGTTGCTATACACTTTTCTGTATTCTTTGTAATTACAAAAATAGCTGGTCCAACCGAAGATATAGCTAATATTTCTACATAACCATCTTTCTTCAAAAATGCAAGTTTATCCATCAATGCTGGAAGTTCAGGATACGTATAGGAACAATTAGCAATACTTCCTTTGTCATATCTATAATCCCATATCACATCTCCCATTGTTTTAATATCCTGGTGGCATATTGCCGGAAGAAAATAATGCAAAATATTATATGCAATCTCAAATCTATACTTTTCTCCACATTTGAAAAACTTCTCTAAATTTTCTTTTTCCTCTTCAAATTGAGTTTTTGAATCACAAAATGAATAATCTAACGGAATTCCTATCAATACTGTATATTCGTCACTAATGTTGCCTGATGCAACAACAGTGTTTTCTCCTGCTAGAATCAGTACTCCTCCTTCCATTAAACCTGATGCTGCTGAACCTCCTATACACTGCACAGGATTTAAATACTCTATATCTCCATCGATTTCTTCTCCATAATTTTGAGCTAAGTACTTAACTAAAGTTTCAGGACTTATTGGTTTTCCGAAAATATGATTAATAGCTGCCGCTATACCCGCTTGAATACATCCAGTTGAGCCTAATCCACAATGTTTTAAATTATGATAGTTTTTAATATTAACCTCAAACCCTTTGGTATATCCTAAAGCCTCTTTCATAATTAAACAAGCATGTTTTACAACACTTTCCCTTTCTTCCATCTCCTTATTTACATATATTTTATTCTCATCAATGATTTTCACAGTAATTTCAATAAAAATTTGAGTAGAAAAAACCACCTCTCCGGGCGTATATTTCATATTATTTGTTTTCCACAATTTTACTAGGATCAATTGCCATAGCATTTAATCTTGTTGGATATAAAATTGTTATCTCCTTATTTACTGGTTTTACACCATTTATACCTCCAATGGGATTGAAAACAGTCCCTACTTTAAAATAATCAAAATTTTTTATATTCATATTTTCCTCCTAATATATGCTATCTTCTATTAAAAACCGCAAATTATTTTTATCCAAGTACGATTGTACATGCAAATTTTCCACTCTAAACTTTTTATTAAGGTATAATTTATTTATCCACTGTTCACAATAATTTTTTTCTTCACTTATGTTTCCTGACTTTGGATAAGTTTCTAAAAATCCATTTAATGCACTATTCGCAATATATATCTTATTTTCCACTTCAAGTATGGGATCTGTTCCTAATAATCTAAATAAATTCCCATTATACTGTCTGTTCAAATAGGCAAAAACAACTTCTTCCAACCAACCAATTGCTTAGAACGCCCTGTAATTTTAAACAATTTAACACCTATATTTTCGTACATTACCAAATCCTCTGTCTAACAAAATTTGCCATTAACAGTTGATAAGGTTTCTGTATTTTAATAGTATTGCATTTCATATGAAAACTTCTATCAGTTATACCTTTCCCTAAAGCATCATAGTGTTGTTCCCTAAAAGGACATCTTCTTAAGCAACTTTCATTTAACATTATTTCGAAATCAATATTTTTGCCTTTCAAAAATGTTATTACATTAGTCAATTCAACAAAGTTTCTATTCAAATCATGATGTGCAATAATCTTACTTGGCTTTAATGATATGTACGGTTCAATATCCGCAACTGTTTTTATTCCAGCAATGGTCGATACATTAATGCGTACTGTGGGATATTTTTTTCTAATAAATCTAAATAATTCTAAAGAACTTATAGTCAAGGAATCTGCTTTAAAAACGTTAATAATCCATTCTAATTCTTCTTCTAATTCATCATACATTTGCATATTTATTGGTGTGTTAATTAAATATGCAAACTGAATTTTCTGAGATTCTAAAAACAATTTTATTTTTCTTGCCTCTTCCCTGGTTGTGTGATGTGCAATTGATTTTTCCCTACCTTGTGGTAATTTTCCATTTGATAATGCACCGTACATTTCCACAATCTCAATATCTTTTTTTGCTGTAAAAGTTAATATTTTTTTTATAACATTTATATCCCATTGACATGGAATAGTTAATTTTGACTTACTCATCTTATCTTCTCCTTTAAAATGTGTTTTCTAAATCTTTTATAAAATTATCAAGTGATTTTTTTGTAACATGTGGCATAATATATATTTTGTAACATACAATTTCTTCTTCCTGATATTTAATATAAAATCCATCCAATACATATTTTTTTTCAATTTGTTCTGGTAGAAGCCCATTGTTTGTATTTATAAAATGTATGCATACCATATTGGTTCCAGGATCTGAAATTACCATCGCTAATTGTTTTTCCTCTAATTTCTGAATTAAATATTCTTTTAATCGAATTAAGTCCTGCAAAATTTTTTTAAATCCATTTTTTCCTAAGAAATTAAATACTCCCCAACATGCAACCGCAGATGCTGCACTTCTTGAACTAATTAAGGTTTTATCCATAACTGTTTTTGCATATTTTATTGGTACTTCAATATGTTTTTGCATACCCTTTCTGCACATAAAAATGCCCGATGCAAATGGAATATATCCCATTTTATGAGGATCTACTGATATGGAATAAACATATTTATATTTAAAAGCAAATTCACTATCGGATATAAATGGAAAAACTAATCCGCCTATTGCTGCATCAACATGAATATAAAACTTTATATTATATTGTTTTTCTAATTCTTGAAGCAAATAATTAATTTCTTCAACATTATCTATCGTTCCAGTCATTGTATATCCCACCGTACATACAATAATGAACTTCTGTATACCAATACTAAACTTTTTTTAAAATATTTTCTTTTAGAGAATTTATATTCATTTGAAACTTTTCTGTATATGGAATATTAATTATCTCTGATATTTTCATAAGATTACATGCTTTATCAACAGATTGATGTGTTAAGTCTGTTTTAATCAAACACACATTATCTTCAAAGAAATTCCGTGCAATCCAAATCCCCATTATATTTCCTTCGGTTCCACCCGAGGTAACATATCCATCCACATCTTCATCCCCATATAACTGTCCCATCATTTCAATTAGCTCTTTTTCTAACTGTCTAGTCATGTTAAGTTGCATATTTTTATTTGTAAATGTCCCAACATGATTTTCATTATACTGTATATATTTTGCTAAAATTTCAACACCTAATGGATGTGGAGTAGATTGTGGATAGCCAAGAAACACTGCATCTTCTGAAATATAGTTATTACCAACCTCTAAAGATTTTTTTATTCTTTCTAAATCTAAACCCTTTTGAGGGAATTCTTTTTTCATCTCACACACTCCTATCTCATTTTTATATATAACTATACATTATTTTTCTATTATTTACTGCACAATGTAATTTTTATATGTCATATATGTAATTTTTGGGTTGCTCTTGTGGTATAAACTTTAGAAATAAATATATGCCATATTTAATCATTGTCTCACGATACAGCTTTGTTATATAAATACCCCTCGTAATATTGACTTTCTTATATTTCTTTCTCTACAAGATGTTTAAAAAATTCAAATCACGAAATTTTAGAAGGTGAAAAATAAATGTATAATAATCCTTTACTAATCATTGACAATATACAAAAATTATGAAAATGGGTTCGATACTGAGCATTTTGTGAGCTAGTAAATTTAATAATTAGACATCCCAGTATCAATGACTGATGCACCTACCCGTTAAATGTTGATATGCAGGTGGACTCTTTCCAACGGTTTGAATACAGTAAATCCGGTTCATTATGTGAGCCTTTTTCTTGTATTTTTATTATCAAGCACACTATAACAAACTTATTTTTCATCTTTAAGGCGTAATAAAAGAGGTCTTGGAATAAAGGAATCTGACGTATTTTCCATCAAATTGTTTTATCCTGAGACCTCTTGTGTTATCAT
>ENA-OQJX01000775-OQJX01000775.1-human-gut-metagenome-genome-assembly--contig:-NODE-775-length-12321-cov-1.289159_pt1 | contig 12321 bp, 14 predicted proteins | sample MGYA00242615_ERZ504782 | MGnify/ENA primary metagenome ERZ504782 (study PRJEB26092, sample SAMD00036354) | human gut metagenome | host: Homo sapiens | study: EMG produced TPA metagenomics assembly of... | reverse complement strand
CCCGTAGTGACTGGGGGATTGAAACAAGGATGCTGTCAGTGATATTTCTGGATCAGAGAGATCGCTGGACCGCCACGTTATCAGTTAGTGGATGAGACGTATCAATTCCAAATCAAAAAATATAGTTCCAGCGGAGATACAGCGCTTGGTCACTATGAGTTGGTAGCAGCAAATACTTCAGGAGTAAGAGTTGGTGGAGAAGAAGGTAGCGATCCTGATTCTTATTATGAAGGCGAATACCACAAACTTTCAATTGTTCAAAATGTCAATGAGGACGAAACGGATTATGAAGACTTGTATGTCAAATTGGAAATGCGGAATGAATTCAAGCCAGTCCACATGAACATCAATAAATTAATTGAAGGAAGCACTACGCCAATCAATGGGGCAGAGTTTGAACTTTATCAAACCGATGGAAGCGGACTTGAAATTGGAACGCCGGTAGCTAAAGGAATCTCTGGTGCGAATGAAGCAGACGAAGAGAAAGGAATGCTCACATTCTATTCAGTAAATGAAAATGGAGAATATTTGCTCGTGGAGGGTGAGAAAGTCATTCATCCTATTGGAGAACCAGATTCATTTATTCATATAGACAATGAAGAAAATGCCAACTATGCAGAATACAAAATCGTTGAAAGTCAAAGCCCAGAAGGTTTCAAAGAACCTGACGAAAACGACACATGGATCTTGCGACTGTACGATAATGAGGCAGGTACCATCCAGCTTAGACAAACAGGTGAAGCAAATTGGCAATATCTCACCCATTCAACAGACGAAGAGGGCCGATTATGGGTAGAATTTACTGCTTACAATACGTTTGATTATCGGGAGATCCGAGTTAGAAAATTAGATCATGAAGGCAATCCTTTAGATGGTGCAGGTTTTGATATCAGGAAAATAGGGGATTCTTCCTTCCCGCTGTATCGAGCATACACAGGCAACCCGTTAGAACCCGAAGAATCGAAACGTTTGTCTGAAATCGGTTACTTCTATCTTTATACAGTCGGTGTAGAGAAATATGTCGATTTAGAATACAGCCAGCCGCTGCGTTTATCTATCGGCGAATATGAGGTCTCAGAATCTGTTGCACCAAACGGGTATCAATTGTCTGATCAAGTATTCCAGTTTGCACTGAATGAAGAAGGGAAATTTGTCATTGGAGAGACAGTCATCGAAGACGAAACTGATCCGTTACCGGAGGGTTATGACATCATCGATGGTGTATTACAAGTAACCTTAGAAGATGAACTAGCACCAATCGATCTGGAACTTTTGAAAGTTGACAGTATAAGTAGTCGACGTCTTGAAGGCGCAGAATTTTCAATTGAGAAACAAAATAGTGCAGGAGACTATGAACTCATCGTCGGAGGCTTGGCACCAGATCCAAACGATTCTTCCCTATTCAATGCTTTGGATTTGACGGAAGGATTCTATCGGATCAAGGAAGTGAAGTCGCCGGACGGCTACAGGAAACTTCCAGGCTACTTTATTTTAGAAATTAGTTATCGTGAAGAACCAGAAGTGGAAAATGATCGGGTCGTTCCAGGAAAAGAAGCCGGGACACTAAAAGTTGAGGTTTCTTATTATCCAAACGAAGAAGCAGAGACTCCTGATCTGCAGCAAGAATTAGAGTATGAACTTTTGGATACGAACCGAATCAGGCTACAGCTTAGTGTCGGGAACGATTCTGAAAATCCATTGCCTGCTACAGGGGGATCCGGACGATTGTTCTATATCCTGCTTGCTGCATTCTTCGTTGCACTTGCCGGTGCAGCCTATGGTTTGCATGTCAGACAATCTAAAAAGGAGGGGGCAAGGTAATGAAAAAGCTGTTGTGTTTGATGCTTCAATTACTTGTTTTACTGCCATTTGTAGCAGTCCTTCTTCCTCAAACGATGTCGGCAGAAGAATTAGGGGAAGACGTTGTGGAATTTGTATTGCATAAACGGATGATTCGAGATATCGATTATAACGACCAATTTGAATTCCATGAAAATGACGGTCTGGCTATCTCTGAGGAAGCGGGAAAACAGCAGATATCATTTCGCAGACGGTCCCGCTAAATGGAGCGACATTCGCCGTTTACGATATGACCGATTATTATCATGACAAAAAAGCTGCTGAGAACATGACTCTAGAGAATTCGTCCAGCAAATCGCTGAAACGAGCAGAAACAATATCCGTCAGTTGATCACAGAAGAAAGACTTGCCCAGGTTGGGGAGTCGGTAACTACTGGAAAAGATACGGTTGGTGGATTAGGAGATGGGATTGCACGCATCCAAGTACCTAAGAAAAACCAAGATCGAGATGCAGTTATTTGATTTTTGAAGAATCAATTGATCCGGAAATCGGGTTGAATGTGGATATTGATCAAACAGCAATCCCGATTGCTGCTGTTTTGCCAATCTATCATCCAACAGAACCAACCGAGGAACTGCAAGAGATCCATATCTATCCTAAAAATGTCGGTTATTTAAGAGATCCATACTTTTTCAAGTATGGACGACAAAGAGGAACAACCGAAAAAGGACGCCCATTAGAAGGTGCTGTTTTTGCTCTGTATCAGATGATAGAAGGAGAAAAATATTATTTAGACATGGCTCCTGCGAATGACTTGAAAAATCAATGGATCAAACCAGCAAACAACGATCCTTTGAATGATAAAAATGTAAGCAAATTCATTTCAGATAAAGACGGTCTAGTCATGACAGGTCAACGATTTTTGCCCTCTGGTACCTATTATTTGAGGAATTGAAAAGTGTAGAAGGGTACGAAATGGACGAAGCAAGTAAGCAAATCGAGTCATTGTCCCTGAATCTTGGGTGGATGCAGAAGGACAGCCGCAATATGTAATGGTCAATGGGCAGAAGATGGCTGAATTGGAATCTGGAAAAGTTCCAGCCTCTGCCTATGAATCAGCAACACCACGCGTGTATAACGAGACCATAAAAGAAACAACGGACAAACCGAAAGAACCAAGTGGACCAAGCAATCCAAATCAACCTGTGAAAGGGTCCGTATTTCCACAAACCAATGAAGCAAGAACATTGATTTCTTTGTTAGGAATCCTTTTGTTGTTAGGTGCTGTTTTATTAATAAAAAAAGAACGGGGAGAAAAAAATGAATAAAAAAATGATGACCATGGGGATGAGTGCACTGTTGCTCGCAGCTGTAGGATTAGGAAGTTTTGGAAATGGAAAATTAGTTCACGCTGAAGAAGTCACGGAAAAACCAAGTGAAGTGACGATCACATTACACAAAAAAGCATTCACGACTGTGCCTGAAGAACGACCGAATAGCGGGTTGATATCAGATGATTTTGGTAATGAGAATCTTCCAGGCGTCGATTTTGAAATGTTTGATGTTACAGATGTCTATTATAATTTGCTGAAAGATGACCCTAGAACAACTGACATAGATGATGATGGGTTAGAACCTGCCGCTGCGATTGCTTTGATCCAATCAGATCACACAGCAGCATGGTTTGTATCTTATGGTATCGAAAGTATAGATAAGCAGACGACTGGCGAAAATGGTGAATCTGTTTTCAAAAATGTCCAAGTGACGGAAGAGGCACCTTCTTCGAGAGATAAAGTCTATCTCTTCTTAGAAACATATTCACCAGCTCATATTTCAAGAATCGCGTCTCCAATGGTTGTCATGATGCCAGTTATGATGCCAGATATTATTGGCGGTGTATGGGATGGAACCTCTTGGAAAGATACGTACAACACCGATGTACACTTATATCCTAAAAATGAAATCCAAGATTCTTCCAAAGAAATGAATGTAGATGAAGCAGACGTTAGAACTGTGACGATTCGCAATGAAAATGGTGAAGAAGAAACGATCCGATATGTTGACTTGGAAAAAGGAAAAACAGTTTCTTATACAATAACTGCACCGATTCCTTACTTTATTGATGAAATCAATGAGGACAATACAACAGTCATCACGCATTTCGCGATCACAGATACGCCAACAGAAGGTTTGAGTTATTTTGATCAGGAACTCCTTGTACAAGCAGGAGATACAACACTGATAAAAGATACTGATTATACAGTAACAAAAGCGGGTAACGGTTTTGCCGTGGAGATCATTCTTGAAACAGGAGGTATACCGAACACAGCAACGCTTGAAAAATTAGGGAATCATCGTGGCGGGGAATTAACTGTTACCTATGACTTGCAAGTCAACGCAATCATCAATGCAGATGAATTCCATAACAATACAGCATTGATCGAAATCGGTAGAGGTGACGAGTATGACTACAACGAACGTCGCGTGCCACCAGAAGAAGTAACGACTGGCGGGAGAAGATTTGAAAAGTTTGATGCTTCAAGCAATGCTTTACTAGACGGTGCAAGATTTGAATTGTGGAACGAAGAGAAAACTGCTTATGCTGTTTTCTATAAAGATGGCGTACGTCTATCTGTTTATGAGTCAGGTGCTGATGCAGAAGAAATCACAATCGATTGGGTAAGTGATAATAGTGTAGAGGCAACAGAATTTGTCTCAAATGACCAAGGATACTTCGAAGTTGTTGGATTAGATTACGGAACATACTTCATGAAAGAAACAGTAGCACCAGAAGGATATGTTTTACCAACAGGTGAAGCAGCTTTCACAGAGTTCAATGTAGAATATGGTAGCTATGATGATGAACTTGTGATTGTGGACTATGAGTATCCAGGAGCAGCACGCGTACCAAACGTAAGACAAGGATTTCTTCCTTCTACTGGAGGAACGGATCTTAGCATTCTTGCTGATCGGTCTAAGTTGATGATTGGGGCTTACAGCTGGTACCGTAAATCTAAAATGAAGTCTGAAGTATAAGCAACAAAAATAAGCTGCAGCAATCGGTTTTTATAAAGGTTGCTGCAGTTTTTTTAAATAAGAAGGTGAAGAAAATGAAAAAGAAAACAGAGAAAAGACCTCAAACAAAAATCAGTATGTTATTACAATTATTCATGGCAGTTATGTTTCTTACAGGAGCTGCAGTTTTTACATATCCATTTTTAGCTGATGCTCTCAGCAATTATTTGGACCAAAGAAGGATCGAGAATTATCAAAAACAGCTTGCACGAGAGAAAGAAGAAAAACATGAGCAACGATTAAGCAGTACAAGAAAAGAAAAATCAGGCGCTTGCTCGTACGGCAGCCATCCCAGGAATGGGTCAAGTCAAAGATCCTTTGAACAAGCGGTTAGAGATGTCCGAAATCCAGGAAAAGAATACTACGAACAACATATGATCGGAGCAATCTATATTCCGAAATCAATGTTAGCTTGCCTTTATTCGATGAAACAAATGATTTTTATTAGATAGAGGAGCGACAGTTCTACAAGGTACCTCTTTTCCAATTGGAGGAGAAAATACACATTCCGTCATTACCGCCCATAGCGGTGTTGCTGAGAAAAAATTGTTTACAGATCTTGAAAAAATGGAGAAAAATGACCGTTTCTATCTTGAAAGTATATGGTCAGATGCTCGCTTATGAAGTCGTTGAGAAAATCGTTGTCCTTCCAACAAAAACAGATACATTAGCAATCAGAGAAAAACAGGATCTGGTCACACTTATTACTTGCACACCTTATACTGTGAACACCCACAGGTTACTAGTGACAGGAAAGCGAGTCCCCTTACAGAAGAAGCCTCTTCGAAGATGGAAAAGACAAAAAGATACCATCTTTATCGATTACTTGCGCTCTTATTAGGTGTATTGCTAATACTTACTCTTTTCGGTTATTGGGGTTATTCGAAAATTTAAAATGACAAAAATCAAACCAAAGAAAAAATAACAAGAATGATAGACCAATTATTAAGAATAACATAATAAATTTAAGCTGCTTGGAAGAGACAAAAGCGATTAAATCGCCTATTTCCAGTTTTTTTGAACGTTTTCTAAAATGACATTTTACAGGTAAGCCAACTTGTTTCACAAAGGCTTCTTTGATATTGTAGAAGCAAGAAGAAAGATGGAGGGATTTTTTATGGCAAAAATCATGGTAGTCGAGGATGAAGAAATCATTCGACAATTGATTATGGAAGAACTTGAGAAATGGCAATTCGAAACCTTTGGAACGACCGATTTCAACCAAGTATTTTCAGACTTTGAAAGAGAAGAACCACAGCTTGTATTGCTAGACATCAATCTTCCTGTTTTGGATGGGTATTATTGGTGTCAAAAAATACGTGAAGTATCGAAAGTACCAATTATTTTTATCTCCAGCAGGAATACGAATATGGATATGATCATGGCCATGAACATGGGAGCAGATGATTTTGTGACAAAGCCTTTCCAAAGCGATGTACTGATTGCCAAAATCAATGCGTTGCTTCGCCGTTCTTATAATTACACAGAATTATCCAGTGAGATGATGAGCCATAATGGTATTACGTTGAATGTCGACAACGGAAGTATGGAGATCAATGGAGAGATCATTGATTTGAGCAAAAATGAATACCGCCTGCTATTTATTTTGATGAAACACAACGGAAAGATCTTAAGCCGTGAAAAATTGCTGCGAGCACTTTGGGATGACGAGCGGTTTGTAGATGACAATACATTGACAGTGAATATCAATCGGTTACGCCGAAAAATCGAACAGGCAGGTATCCAAGGATATATCGAAACAAAAGTAGGACAGGGATATATCGTTCCCTGAAAGGATGAGCGGTTAAGATGAATTTCTTTAAATATTTGAAAGATCAGTGGACATTGATCTTGGGATGGCTGTTTTTATTGCCTTAACGATCTTTGTGATGTGGCTAGCCCCAAATATCAAAGTGGATTTGAGCACGATTGCTTATTTAGCTTTGATCGAGGGCGTCTTTCTGATTTTTTATCTGCTAGGCGGCTACTTGAGCAAAAGAAGATGGTGGGGGAAGTTAGCTGACATACAAAAAACATCTCCTTTGCAAAATTATTTGAGTGGCGGGCGGACAGAAGAAGAAAAACTGGTAGAAGAATATATCAATCAGCTGATCCGCGAACATCAAGAAGTGATGCAATCAGCAATCAGCAATCAACAAGACCAAAAAGATTATATTGACTCATGGGTCCATGAGATCAAAGTACCACTTTCCGCTTCCAAGTTACTTGGTTCGTTCGATCGAGTTCGATATTGACGATCAAAAGTATACCTTACTCGAAAATGAATTATCAAAATCGACGAATACGTAGAGCAAGTCTTGTATTATGCAAGACTCGACAGTTTCTCGCGGGACTATCTCATCCAAGAGTATGGATTGAAAGGAATCATCCAGCCTGTGATACGCAGTCAGGCCAATTATTTTATCCAAAAAAATCTTCGCTACGAAATCATTGGTGAGGATCATACTGTTTTGACTGATGCTAAATGGGTCGCTTTTATCTTCAACCAACTGCTTAGCAATGCCATCAAATATACGCCGGACCACGGAAATATCATGGTGAGCATAAAAAAGGAAGCGCAAGGAGTCAGTCTTTCTGTTAAAGATTCAGGAATCGGTATTCCGGAGGAAGATTTGAAACGAATCTTTGATAAGGGATTTACTGGAAGAAATGGACGACTTAGCAAAACGCATTCAACAGGATTAGGCCTGTATTTGGCAAAAAATCTGGCAGAAAAATTAGGTATCCAATTGACGGCTAAATCAACTGAAGGAAAAGGGACGACAATGACTTTATTTTTCCCAATCTTAAATTTTTATAATGAAAAACGTTAGAAAATCGTTAGAAACGAAAAAAAACGCTTGTGTTGTTAACGTTTTCGCTGATAAGTTTCTTATCATGTGAAATAAAAGGAGATTGGTTATGGAAATTTTAATAGCATTAGTCCCTATGTTGGCATGGGGTAGTATTGGTTTAGTAAGTGGTAAAATTGGTGGCGATGCCAATCAACAAACACTAGGAATGACGATTGGTGCATTTCTGTTTTCTTTAGTTGTCTTTTTCGTTGTTAGTCCTGTAATCACCCCTTGGATTTTCTTGATCGGATTTTTATCTGGCTTAGCTTGGAGTGTTGGACAAAATGGACAATTCCATGGAATGAAGTACATGGGTGTTTCTGTAGGGTTACCATTGTCTACTGGTTTTCAATTAATTTTGAATACGATTGCGGGAGCCGTTTTCTTCCAAGAATGGACACAAACGAAAGATTATGTATACGGTATTATTGCTTTAGCTCTTCTTGTAAGCGGTGCGTATTTGACGGCACGACAAGATGACGAAGGAAAAATAGATACAGATAATAAAATGCTTGATTTTGGTAAGGGTTTTAGAGCATTGATCTTCTCTACGATTGGTTATGGCGTATATACGATCATTGTCAACTGGGCGAATTTGGATGCGATGTCAATTATCTTACCTCAAAGTATCGGAATGATCTTAGGTGCAAGCTTCTTTGCTTTCCGTAAAGTTAAAGTAGATCAATTTGTATGGAAAAACATGATCTGTGGATTATTATGGGGCTTAGGTAATATCTGTATGCTTCTTACAGTCAAATCCCTTGGTTTAGCTGTTGGATTCTCACTTTCACAAATGGGGATCATTATCTCTACTTTAGGCGGGATTTTCATCCTTGGCGAAAGAAAAACGAAAAAAGAGCTCATTTATGTTATTGTTGGTTGCCTTTTAGTCATTTTAGGTGGTATCCTTTTAGGGTACATGAAAACAGTTTAATCACTGTTTTCCAACCTAAAATGGGGAGGAACTTCAATGGATTTGTTTCGTAAGAAAGAGATCAATCTCAATCATACGAGTGAGATGAAAAAAGAACTAAAAACGTCTGATTTGATCATGCTTGGAATTGGCGCGATCATCGGTACGGGAATATTTGTGGTGACAGGGGTTGCGGCCAATCAAAATGCTGGTCCAGCACTGTCACTTTCATTTGTTTTAGCTGCAATCGTTGTCATTTTGTCTGGACTGAGTTTCGCAGAGTTTGCTTCGCGAGTGCCAGTGATCGGTGGGCCATATGCCTATCTGTATGTTGTCTTTGGTGAATTTGCTGCCTGGTTGACAGGGTGGTTGTTGATCGGGGAATTTTTGCTAGCAGTTTCCTCTGTGGCTTCCGGCTGGTCTGGCTATATGCAAGGTTTCTTGAAAAGCTTAGGGGCCGAACTTCCACAAGCATTAACTGGCGGGTACAATCCGGAAAATGGTACATACATTGACTTGATTGCGGTGCTCGTAGTGATATTCGTCACTTACATCGTGTCGCTTGAAGCCAAGAAAGCATTACGTTTGAATAATGTCATGGTATATGTCAAATTTGGTATCATCGCGTTGTTTATCATTGTAGGGATATTTTTCGTTAAGCCTGATAATTGGTCAGCCATTCATTGTCCTTTGGTTTTTCCGGTTGTGCGTAGATTGGTGGCAGCTCTTTGTTTTTTTTGCTTTCTTGGGATTTGATGCTGTTGCAATGGCAGCTGAGGAAGTCAAAAACCCACAAAAAGATGTACCAAGAGGGATCATTGGTTCGATACTAATCGCTACGGTCCTTTATATCATCGTGACGTTGATCTTGACAGGAATCGTTCCTTATACTGAATTAGGCGTTAATGATCCAGTGGCCTTTGCCATGAGGTATGTAGGACATGGGACAGTTGGTGCAGTGATCGCTGTAGGGGCAATCTTGACGTTGCTGACGGTGACGATCTCGATGATGTATTCACTCGCTCGTTTGTTGTTTGCTGTCAGCAAGGATGGTTTGCTGCCTAAATTTATGACAGAAATCGATCAAAGCATCGTACACCGAAAAAAGCGACTTATGCCGCTGGTGTTGGCAGCCATATTCTTTGCCGGATTTTTCCCATTGAATGTATTAGCGGAACTAACGAATATCATGCGCTTGCCTATTTGATGCTAGTTAGTCTAGGCTTACTGAAGTTAAGAAAAATGTTTGGCAAACCAAAAGCAGGAGAATTCAAAGTGCCATTCGTTCCGATCTTGCCAATCGTCTCGATCTTGACTTGTATCGTCTTGATGCTTCGTCTGCAGACGGTGACTTGGATCGTGTTCGGTATCGTAATGGTTATTGGACTGATTATTTATTTTGGCTATGGCTATGGACACAGCAAGATAGACGAAGAATAGATTCCAATGGAGAAGTTAGAAGAAAGATAAGAAAAACGCCCGTCAACAGTTTATTGAACTGTTGATGGGCGTTTGTTTTAGTAACAAGCAAAAAATGGTCTATTGGGTTAAATCCAAAAGTTTTTGTTTCAGATCTTCTTCCATGTGTCCAAGTTCTACTTCTGCATGACGACGTTTTTCTTTTCCTTCTTTTTGGATACGCAAAGTTTCTTGGATCGTTTCGATCAAATCGTTTTGTGTAGTTTGCAGGGTCTCAATATCCACGATTCCGCGTTCGTTTTCTTTCGCTGTTTCGATGGCTGAGATTTTCAGCATTTCTGAGTTTTTCTTCAATAAGTCGTTTGTTGTTTCAGAGACTTGGCGTTGAGCGGTCACTGCATCTTTTTGACGAAGCAAGGTCAATGCGATCACGACTTGGTTTTTCCACAGCGGAATGGCTGTAGCGATAGATGCTTGGATCTTTTCAGCTAAGGCTGATTTGTATTTTGAATCAAGCGGATTTGTGGGGCTTGCTGAATCGTGATCTGTCTAGCTAAGCGAAGGTCATGTGTACGTTTATCCAGACGATCTAGGAATTGTGTATAATCGTTGGCGATTTGGACATCCATCTGATCACCAGTTTCTTCTGCTTTTTTCATTGCTTCTGGAATGATCGTTGTTTGAAGTTCTTCCATTTTCAATTCTCCAGCAGCAATATAAATATTCAATGCATCAAAGTAGTCTTTGTTTTTTTGGTAAAGCTGTTCTAACATCAGATTATCTTTTAATAGTCCGTCTTTTTCTTTATCTAATTTCACTGAGATCTTGTCGATTTGTGCACCAATTTTTTGATATTTTGCTGTCACTTCATAAATCGATTGTTTGACCTTACCGAAGACACGTTGGAAGATATTTCCTTCTCCGGCACGCAGTTCATCAGGGTTGGCTTCTTGGAGACGGTACATCAGTTCAGTCAACGAATCTCCGACTGGGCCAATATCTTGAGCTTGTACGTGATTCAACATTGATTGTGAGAACTCACTTAATTTCGCTTGAGCAGCTGAGCCATAGCTGATGACAGACTGTGCATCATTGGCATCGATTTTTACTGCCAGCTGTTTTGCTTGTTCTTGGCGTTCCGCCGGTAGTTTGTCAATTAAGCGAGCAGCTGTCTGTTGCTCTTGGAGCTGATCAATCTCCGCTTGTTGTGAAGTGGTCAGCGTGTCTGTTGGGGTTGAAAACGGGTTGTTCAATAAGTCTTCAAGTGTATCGTTAACTGGTGTGATATCTTTTGTTTCAGTCGGTTTATGATCCATAAAAAATTCCTCCTTGTCGTATCTGTTCTCGATTCTTACATGAATGTCTCTACTTTAGAAAAAGTACTCGAAACAACCAGACATCATCTGAATGTTCCGAGTCTTTTTTATGAACAAAAGAGTTACTCTTTTTGTTCTGGTTCATGTTTATTATCACGCTTTAAGCTTTGTTTCGCAACAGATATCTCTACGTCGATGTCGTCTAGGTCATCAGCGACGAATTTTTGATAATCTTGTGCGATCAAAGCGGATAGCTGATCGATGATTTGCGCGCTTTCTTCTAGTTTTTCATAGGTTTGCTTGTTTTTGATCTCATGGTCATTGATCTCATTATACTTATTTGTCAAATCAACTAGATTCGGCAGATGCGTATAAAGAAATTGACTTGCTTCATGCAGTCGATTTGGTTCCTTCACTAATTCTTTGAATAAAGCTTTTGCCGCTTTGACTGGGTCATGACGGAGATCGATTGCTTTAAGTTTGGCTGTCTGCTGCATGTTCACTTGCAACTGATTGATCTCATTTTTTGTTTGATTCATCGTTTGTCGGAAAAATGAGATTTCATTCGCTGTCATACCGCTTTTTTCATAGTGAGTCTCAAGTTCGTCAGTCAGTGCAGGGATTTCTTCTTGTTTGCCTTTTTTCCTGCGCGAACCGAAGAGCCACCACAAAACTAAAACCACGCCTATCAATAAAAGTCCTAGAACAAAAGAAAAACCATTGTTTCGGACAAAGAGAAACAGCAAGACCAGTGCTAGAAGCCACGGCCAATTTCGTTTTATCATAATAAGCCCTCCAAGTCATTTATCGTTGAAGTATTGAATTCTTTCCGTTATTCGATTACATTCTTATTTTAGCATACTGACTACTAGAAAGAGTATCGGACTAAAGAAGGATTTTCTATATTTAGAAGAAAATCTTAAGGTTTATCTAATGGTAAAC
>ENA-OQJX01000772-OQJX01000772.1-human-gut-metagenome-genome-assembly--contig:-NODE-772-length-12339-cov-2.631019_pt1 | contig 12339 bp, 21 predicted proteins | sample MGYA00242615_ERZ504782 | MGnify/ENA primary metagenome ERZ504782 (study PRJEB26092, sample SAMD00036354) | human gut metagenome | host: Homo sapiens | study: EMG produced TPA metagenomics assembly of... | reverse complement strand
CTTCCCCCGGCCGGGGGAAGATGTCGTGTAAGCGATAAAAAGGGGAACGGTGGCATCGCGCAGCGATGACGGAAGGAGTTTTACCCCTTCTTTGCCTCCGCCTTGGCTGCGAACTTGGCGTTGTTGATGACAAAACGCTCGTGGGTGCCGCCGCCTACAGGGCCTTTTTCGTCGTGCAGACTCACCTTGAAGGTGAGCTTGCGGCCTTCCACAGCCACCAGCTCGCTCTCGCAGGTAACGGTCATGCCCACAGGGGTGGGGCGGTGTGCTCCAGCTCGAGCTTGGTGCCCACCGAGCCATTGCCTTCGCCCAGCGCGTCGGCCACGCTCATCCAGCAGGTCTTTTCAGCCAGCGCCACCAGTGCCGGGTGGCAAACACATCCAGCGTGCCGCTGCCCATGGTCTTTGCTGTATTGGCTGCGGTGACGAGCACGCTCTGTTCCCCGCGGATACCGGTTTCCAATGTCATATACTTTCCTCTCCTTTTGCGCGCCGTATGGCGCATTTTATTTTTGAACACCTTTATAAGATACCACATTTTGCACCAGAACGCACCCTATTTTGCACTTTTTTGTGAATTTCTCTTTTTCTTTTTGCGCAAACGGGCTGCCAAGGAGCGGAAAGAGCGGCATTCCATGAACAAATTCGCGTTTGCGCAGCGGATCGACTGCAGCCGCATACGGCCCCGGCTTTCAGTGCTGCCCGCTATTTGGAATGTGTCTGCCATAGTGCGCGGGAAAGCAGAAGCGCTGATGATTTAAAACGGCCTCCGCTTTGCTCTGGCCATATTCAGCGGAAAAATTATTTTTATAATTTGTAGATCCGAAACAACTGCTGTCGTTTCGGATCTACTTTTTCACGGAGAAAAGCTGTGGCGGAAAGTGACATTTTCTTTTTCAATTCACTATTTTTCTTGACAAGATTATGCGGAGGGGGTTACTATTTACCTTAACAGCTTTGCAGCTCGACGCGAAAATTTCAGCTTCTGTTAAGAAGGCGAACTACGCCCAAGCAAAACAAGGAGAAATCAAAATGGAAGAATCCACAAAAAAGAACTTGCATCCAAAACTACTGCTTCTTACGGCTTCGGTCATTCTGGTCTGCATCGTTGCCCTAGTTGCTCAGATTCCCAAAAAGAAACCCGAACCTCAAATTGATGTCACGACCACCCTTGAAAAAATCGTCAAGACCAGTGATCTTTCCACTGCCGTATTCCAATATCAGGGCATTGTAGAGATTCCAAACCAGAAAAATCTGAAAAAAATCGATTACTATATCTGCTATACCGCTTCCGTCTATGCTGGCATTGATTTTTCGGAGGTAACGTTTTCCGAAAATAAAGAAACCAAAACGATCACCGCAACTCTCCCGGAAGTAAAAATTCAGGACACCGTTGTTGATCCGGATTCGCTTGATTTCATGTTCCAGAATAAAAAAGCCGACAATATCTCTGTGCTGGACGCCGCATTTACGGCGTGTGAAACCGATATCCGGCAGGAATGCACCAGCGAAAGTGCTTTGCTCAGCATCGCACAAATGAACGCAGAAAACACTGTACGCGCATTGGCCGAACCCGTCATGCAGGCCATCTGTAGTGATTACTCTCTGGTTATCCAGGAGAAGAACACAGAACCCGCAGAAATTCAGGAAGGAAGTGCTGAAAGTGAATCTTAAAAAGTACATCTGCCTTTTGTCTGTTGCTCTTACGCTCTTTCTGTTCACTGCCTGCGGAAAGACCGAACCCGTCGAGGTTCCCGCCCCGGATGAGGGTCAGCTGAAATCCATCTGCCAACTTTCAGTTCTAGAAGGTTATTTCCACAATGTTGTCAAGTTCGAACAAAAAGATGCCGAAAAATTTCTGTGGATGACCAAAGATAAAAAAGCCTGGGTCGAATATGTTGGCGTTGCAAAATACGGTCTAGATGCTTCCAAGGTAAAAATGGAACTTTCCGGTAAACACGTCACAATCTCCATTCCAAAGGCTGAACTGTTGTACTGCAAGGTAGATTCCACCTCTCTAGATGAAAATGCTTACATCGTGGATAAGGATTCTGCCACCATCACCGCCGAGGACAGCAAAGCCATCCTGACTCAGGCACAGCAAGATCTGCAGGCCGAAGCCACAGACTACAAACCGCTTCTGACACTGGCCCAGCAGCAGGCGCAGCAGCTGATGGAAGACTACGTAAAAACATTGTCTCCGCAACCGGCTCTGATGCAGAGCAATACACAATTGAATGGATCTATCTGACAAGTAAATGTCCTCTTGACTCATGGAACCGCAGAAATCTACGGTTCCTTTTTTGTTTTCGCCTTCCCTCCAATCCGCATCCTTATTGCGATTCAAAAACGCAAATTTCTGCGTTTTAAGGCAAATTTCATCAATTTAGAGCAGACGCCGAAAATCTTTAAAAAAGCCTTGACAAGGAGCATTCCGCGTGATACTATGAACACATGAACAAGCGTTCATGTGAATCCGCAACGAAGGGAGACGTCAACATGGCGGAAATAAAGGAAGCAATGCCCGCGCCGCAGCCGGAAGCCTTGGATATGCCGGACGACGAGGTGCTGTACGAGTTGGCCGACCTGTTCCGGGTGTTCGGCGACTCCACCCGCATCAAGATCCTGTATGCACTGCACGACAACGAGCTGTGCGTGCAGGACATTGCAAACGCCGTGCAGCTGAGCCAGTCGGCGGTGAGCCATCAGCTGCGGGTGCTCAAGGATTCCAAGCTCGTGCGGTTCCGGCGCGAGGGCAAAACCGTTTACTACGCACTGGACGATGACCATGTGCGCAGCATCCTCTCCATGGGGATGGATCATATCGAAGAATAACGAAAGGCTGGTATTACTTATGAAGAAGAGCTACAAGATCGAAGTGGACTGCGCAAACTGCGCTCAGAAGATGGAAGACGCTGCCAACACCGTTGCAGGCGTGGCAAGTGCTACCGTCAGCTTTATGACCCAGAAGATGAAGGTGGAGTTCTCTGAAGGTGCAGACCCCCACGACACCATGGTGAATGTTCTGGCCGCCTGCAAGAAGGTGGAGGACGACTGCGAGATCTTTGACATCTGATGCGCGGCAGGTTGCTGCACACGATCAACAGCCTCGCCCTCTCCGTCACCTGCGGTGACACACTCCCCCTTTTGTCGCTACGCGACATCTTCCCCGGCCGGGGGAAGTCTTTCCTCAAAGGGAGAGGCCTTGGCAAAGAGATGAAGTTTGCGTGGACTGCAAGGGCTCTCCCTTTGGGAGAGCTGGCAAATCCAAAGGATTTGACTGAGAGGGCGAGCCCGCTAAAGAAAAAAGCATCTGCAGCAAGAATTCGTAGATTTTCTGAGAGCTCAAACGAATGTGCAGATGCTTTTTACTTTGTGTGCGATTGTGTTGTGCAATAACTTTTTCTGTTGAAAAATCAGACAGTTTTCAACAGTTTCCACTCAGTTTTCAACACCGTTTGCGGAAAAAACGTAAAATAAACGTGGAAAAGCGCTTTTACGCCTGAAAAACTGTGTGGAAAACACGGGTAAAACCGTGGAATATCCATTTTTATGGGGAAAAGTTGTTGAAATCCCCGCCCGCCGCAGCGTGATGCGGCCCATGGATCCCGCAAAAAGGAGAGTTTTGTATGAACAAAAAGCAGAAAAAGAACCTGCAGCGCATCATCATTGCGCTGATTTTGGTGCTCATCCTCAAGCTTTTGCCCCAGTTCCCCACGCCGGTGGAGCTGGTACTGTACTGCGTCCCGTATCTGGTGGTCGGCTGGGACGTGCTGCGCAAGGCACTGCTTGGCATCAAGAACCGTCAGCCCTTTGACGAGTGCTTCCTGATGGCCGTTGCCACTGTGGGTGCATTTGCACTGGGCGACTACGTGGAGGCTGTGCCGTTATCATCTTCTACCAGATCGGCGAGCTGTTCCAGAGCGTGGCCGTGGGCAAGAGCCGGCAGAGTATTTCCAGCTTAATGGACATCCGCCCGGACTACGCCAACATTGAGGGCGAGGACGGCAGGCTGGAGCAGGTGGACCCGGACGACGTGGAGATCGGCACCGTGATCGTGGTCCAGCCCGGTGAGCGCGTGCCCATCGACGGCGTGATCATGGAGGGCGCTTCTGCCTGAACACCGCCGCCCTGACCGGCGAGAGCCTGCCCCGCGATGTGCAGACCGGCGATGAGGTCATCAGCGGCTGCGTGAACATGACCGGCCTGCTGAAGGTAAAGACCACCAAGGAATTCGGCGAATCCACCGTTTCCAAAATTCTCGATCTGGTGGAAAATTCCAGCATGAAGAAGGCCCGCGCCGAGAACTTCATCACCCGTTTTGCCCGCGTGTACACCCCCGCCGTGTGCTATGGCGCACTGGCTCTGGCCTTTATCCCGCCCATCGTGCTGCTGCTCATGGGCCAGCCCGCCCGCTTTGGCGACTGGGTCTACCGTGCCCTGACCTTCCTTGTTATCAGCTGCCCCTGCGCACTGGTCATCAGCATTCCCCTGAGCTTCTTCGGCGGCATCGGCGGTGCATCTGCCTGCGGCATTCTGGTCAAGGTTCCACCTATCTGGAAGAGCTGGCCCGCACCGGCATCGTTGTGTTCGACAAGACCGGCACCCTGACCCAGGGCACCTTTAAAGTGACCGGCATCCACCCCGCAGAGGGCACCAGCGGGGAGCAGCTGGTGGAAGCTGCCGCGCTGGCCGAGAGCTGGTCCAAGCACCCCATCTCCCTCAGCATCAAGGCCGCTTACGGCAGGGAGATCGATCCGAACCGTGTCACCGATGTGCAGGAGCTTGGCGGCCACGGCGTGACCGCCAAGGTGGACGGCAGGACCGTTGCTGCCGGCAACGCCCGCCTGATGGAAAAGCTGGGCCTGAAGGCTCCCGCCGTCAGCGAGACCGGCACCATCGTGCATGTGGCCATCGAGGGCATGTACGCCGGTTATCTTCTGATCACCGATGTGGTGAAGCCCCACAGCGCACAGGCCATCCGGGGCCTGAAGGATGCCGGTGTGCGCAAGACCGTGATGCTGACCGGCGATGCCGAGCCGGTTGCAAAGGCCGTTTCCGCAGAGCTTGGGCTGGATGAATACCATGCGGGCCTGCTGCCGGGCGACAAGGTAGACCAGATCGAAACCCTGCTCGCCGCAAAGCGGCCCAAAGAGAACCTTGCCTTTTGTGGGCGACGGCATCAACGATGCCCCTGTGCTGTCCCGTGCCGATGTGGGCATTGCAATGGGCGCTCTTGGCTCTGACGCTGCCATTGAGGCCGCTGACGTGGTGCTGATGGACGACGACCCCGCCAAGATCGCACTGGCCATGCGCATTGCCCGCCGCACATTACGCATCGTGTACCAGAACATCGTGTTTGCACTGGCCATCAAGTTTGCCTGCCTTGTGCTGGGCGCGATCGGCATGGCCAGCATGTGGACCGCCATCTTTGCCGATGTGGGCGTGATGGTGCTGGCTGTGCTCAACGCCACCCGTGCCCTGTACACCAAGGATCTGGCGAAAAAGAATGAACAGTAAAAAACAGTGCCGGACAGCCTGAAAACTGTCCGGCACTGTTTTTATATATGAGGTGCATACAGGCGTTCTATTTCATGCACAAGCTCCGGTTCTTTTTCGATATCAAATTTTCTGGCAAACATGCAGGGCGATGCTTTCAGCTGTTCCAGATCAGCGTATTTCCAGACCCACGGATTGCCTCTGTCCCAATCGATGGCACGGCACTGGTATCACCCAGCCCTGATAGATCTTATCCTGATACGGCGACTGCGCGATCAGTGTCTGCACAAAGAACTCGTCCGAGCAAAAGGTCTTGTCCAGCACCTGCAGGACCCACTCTTCTTTTGTCAACAGATACCGTGCAAAGCCGTCCGTGCAGCTGAACCAGTTGCTGCCCTTTGTGAAGTGAACGTCCTGATTGCGCTTTATTTTCAGCAGCTTCTGGCCCGACAGCAGGATTCCATTGATCACGCCGAGCACCGGATGGCGGCGCAGATCGATATTCTGGAAAAAGTGCCGGTAATAAACGCGCTCATCGTTGAATGGGCTGAACGGGTGCGGGTCGAAATGGACAAATTCCACGTCCGGGTTTGCCTCAAAAAATGCACGGATATCTTCTTGTGTTTGAATGGGCAGATCCACACCGGAGATCAGGTGGTAATGCTGATACGGGCCATGGGCCACTGCTGTTTTCAATAGCACAAGCTCCGCTTTTACCTGACTGACACCGCCCCACACAACACTATGCCGTTTTGCGTGAAACACTTTCGCATATTTCATGCGGCACTCCACTGTTTCCGGCTGGTAGTCCGTATTTTTGCTGTCCATGTGGATGAATATATCATTCCACGGTACATCCAGCATCCGCAACAGGGTCAGAAGCATCTCATCACATTTATGTGCTTCTATCAGATACGCCTGTTTTTCTCTTGTTTCCATCGCTTTCTCCTCTTACTTCTGCACCGCATTTTTATTTTATTATAACAGAACCCTCTTTAAAAACAATCCCACCACCCCTTTTTACAGCACAAAGCCGCCGCATTCCCTTGCAGAGGGAGAGCGGCGGCTTTGTTTGGGTATGGAGAAAATGGAGGAGGTCTCAAAGTTTATCCGCGGAAAGCAGCGGTATATACCGCCACCACCTCGTCGCGGGTGGGGGTGATCTGGTTGGTGGACATGCAGGTGTCGTGCAGGGCAAGCTCTGCCAGCGCGGCAAAATCTGCAGGGTCCACCTTGTTCAGCTGCGCAAGGTTTGCGGGGATGCCCACCCCTGCACTGAGCTGACGGACAAACTGGATCACTGCCGGTGCGGCAGTGTCCGGGGTAAAAGTGCCCTGCAGGCCCATGGCAGCGGCAATGGTCATGAACCGCTCCCGGCACACCGGGCTGCGGCTGTTGAAGGCCAGCACGTAGGGCAGCAGCACCGCATTGCACACACCGTGGGGCAGGTTGTAGTGTCCGCCCAGCGCGTGTGCCATCGCATGCACCATGCCAAGGCCCGCGTTGGAGAAAGCCATGCCTGCCACATTTTCGGCGTAGGCCATCATGGTGCGGGCGGCTTCATCCTGACCGTTGGCAACGGCCCGGGGCAGGTTCTGCACGATCGCCTGCATGGCCCAGTAGGCATCCTTGTCCGTGAGCGGGTTGGCGTTTTTGGAAAGCGCCGCCTCGATGGCGTGGGTCAGCGCGTCCATGCCGGTGGCTGCGGTGAGCTTGGGCGGCATGGAGGACATGAAGTCGGTGTCGTTCACCGCAATGCTGACCATGCAGTTGGGGTCTACCATGGCCATTTTGCTGTGGCGGACAGGGTCGGTGACGATGTAGAAGGAGGTGCACTCGCTGCCGGTACCGGCGGTGGTGTTCACCGCCACGATGGGCAGGCCGGGCTTGGAGGACTTGTTCTCGCCCTCGTACTGTTCCACGGTACCGCCGCAGGCCACCACGATGCTGGCTGCCTTAGCGGTATCGATGGCGCTGCCGCCGCCCAGGGCCACCAGCAGCTGCACCTGCAGGGTACGGGCTGCGGCAATGCAGTCGTTCACCACCTGTACGGTGGGGTTGGGCTGCACATTGTAGTACACGGCGTACTCCACACCGGCATCGGACAGTACCTGACCGACCCGGGCAGCGGCACCGGAATCATAGAGAAAGCGGTCCGTCACCAGCAAAGCACGGCGGATGCCCATCTTCTGAAGCTCCGGTCCCAGAAGACGGATGGCACCCTTGCCAAAAAAGCTGGTCTTGACGGCGTTGATGCGTTCTGCCATGTGTTCACCCTCCGCTTACTGTGCCTGACCGCAGACGATCTGCACCGGGTCCCAAATGGAACAGGACGAGGAGGAATAGACGAAATCCACCTGACCCAGTGCTTCCACGGTCATGCCAGCGCGGATGGCAACGGCAATGGCGTTGATGCGGGCCGAAACATTCTTTTCTCCCCATGCCTGCGCACCCAGCACCTGACGGGTATTGGCCTCATACACCAGCTTGATGGTGATGCGGTGGGGGTTCGGGCAGATGCCCGGACGGTCGGTGCCGGTGGCCATTGCACTCTTGACCCGCAGACCGGCCTTGCGGGCCTCGGTCTCGGTCAGGCCGGTGCGGGCGATTTCCAGATCCGCCACCTTCAGGCTGCTGGTGCGCAGAGAGCCGTCGCGGCAGGCTGCGCAGTCGCCCACGGCATAGATATTGGGCACACTGGTGGCAAGGTCGGCACCAATGAGCACAGCGCCATTGGGTGCCAGCTGCGCCCCGGTACCGGCCAGCAGGCCGGTGTTGGGGGTAACGCCGATGGCTACCACGCAAAGGTCACAGGGTAGGTGCCGCGGTTGGTCTGCACCTGCTCCACGAAGGTACGGCCTGGGAAGGAGCGCACCTGCTCACCCAGATTGAACTGCACGCCCTGCGCTTCCAGCTCCTTCTGGATCAGCTTGCTCACCTCAGGGTCAAACTGGGGCAAAAGCTGCTGCTCTTTTTCAATGATACGCACATTGCGGCCCAGCTTGAGGAAGGACTTTGCGATCTCCAAACCGGCCCAGCTGCCGCCCAGGATCACGATGTCCCGCACATAGGGGGTGCGGACGAACTCCTTGAGGAAGATCAGATCTTCCACGGTCTTGAGGGTCTGCACGCCCACGCGGTCACTGCCGGGCACCTGCGGCACACGGTTGGAAGAACCGGTGGCCAGCACCAGTTTGTCGTAGTGGTCTTCAAACACGCGTCCGGTGGCAAGATCACATACCGTCACCTTGCGGGCGGCTGCGTCGATGCCGCGCACCTCATGGCGCAGATGTGCGGTGATGCCCTGCGCGTTCAGCTCAGTCTCCTTGGCCTGAATGGCCTTGTTCAGGCTGTCCAGATCCTCGCACAGGTAATGGGGCAGGCCGCCGGTGCCGCAGGAGTAGAAGCCGCCTTTTTCGTAGACGGTGATCTGCGCTCCGCGCTGGGCGGCGGCAAGTCTGGCGGCGGCCGAAACCCCGGCGGCAATGCTGCCGATGATAATAATTTTCATTGTTTAAGCCTCACGATCCCGCCGGGAGGAAGCCCCTCTCTGCGGCAAAACTTGCAGGGTGTTACTTACTCAGGGTGGGAGGATTGTCCACGATGCCCACGATGAAAGCATCAATGGGCGACGGATGGTCCAGACCATGCTGGGTGGTCTCGTCGGTGGTGACCAGAACCATCTCGCCTACACCCGCGCCGATGTTGTCGCCCGCCACGATGGTATCCTTTTTGGAGCCGAACACCGGCTCCACCAGCAGGAACTTATAGCCTACAAGCTCCGGCATTTTGCGGGTGGCGACAACGGTCCCCTTGACGATCCCTAAAATCATAGCTTACTCCTCTTTGCCCAGCACGGTGACCAGCTGCCCCTGCTTGAGCAGGAAGGCATTGCCATCGTCCGTGTCGATGTGAAAATCCAGTGCACATTTGTCGTTTGCGCGGATCAGCACCCCGCCCATCACGCCCGGCTTGGGGCCGTCGATCTTTACCTGCACGCGGTCGCCGTCGGCAAGGCCGAAGGCCGCTGCCTGTGCGGGAGTCATGTGGATGTGGCGGTCGGCGATCATCACGCCCTCCGGCACAGTCAGGGTGCCATTGGGGCCGCGCAGGGTCACGCCCGGCGTACCCTTTGTACTCCCGCTGGAACGCACCGGCGCTTTGATGCCGATGTTGCGGCAGTCGGTCTGCGCCAGCTCGATCTGAGTGGCACTGCGCTCCGGGCCAAGGATGCGGACATGCTTCAGTTCGCCCTTGGGGCCGATGATGTCCAGACATTCCTCGCAGGCAAACTGGCCGGGCTGGCTCAGCGCCTTTTTGGGGGTGAGCTGGTAGCCATAGCCGAACAGCTTGTCCACATCATCGCGGGTAAGGTGGATGTGCCGCACCGAGATGCCTACCGGCACCTGACGGCTGCGCTTTTGCAGCTCTGCCTGCACGGCCTGCGTGATCAGGAGCAGCAGCTGTTCCTGACTGATGTCATGGTAAACCAAGGCACAGCGCTCCTTTCTTATGCAGCGTCAGCGCAGGGCTCAGCGCAGCTCAGGCATGCACTCGGACACGCTTGCGTGCGGGCGGGGAATGACCAGTGCGCTGACCACTTCGCCAATGCGGGAAGCAGCGGTCTGGCCTGCCTCAACAGCAGCCTTCACAGCGCCAACGTCGCCCTGCACGAACACGGTAACAAGGCCTGCGCCGATCTTCTCCTGACCCACCAGAGAGACATCTGCGCTCTTCAGCATGGCATCGGCTGCCTCGATGGAAGCGGTCAGGCCGTTGGTCTCGATCATGCCCAGAGCGGCATCCAGCGGCACCTGCTCGCCTGCGGGCAGGCCGGACTTGCCGGTAGCGGGGCCCTTGGCAGGCATGATGCGGGCCAGATCTGCGTGAGGACGTGCAATGACGTTGACGCAGAACAGCTCACCCACGCGGGAAGCAGCCTCTTCGCCAGCTCGGTAGCAGCCTTGACAGCGCCCACCTCGCCGGTAACGATCACGGTGGTCAGACCGGCACCGATGGTGTCGGAACCAATGAACTCAACGTCAGCAGCCTTCAGCATTGCATCGGTAGCGTCGATGTTGCCAACCAGACCCTTCGTCTCGATAAAACCCAGAGCTTTCATAAGTTGTTCCTCCTGTCAGAACACTGAAAAAATTGTATGTGATGGTTTCGTCCTTCAAAAACTCAGATGATGCGCAGCCCGCCCTCGGCCAGCATGCAGCGGCGGCGGCGGCAGAAACTCTTTGCGCAGGTGATGCCCTCGCCGGTGGGGCCGGCAATGGTCATGGTGCAGTGGCCCTCGCCGCCAATGCCAACACCGGCCTTGGTGGCGCTGTTCTTTACGTAGATAGTGGTCTCAATGACCCGGGCAAAGCGGGTCATGTGGTCCACATCCTTGGAGAAGATAGAAGCGGTGTGGCGGTTGCCGTGCTCGGCCACCACGGCATCTTCCACCGCCTGTTCAAAGCTCTGGCAGCGCACGATGGGCAGCACCGGCATCATCTGCTCCACCAGAACGAACGGATGGTCGGCAGGCACCTCGCAGATGGCAAGGCGGCAAGTATCCGGCACATGCACGCCGATGGTCTCCAGAATGCGGGCGGCATCCTTGCCCACCCACTTTTTGTTCACCTCGTGGCCGCCGCCCTTCTTGGGCTGCAGCACGATGTTCACCAGCTGTTCGGTCTGGGCCTTGTTCAGCAGGTAGGCACCCTGCTTCTGCAGCTCGTGCAGCAGGCCGTCGTAGGCGTGTTCACGGCGAACACTTCCTTCTCTGCAAAGCAGAGGATGTTGTTATCGAACGAAGCGCCTTCGTAGATCTTGCGGCCTGCCAGCTCGATGTCTGCGGTCTCGTCCACGATGACGGGCGGGTTGCCTGCACCGGCACCGATGCACTTTTTGCCGCTGCGCAGCAGGGCGTTCACCATGCCCATGCCACCGGTGCCTGCCATCAGGCGGATCTTGGGGTTTGCAGCCATCTTGTCCACATTCTCCATGGTCGGCTCACGGGTCATGGTAATGAGGTTTGCAGGGCCGCCCGCCTCGATGATGGCGGTATTCAGCGCCTGCAGGCAGTCGGCAGACACCCGCTTTGCGCGGGGGTGCACGTTGAACACCACGGTGTTGCCGCCTGCGATCATGCTGATGGTGTTGTTGATGATGGTCTCGGTAGGGTTGGGTGGGTGGGGGTGATGGAGCAGATCACACCAAAGGGTGCATACTCTTCCAGCATCAGGCCCGCGTCACCGCTCTTGGCTTCGGTGGTCAGGCATTCGGGGCCGGGGGTCTTGTTGATGACAGCCAGATGTTTTTCCACCTTGTCCTCATAGCGGCCCATGCCGGTCTCTTCCACGATCTTGTGGCACCACTCCTCCACATGTGCCCGGGCACAGCGGCGGATGGCTTCAATGATGCGCTGGCGGTCCTCGATCTTGTAGTTGGCCGCCCAGTCGCGCTGGGCTTTCCATGCAGCCTCCACTGCGTCGTCTACGTTCTCGAACACGCCGCGGTCGCCTGCTGCACCGCCGGGTGCAGCGGTATAGGCTGCAGGGGCGGCGCTTGTCTGTGCACCGCCCATACCGGCAAGCACCTGCTTGACGATCGCTTCAATTTCCTGCGAACTGATATCCATGGTTTTCGTTCCTTTCCGTAAAGGTCATATCCGTTGGATCAAACGAAACTTTTTGTTATTGAAAGCTCTTCAGCGTCCGGCGGATGACCTCGGCCATTGCGGCATCGCGGGCATTTGCGGACTTCGGTGCGGCCGGGCCGCTTCCATTGCAGGGACTGCCGCAGGCTGTGCGGCGGGCACCGGGGCAGGAGCCGCCTGCTGTTTGGGCAG
>ENA-OQJX01000771-OQJX01000771.1-human-gut-metagenome-genome-assembly--contig:-NODE-771-length-12365-cov-2.859454_pt1 | contig 12365 bp, 18 predicted proteins | sample MGYA00242615_ERZ504782 | MGnify/ENA primary metagenome ERZ504782 (study PRJEB26092, sample SAMD00036354) | human gut metagenome | host: Homo sapiens | study: EMG produced TPA metagenomics assembly of... | reverse complement strand
AGACCATCTGAGGCATTTTTAACTGCATCTCAGATGGTTCTTTTATTCCGTTCAGGAACTCCTTCCGTCATCGCTGACACGATGCCACTGCTCCCCTTTTGTTCACTTGCGTGACATCTGCTCCTCTCTTTGTCACCTGCGGTGACATTTCTCCCCGGCGCGGGGAGAATCTGTCCCGGCCGGGGGAAGTCTTTCTCATGGAGGGAGGCTTTGGCAATACGGCCAAGTTTTCCTTTTCGCCAGAGGCTCCCTCTCCGAGGGAGCTGTCGAGCGTATGCGAGACTGAAGGAGTTACAGATCCACCACGCTGCCGACCTCGGCAGGAGAGGTGGGCACCACGCCCAGCACGGCGTGGTCAGTGCTGCGGTTGACCGTAAAGGTCACGCTGCGGCCCGCCGCGAAATCCGGGTGATAGGTCAGCTCCAGCGTCTGCCAGTTGTCCGGCACTGCGCAGAAGCAGTGCAGCAGCGCGCCGCGGCCTGCCGTCAGGTTCAGGGTGAACACCGAAGCATCCGCCGCGTTCTCGCCGTAGAGCGGCGCAGCAAAGCTGCCGCAGCGCACCGGCTTGCCATCGCACACAGCGGTAACGCCGGTGCCCATACTGTACAGGTCGCCAAGCGTGCACACCTCACGGCTCTGCAGATAGCTTGCGCCCACCGGCAGGGTGGATGCGGAGAGGTTTTCCACCGAGAGGTACACCAGCACATTGCCCATTTCCTGCGCAGGGGCATAGCCCAGCAGCTCCACGGCAGCTTTGCCGTCCAGCAGGGCAGGTTCGCCTGCAAGACGCGGCTGCTGTGCCGCTGCAGGTACGCCGGTGAGCAGCGCTGCCGCAAGGCTGACCGCACCGGAGCCGGCACATTTCAGGAATGACCGGCGGGAAATGGACTGGGACATGGAACTTCCTCCTAAAATGATCGTTCCCTTATACAATAAAGGATTGCGCCGCTTCTGTCAAGGGATGGGCCGAAACTGTAACCGAATCCTTACTCAAAGGCCTCGTTTTCCTCGGCTTCGGCCTGACCGCGCAGGGTATCGGCATAGCCAAAGGGCACGATGTCGATGGCTTCCACCAGACGGTCCCGCATCCACAGCTGCACATCGGTCTGCACCGTGTAGCCGCAGCCGGGGTCTGCCATCCACTGCTCCGGGCGGCGGTGGGCACCGCGCGCTGGCTGAGCATGCTCATGATCACGCCGCCATGGGTCACACAGGCTGCTTCGGTCACATCCATGCGGATCATATACTCAAACAGCTTCATCAGGCTTTCGGCGCAGCGGGCGTGGAACTGGTCGGTAGGCTCTGCGCCTTCGGGCACATAGCCGGAGCCGGGGGTGATCCACTTTTTAAAGTCCTCGTCGTGCACCAGCTCCTTGACCGGCTTGTTCTCAAACTTGCCAAAGCCGGCCTCCCGCAGGTCGTGCACGGTAAAGGTGTGCTTTGCATCCGGGAACAGGATGTTGGCTGTTTCCACCGCGCGCAGCAGCGGGGAGGAGAACACGGTATCCACCTGCGGATACTCGAACCGCTCTTTCAGCTCATTGAGCTGCGCGCGGCCCTCGTCGCACAGAGGGATGTCGGTGCCGCTGCCGATGTACAGGCCCTGCAGGTTGCCTGCAGTCATGCCGTGGCGGATGAGATGAAGCTTGAACGTTTTCATGGATAGTGCCTCTCTTTATCGCTGTGCGGCGGCACGGGAACGGGCGGCAAAACCCGCTGCGGAGAAAAAATCTGGCAGAAAAACGTGTCGTCTGCCAGATTTTTTGCTCTTTGGCGGCAGCTACGGCCCCGCGCACGCCACAAAATGTATGCGTTAATACCTATAGTTTAGCATAGATATGGTGTCCAGAGCAAGTCTTTTGACAGAAATGACGAAAATCAACGAAAAATATCGTCACTTTTCTTGCTTTACAAAAGGTTTTCCGTTGTGTATAATCAACCTGCTGTAAACCAAAAACAAGGATGTCCCCCTACATCGAACTTTGAGGAGCCAAAAATCATGGAATTCAACCGTATCATCAAGCTGCTGCGCAAGGAACGCGGCATCACCCAGAAGCAGGCCGCCGAGGATCTTGGCGTCTCGCAGGCGCTGCTGTCCCACTACGAAAAAGGCATCCGCGAATGCGGCCTGGACTTTGTGGTGCGCGTGGCAGACTACTATAATGTTTCCTGCGATTATCTTCTGGGCCGCAGTGCAGAGCGCAACGGCATGATGCTCTCGGCAGAAGACCTTCCGAACCCGGACAAGATGAAGGACAACATCTACCACGGCAGCGTGCTGCCCACCATGAACAAAAAGCTGATCTCCAACGGCCTGAACGTGCTGTACGCCAAGATCGGCCAGTGCCACAGCAAGGCCCTTACCACCGAGGTAAGCGCCTACCTGATGATGGCCGTAGCCAAAATGTTCCGCCTGCTGTACTCGGCCGAGCCCCACAACGCCGCCAGTATGTTCAGCATCGATCCCATCCGCTGGCGCGGCTGCTCCGATGCCGTGATGCGCATGTCCGAAGCCAACGTGGAAGCCCTGCTGGACGGACAGGATGTGACGGCGGCGAGGGCGTAAAGGACCCGGCCTGCCTGACCATGACCACGGAAAGCCTGACCCGCGAGTTCCCGCTTTATACGCCCAGCCTGTTAAATCTGGTCAAAACCAGCGAAACACATGTGAAGGGCCTTACCCACGAAGGGTGATATTCCTGTGAAAAAGCTGTAAATTCAGCCCCAAAACCCTTGCATCTTTCGGCAGAAGGGTATAAACAGAATAGAACATTCTGGAATACGGTTTTTCCTATCAAAAGGAGGATTTATTCTATGTCCAACTCCATTTCCCGCCGTACCTTCCTCAAGTGCACCGGCGCATCCGTTGCTGCTCTGGGCGCAGCAAGCCTGCTGGGCGGCTGCCAGCAGAATGGCAATGCCACCATCGTGGATGTCAAGGTCGGTGATAAGGTCAGCAACTGGAACGGCCTTGGCGTTCAGCTGACCAGCCTGTTCAACATTGATACCGCACCTGCACAGGCCGGTTACGAATACATTGCTGTTCTGGTCACCGTGGTCAACCGCACCAAGAACCAGACCTTCAACATCGGCGCACAGAATCTGGCCGAGATCAATGCTGCTTATCCCGTGCCCCCGCAGGAGAACGTGGATGCAAACTTCCACGCACTGGCAGCAGCTTCTACCGATTTCTCTGCTTCCTGCGACGGCCAGAGCGTGGAGTGCGGTGCCAACATCTCGCTGTACAACTCCAACTCTCAGACCTTCTCGGATTCCACCAATCTGCCCCGCAGGGTACCGGCTATCTGCAGCTGATGCTGATGGTCCCCAAGGCTGGCAGCAGCTGAGCGTTACTTACATGCCCACCTTTGCAGCGGATAAGACCATGACCTTCGTCATGACCGCTGCAGACGTGACCCGCGCCTGATACGCGGCCCGCACAGGACGAAATTTCGTCGCAAAACAACGTCACAGCTCAAAATTTCATCATTTTATTTTGCCAAAAGGCATTGACATCCGGCCCGGTTTCGCCTATCTTATAGGTAATGCCGCAATGCCGTACTGATCTGCTTTTTAAAGGAGGAACGAACATGTCCTATACATTCTCCCGCCGTGACTTTATGAAATATACCGCTCTTACCGCTGTTGCCATTGCAGGTTCCGGCATGCTGACCGGCTGCTCCAACCCGAACCGTCCTGTCGGCAAGGCCGGTGACACCCTGAAGCCGGGCGACGGCATCTGTGAAGCCACTGTGCTGAACAGTGCTGGCAAAGAACCGCGTTATGATCCTAATACCAAGACCCTGACCTGCAACTTCAAGATCGTCACCAAGATCGAACTGCTGGAGATTACTGACAGCCATTTCCAGGTCGATGTTACGACTGCTGAGGGCACGAAGCACTATTATTATAATACCTCTCCTAAGCCCAGTCTGGGCGATACCGCTAACCCCAAAGCTAGCAAGGACAGCGTCACCGAGGCCACTCTGACTCTCAATCTGGATCTCTCCGGCGCTACCAAAGTAGCTGTGCTGTATACTCCCAAGCATGCCGCTACTGGTGAACCCAATGATTCCTACAATGATATCTACGGCACTTGGGATATCACCGATGCATCAAGGATAGTATCCCTACCGCTTGATTTTATATTATGTCTAAGGCCCGCACCCGCAGGGTGCGGGTCTTTTTGCGTATGCGGGCCATTTGTATCCAAGTTTTGGGCGATATCATGTAAAATGTACAAAGTTTTTTAGTGGATTTATGCCTTGTGCACAGGTTTCTTTTCCGGTACAATAGGGTTATAAAAATGTGCAGGAGCATCGCAGCGATGCGGTGCTTTTTGTATTTGAGGGGCAACCCGGAAAACCTGAAAAGGAGTGCTGTTTCGATGATCAATATGGTAAAGCTTCCCACCAAAAAAAGTAACCTGTTCCTGCGCGTAGCAAAGGGCCACTTTGCTACCAGCCACAGCCATATCAACTATTACATCGATGTCACCACCCAGAAGTCCCGCCTTTCCGAGGCCAAGGCCGTGGCAAAGGAGCTGGTGGCCGCTTACCAGCACAGCACCATTGTGGACACCGTGCTCTGTCTGGACGGCACGCAGGTGATCGGCACCTGCCTTGCCAACGAGCTGACCAAGGACGGCTTTGCCAACATGAACGCCCACCAGACCATTTATGTGATCACCCCGGAGTACACCACCGGCAGCCAGATCATCCTGCGCGACAATCTGGCCCCCATGGTCAAGGGCAAGCATGTGCTCATTCTGGCCGCTTCCATCACCACCGGCTACACCGTGCAGGCCGCTGTGGAGGCCGTGAACTACTACGGCGGCACCGTGGCAGGCCTTTCCGCTATTTTTGCCACCACCCATGAGTGCATGGGCTATGAAGTCACCTCCATCTTTGACCCCGCCAGCCTGCCGGACTACGCCAGCTTTGACAGCCGCGACTGCCCCCTGTGCAAGGCCGGCCAGCACATCGATGCGCTGGTGAACAGCTTTGGCTATTCGGCGCTGTAACCCCTTTCAGTCTGCTCACTTTGTTCGCATCCAGCTCCCCCGAAAGGGGGAGCTTTCTTTGTGCTTCTCGTAAAATGCAAAAAGTTCTCCCTTTCGGGAGAGCTGGCATCGCACAGCGATAACTGAGAGGGTTATTTTTTCGGGAACACAAAGGGCTCGTGCAGGTACACCGCCACCAGATATGCCGTCATGAAGAACCAGATGATGGGCTCGCACAGGATGACCGCATTGTACTGGAATTTCGGGATGAACACCAGCACAAAGATCACCTTGCCCACCAGCTCGATCACGCTGGAGAACAGCGGCAGCACCTTTTGGCCAAGGCTCTGCAGCGCGTAGCGGGTGCACAGCAGCACCCCCAGAACGGCATAGAACGGTGCGTTCCACAGCAGGTACCGCGCACCGTTTTCCAGCACGATGGGTTCCGAAGAGCCGGAGATCAGCTGCACCATCCATTCCGCGCCAAAGTTCATCAGCACCACGGCGGCGACCATCACCACCACCGAGTACAGATACATCTGCCGCATTCCCCTGCGCACACGGTCGGCTGGTTTGCGCCGCGGTTCTGGGAAACGAAGGTGGAACCGGCGTTCGCCATGGAGATGAGCGGCATCTCCGTAAAGGCAAACAGCTTGCGGGCAGCGGTGTGCCCCGCAATGGTCAGGGTGCCAAGCCCGTTGATGCCGTACTGCAGCACCACCGAACCCGCAGACACGATGCTGCTCATCAGGCCCATGGAGATGCTCTGCTGAACAGCTCCCAGTAGAGATGACTGCCCACGGCGAAATGCTTTTTCTCCGGGATGAGGATGCACACCCTTGCCAGCACGTACAGAACGCACAGCACCACCGAGATGCCCTGTGCAATGACCGTTGCCACCGCTGCGCCCCGCACGCCCATGCCAACCCCGGCAATGAACCACAGGTCCAGCCCCACGTTCAGCACCGAGCTGATGAGCAGGAACACCAGCGGCATCACGCTGTTGCCAATGGCGCGCAGCAGGCCTGCGCACAGGTTATACATAAACATGACCACAACGCCAAGGTCGATCACGATGATGTAGCTGTAGGCATCTTCCAGAATTTCTGCCGGGGTATCCAGCAGCTGCAGCAGGGCATGCAGGCCGAAAAAACCTGCCGTTGTAATGACCAGCGAGGCGATCAGGCCAATGACGACCGACCCCACCACCGTGCGCTTGAGCAGGTCTTCGTCCTGCGCACCGTAGGAGCGCGCTGCAACGATGGCAAGGCCATTGCCGATACCGATGCCAAAGCCGACTAAAAGCTCGTAGATCGAACCGCAGGAGCCAATGGCGGCAAGGGCTGTATCGCCCAGCACATTGCCCACGATCATGGTATCCACCGTGTTGTAGAGCTGCTGGAACAGATTGGAAATCAGAATGGGCAGCATGAACAGCAGCAGGCTTTTTAAAATAGGCCCGTGCATCAGGTCTACGTTCATGTTGAAGACGCTTTTCTTTTGGGGCTGCGCGTGGGTCATAGGGTTCCTCCAAAATTATAATTTTTAAGATATCTGTACACAAAACAAAACATCTGCAATCCCTTCCCGATTTATAAAAAACAGGAAAAGGCATTGCAGATGATCGATCTTTTTGCGGGCCTGAACTCCTTCAGACAAATCCTCCGGATTTGCCAGCTCCCTCAAAGAGGGAGCCTTTGGCATGACGGTAAAGTTTCTGGTTTTGCCAATGCCTCCCTCTCAGAGGGAGGTGTCACCGAAGGTGACGGAAGGAGTCCGTGCCATAAAATTACAGCTCCTGCGTCTCGAAGCCGCTGCCGGTAAGCACCTGCACGCTGGTAAAGCCTGCAGCCTTGATGGCGGCGGCAGCTTCGTCAAAGCCGTAGGTCAGGCTGTTGATATCATGAGAATCAGAAGTGATGATGACCTTGCCGCCCATCTTCTGCCACTCGCCCAGCAGCCACGGGCCGGGTAGAAGTCCTTGCGGTAGCCGCGGTACACGCCGCCGGTGTTCACTTCCAGCAGGCAGTCGTTTGCCTTTGCGGCCTGCAGGGCCTTGAGGGCAGCGGCCTTGTAGCGGGGCGACTCTTCGTCGAAGAACTCGCCGTTGGCATTCAGCTTCTTGATGAGGTCGATGTGGGCCAGAATATCCGGCTTGAGGGCAGCCACCTTTTCCACCTCGGCAAAGTAGGCTTCCACAGCGGAAAGCGGGTCTGCGTCAAAATCATCGTTGATGCAGTCCCACAGGTCCTGCGGGCGGAAATCGATCTCGTAATACTTGCCGGTGTTCTTGCCGTACAGGTGGTGTGCGCTGCCGATCCAGTAATCGTAGCCGGTGCGCTTATCCTCGCTCAGGATATCCCACTCGATGCCGCACAGGATATCCACCTTGCCCTTGTACTCGGTCTTGAGCTTGGCAATGGTGGCCTTGTACTGGGCGGTGCGGCTGGGGCTCATGCAGTATTCGCGGTCGCGCTGGGTGTAGCTATGGCCGGTGAAGCCCAGCGTGGTCAAGCCCTGCGCACACGCAGCACTTGCCATATCCTGCAAGGTATTTTTGCCATCGCACATGGTGGAGTGGCAATGGACACTGGACTTCTTATAATCTGCCATAGATAATTCACTGCATCCTTTCCTGTTTGACCTTGTGGTCAATGACGTGACGTTTTTCCAGTTCACGGGTCACATCCTCCACCGTGATGCCGGCGCTGACCATCAGCACCAGAACATGGTAGGCAAGATCGCTGATCTCGTAAACGGTCTCTTCCTTATCCTCTTTTTCGCCCGCAATGATGACCTCGGTGCACTCTTCGCCCACCTTTTTCAGGATCTTCTCCTTGCCCTTCTCGAACAGGTAGGTGGTGTAGCTGCCCTCCTTGGGGCTATCCTTGCGGCCCTTGATGAGCTGGTACAGGCCCTGCCAGCTGAACTGCTTCAGCTCCGGCGAGACGTATACTTCGTTGAAGAAGCAGCTCTCGGCGCCGGTGTGGCAGGCGGGGCCGGATTTGACCACTTCCACCACCAGAGCATCGGCATCGCAGTCGGCGGTGATGGACACCACCCGCTGCACGTTGCCGCTGGTCTCGCCCTTGCGCCAGATCTCCTGACGGCTGCGGCTCCAGAACACAGTGCGGCCCTCGGCGATGGTGAGCGCCAGCGTCTCGGCGTTCATGTATGCGAGGGTGAGCACCTCTTTGGTGTAGTGGTCCTGCACGATGGCAGGGATCAGACCCTTTTCATCAAATTTCAGATTCATAACGGTTCTCCCTCCCGGATGGGGATATTACTAGTTTAGCGTATTCGGTGCGCAAACGCAAGAGTTTGCGGGTTGTTTTTGCGGAAATCCAGTTTCGCGTTACGGCTTCTCCCCGCGCCGGGGAGAAATGCCCCGGCGTTACAGCCGCATCTCCACGCCGTTTGCGTTGAGGTATTCCTTCAGATCCCGGATGGTCAGCAGCTTCTGGTGGAAGATGCCCGCGGCAAGACCTGCATCGATGCCCTTGTGGTGGAACAGCTCCAGAAAGTCTTCCTTTTTGCCTGCGCCGCCGCTGGCAATGATGGGCACGTTCACCCGCGCCGCAACTGCATCCAGCATCTCAAGGTCGAAGCCGCTGCGCACGCCGTCGGTATCGATGCTGTTCAGGCAGATCTCGCCCGCGCCGTGGTCCACGCACCAGCTGATCCAGTCCAGTGCATCCCGGCCGGTGTCCTCGCGCCCGCCCTTGGCGAACACCCGGAACTGGCCGTTCACCCGCTTCACATCGGCAGAGAGCACCACGCACTGGTTGCCGTAGCGCTGTGCTGCCGCCGGGATGAGGTCGGGATTTTTGAGTGCGCCCGAGTTGACGCTGACCTTGTCCGCGCCGCACTTGAGCACCCGGTCAAAATCTTCCAGCGTGTTGATGCCGCCGCCCACCGTGAGCGGGATAAAAATTTCGCTGGCGACGCGGGTCAGGATATCCGTAAACAGCGCCCGGCCCTCGAAGCTGGCGGTGATATCGTAGAACACCAGCTCGTCGGCACCGGCAGCGTTGTACATGCGGGCCATTTCCACCGGGTCGGCCACATCCCGGATGCCTTCAAAGTTCGTGCCCTTGACCACGCGGCCATTGCGCACATCAAGGCAGGGAATAATGCGTTTGGTGATCATGTCGTTTCCCCTCCGTTCACTCCTGCACCAGCTGCACGCAGCGCGCAAGGTCCAGTGCGCCGGTGTACAGGCTCTTGCCTAAAATGGCAGCGGCAGTGCCCATTTTTTTCAGTTCCAGAAGCTCTGCTTCGGACGAGATGCCGCCGCTGGCCGTAAAGGCCACGCCGGGCACCTCTTTGGCAAGCGTGCGGTACAGGCCGAGGTTCGTGCCCCTCATGGCACCGTCGCAGGCAATGTCCGTGTAGATGATGGCGGTGCATCCGGCGGCGGCCAGCCGCTTGCAGAAGTCCACGCCCGGCTCGGCGCTCACTTCCTTCCAGCCATGGATGGCCACATAGCCGTCCTTTGCGTCCACGCCCACGGCAATTTTATCGCCGTATTTTTCAGCATCCGGGCGGTAAAGGCAAAATCCGTCACCGCCACGCTGCCCAGGATGCAGCGGCCCACGCCGAGGGAAAGATATGTTTCAATGCGCTCCTCGGTGCGGATGCCGCCGCCCACCTCAATGTATAAGCCGCCCTGTTTTGCCAGCGCGGCAATGGTATCGTAGTTGGAAAGGGTGCCGTCCTTTGCGCCGTCCAGATCGACGACGTGCAGATTTTTGGCCCCCGCTGCAAGGAACTCCCGCGCCTGTGCACAGGGATCCTCGCCGTAGACGGTCATGCGGCTGTAGTCGCCCTGCGTCAGGCGCACCACCTTGCCGCCCCGCAGGTCAATGGCTGGAAATAATTGCATTTAAATCTCCTTCAGAAACGAACCCTCTCAGGCTCGCATTCGCTCGCCAGCTCTCCCGAAGGGAGAGCTTTTACATTTTACGGTTCACTCTTTAGAAGCTCCCCCTTCGGGGGAGCTGGCAACGCCGCAGGCGTTGACTGAGAGGGTTATAGCTCCGCAAATGCTTTCAGAATGCGCAGGCCGGTATCCCCGCTCTTTTCCGGGTGGAACTGGGTGCCGTACACTCTGCCCGCCCGCACCGCGCCGGTGACGGGAATGGAATAGTCGCTCACAGCCAGTGTACTCTCCGTACAGTTCTTGCCATAGTAGCTGTGGACGTAATAGACGTATTCTCCCTCACGGATGTACTTGAACAGCGGGTCGTCCTTTACAATGTGCAAGGCGTTCCAGCCGATCTGCGGCACCTTCAGGCTCTTGTCCGCAAGGTCGGGCTCCAGCGGGCAGACCTCGCCCTTCACAAAGCCAAGGCCTTCGTGCTCACCGTACTCGTAGCTCTTTTCAAACAGCAGCTGCATACCGAGGCAGATGCCCAGCAGCGGCTTCCTTTCGGCTTCTTCTTTCATGACCGGTACAAGGCCCGTCGCCTCCAGCTTGGCCATGGCATCGGCAAAAGCACCCACGCCCGGCAGGATGAGCCGGTCGGCTTTGCAGATGGTGTCCGCGTCGGCGGTGACGACCGCTTCCAGCCCCAGCTGCTTCAGGCTGGACTTCAGGCTGAACAGGTTGCCCACGCCATAATCGATAATTGCGATCATACCAGCAGTCCTTTCGTGGAAGGAATTTCGTCCTTGTGGGCTTCGTCGATCTTCACGGCCGCGCCCAGTGCATGGCCTGCGCCCTTGAAGCAGGCCTCGAGGATGTGGTGTGTATTTTCTCCCGCAAATTGTACAAAGTGGATCGTGGCGGGCACGCTGCGGGCAAAGCCCAGCCAGAATTCCTTGGCGCACTCCACGTCAAAATCGCCTACTTTTTCGGTGCTGCAATGGATGTCCCAGTTCAGGGTGCAGCGGCCCGAAAGATCGACGGCACACAGGATCAGCGCTTCATCCATGGGCAGATAAAAGCTGCCGTAGCGCTGGATACCGCGCATATCGCCCAGCGCCCGTGCAAAGGCCTGACCCAGTGCAATGCCACATCCTCGGTGGTGTGGTGGTAGTCCACCTGCACATCGCCGTGGCAGGTAAGCACCAGATCGAACCGGCCATGGCGGGCGAACAGCTCCAGCATGTGGTTCAGAAAGCCGCACCCGGTGTCCACCTCGTAGCGGCCGGTGCCGTCCAGATCAAGGGTAAGGTCGATCTGGGTCTCATTGGTGTTGCGTTCCAGCGAGATCATTCGGTTCGGCATGGTTCATTCCTCCATGATCTTATCCAGTGTTTCCATAAACGTCTGCATCTGTTCCGGCGTGCCAATGGTGATGCGCAGCCAGTTCTGGATGCGGGGCGCGTCGAAATGGCGCACCAGAATGCCGTTTTTCTTCAACTCCTTGTAGAGTGTTCCGCCGTCTTTCCGGTCGGTACTTGCAAACAAGAAGTTGGAGCGGCTGTCCAGCACGGCAAATCCGCGCTGTTCCAGCTGTTGTTTTGTCCATGCGCGGGTGTCCACGATGGCGGCGCGGGTCCTGTCAAAATAAGCGGTATCTTCCAGCGCGGCCTGCCCGGCCTTCAGGGTCAGGCGGTTGATGTTGTAGGGGTTCAGGCTGAACTTGACCCGGTTCAGGTCGGCAATGAGCTTTGCATTGCCCATGGCAAGACCCAGACGCGCACCGGCCAGCTGCCGGGACTTGGAAAAGGTCTGCACCACCAGCAGGTTCTCGTACTGGTCGATGAGGGGCACGCAGCTCTCGCCGCCAAAGTCCACATAGGCCTCGTCCACAATGACCACATTGTTCGGGTTTGCCTTTAAGATGCCCTCAATTTCCGCTCGGGGCAGTGCAATGCCGGTGGGGGCGTTGGGGTTTGCAAGGACGATGGTCTGGTTCAGGCCGTAGTAGTCCTTCGGGTCAAGGGTGAAATCCTCTTTCAGCGGGATGATGTGGCTGGGAATGTGCATCAGCCCACACCACACGCCGTAGCAGCCGTAGGTGATGTCGGCATAGGCCAGCGGGTGGTCTGCGTCGCAGAAGGCACGCAGCGCAAAGAAGAGGTTCTCGTCGCTGCCATTGCCGGGCATGATCTGCTCCGGCTGCAAACCGAAGTGGGCTGCGGCCGCTTGAGCAGGTCGGCACAGGCGGGGTCGGAGTAAAGGCGCAGCTTTTCCACCTCGTGCTCGCTCACGGCAGCGATCACCGCCGGGGAGGGCAGATAGGGGCTTTCGTTGGTGTTCAGTTTGATGTACTGCTGATCCTGCGGCTGCTCACCCGGGGTGTAGGGGGTGACAGCGGCCAGCGTGCGAGAAAGAAAACGACTCATATAAAAACCCTCTCAGTCAAAGCCTGACGGCTTTGCCAGCTCCCCCCAAAGGGGGGAGCTTTTTTTG
>ENA-OQJX01000768-OQJX01000768.1-human-gut-metagenome-genome-assembly--contig:-NODE-768-length-12433-cov-1.527466_pt1 | contig 12433 bp, 16 predicted proteins | sample MGYA00242615_ERZ504782 | MGnify/ENA primary metagenome ERZ504782 (study PRJEB26092, sample SAMD00036354) | human gut metagenome | host: Homo sapiens | study: EMG produced TPA metagenomics assembly of... | reverse complement strand
AATAAAAAAAGCACCAAATCGCCTTTGTAAATGCTTACATAAGCAATATACCGCCGAGTTAGCCCTTTGTCAATACTTTTACGCTCTCACGAATAATTAATTTTGTTTCGAACACTTTGTTCGGAACTTTTCTTTTGAGGAAATTCGATCGTATCGATTAGGAAACGCGCAGCATAAAATCCAATATCAAAACTTGGTTGCTGCACTGTCGTCAATTGCGGGATCATGTATTCTGACAGTTTTAATCCATCGAATCCTATGACAGAGATATCTTCTGGGATTTTTTGCCCAATTCATCTATCGCCTGATAGCAGCCGATCGCCATGGCATCATTCCCGCAAAAAATAGCCGTGATATCTTTATGTTTGAGTAATTTTTTTGATGCAGTATAGCCACCTTGGACAGTCAACTCTCCATGTTCAACAAATTTCCCATTAAAAGGCAGGCCATGATCTTTCAGCGCATGACGATATCCGTTGAAACGTTCTTCTAATTGATAGTATCCAGTGGTTTCCTTCAGCATGCCGATCTTCGTATGGCCGCTTTCAATAAATAGTGAAACGGCTTGATAGGCGCCCTCATATTCCTTTACGATAAGCCGTCCGTTATCCCGACGATTCAATCCGCGATCGATTAAAATAATCGGCATTTTTTGATAAAATCCGCTGTCTAATGCGTATTTCTCAGGTAAAATATTTGGTGTTGCCAGCAAGATCCCATCCACTGAGCGGTGGGAAAGCTCTTGTAAATACTTGATCTCATTTTCTTGGCTATGACGAGAATTGCATAACATGATCACATAGCCCAAAGGATTCAAATAGCTCTCTACACCTTCGATCAGTTTGGAGAAGAAGAAATCAGTGACATCAGGGACGATCATTCCGATGGTTTTTGAATGTCGATTGATCACATTTGAAGCGAAATAATCGGGTTTATAATGATGTTCATTCACGATCGACAACACTTTTTTTCTTGTCTTATCACTAAATCGGCTTCCTTTGTTATTCAAAATCTGTGAGACAGTTGTTACTGATACCCCTGCCATTTCTGCAATATCTCTGATGGTCAGCTTCACCCTAGTGGCTCCCTTCTATCTAAATTCCCTATCAGTGTACCAAAACCCCCAAGAAAAGAATAGAGAAAAAAAGAAAGTATGTTTTTTGATAAAAATCTCCTTTATCTACCAACTTGGCAGCGTTCTATACAAGTTCTGTATCTTATTTATTTTATCGTAAAAAACAACGACTCTGTTCCTACTATTTTCTTTTTGAAGAAAAAAACAGTTCTTTGTTTTTAAAAACTTCTCAACAAAAAAAGACTGATACGTACCCTTACATGCACGCCCAGTTCCACTTTTTCGTCGCTCTATTATTTTTCAGCTAGTTATTCTTTCACACTTTTGATGATATAATATCCTTTATCTTTTGTGACGATTTCTGCATTGTCCAAATGTTTCTTCCATTCTTCTTTTGCGCACTTGGCGCTCCTTGTTTCTTCTGGATCACAATTGTCAGTGTACCGCCCTGCTTCAACCGAGGATATGCGCCTGTCAAGATTTCATGTACGACTTTTTTTCCAGCACGGATTGGCGGATTGCTGACAATAGCTGCATAGGTTTCTTCATGAAGTACTTCATAGATATTTGATTGATGGATGTCCACTTGTTCGATTTGGTTACGCTTTGCGTTTCCTTGCGCTAGACTCACTGCTCGCTCATTAATGTCGACCATTTCAACAAACCGTTGTGTCGCAAATGCCAAAGCTAGCCCAATCGGTCCATACCCGCATCCCACATCTAAGATCTTTCCTTCATCAGGTAACTCTTCCCAATCAAAAGCATCAATCAGGACACGTGAACCATAATCCACTGTTTCACGTGAAAATACACCAGAATCAGTTACAAATTGAAAGGTTCTGCCTTTTAACTCAAAAGCCCATTGTTCAAAATCGTGCGCCGTATCTGGGCGTTCAGAATAGTAATGATTTGTCATGTCTTCCATCCTTCTCGTTTCTTTCATGTCAACAGTCTATCCTTTATGTATCCGTGCGCAAGTCAAGAATAAAACTCCTTTTCTTTCTATTATAAAGATTGTACAAAAAGATTGGCAATCTCTCTTAAGTGGTGGGGTTTGTGTTTATTTTGTGTTAAAATAGTTCCATTGATGGGAGAACGCAGGAGGCTAATATGAATGATCCAATGAACTACTACCGTGTGGCAAGAGAAGAATGGCGAGAATTTTATCGTAATGGGCAAGCACCTTTGACACAAGATGAACTAGATAATATCAAAAGTTTGAATGACCGCATTTCCATGCAGGATGTTCGAGATATCTACGTACCTCTTGCTCATCTGATATATCTATATATGAAAGAATTCGAATCTTTGTTCTTGAGTAAAGGTTTATTTCTTCATAAATATGTAGAAGTACCGCCTTTTATTATCGGGATTGCCGGAAGCGTAGCCGTTGGAAAAAGTACCACAGCCAGACTGCTGCAGACGATTTTGTCTCGTACCTTCAAACGAAGAAATGTTCAGCTGATCACGACTGATGGATTTCTTTATCCAAATCGTATATTAAAAGAGCGTGGAATCATGGATCGCAAAGGATTTCCTGAAAGTTATGATATGGAGATGCTGATCGACTTCTTGAATCGTGTAAAATCTGGTCAGGAAGAGATAAAAGTACCTGTTTATTCACATGATGTATATGATATCATTCCGGATAAGTACGAGCTGATCCAGCAACCTGATATCTTGATCGTTGAGGGGATCAATACGCTTCAATTACCTGCGAATCAGCAAATCTACGTCAGCGATCTTTTTTGATTTTCTTGCTATGTCGATGCCGATCCCGTGCTGATCGAAAATGGTATTTGGATCGTTTTGGCGCGTTACTGGATACGGCTTTCCAAAATCCAGAGAATTATTATTATCGTTTTGCTATCGGAGATCGTGAAGAAGCCTTTAAAATGGCAAAAGATGTATGGAAAAATGTGAATTTGAAAAATTTACAGGAATATATCTTGCCTACACGAGGAAGAGCCGATATAATTCTCCATAAAACTGAAAATCATATTATCGATTCGATTTTCATGCGAAAATATTAGCATTTTAAAATAGTTTGACTATTTTGAGATAAAATTTAAAGGGATAGGGGTAATAAATTTGACAAACGTTGCCGATATGACGAACGTTGAAAAGATTATCGTATTAGACTACGGTAGTCAGTATAACCAATTGATCACAAGACGTATTCGTGATCTTGGAGTCTTTTCCGAATTATTGAGCCACCGCATTACTGCAGAAGAAGTAAAAGCGATGAATCCAAAGGGAATCATTCTTTCTGGCGGACCAAACAGTGTATATGATGAGAATGCATTTGGGATCGATCCTGATATCTTCAATTTAGGTATTCCTGTATTAGGGATTTGCTATGGTATGCAATTGATCACATACAAACTTGGCGGTTCCGTAGAGCCTGCTAAAACCAGCGAATATGGGAAAGCTTGTTAGAAGTAACAAGCGATCAAGCTGTCTTGTTTAAAGAAACACCAAAACAACAAACAGTATGGATGAGCCATGGTGACTTGGTAACTAAAGTTCCTGAAGGCTTTGAAACAGTCGGAACAAGCAAAGATTGTCCGATTGCTTCTATCCAAGACACAACACGTAATTTTTATGGTATCCAATTCCATGCAGAAGTACGTCATTCCGAATACGGAATCGAATTGTTGCGCCACTTTGCCTTTGATGTTTGCCACTGTGAAGGTAACTGGACAATGGATAACTTTATCGATATGCAAGTAGAAAAAATCCGTGAACAAGTTGGTGACAAAAAAGTCTTGCTTGGTCTCTCAGGCGGCGTTGATTCTAGTGTCGTTGGGGTTCTTTTACAAAAAGCGATTGGTGACCAATTGACATCTATCTTCGTTGACCATGGTCTGCTACGCAAAGGCGAAGCGGAACAAGTAATGGAAAGTCTAGGCGGAAAATTCGGCTTGAACATCATCAAAGTCGATGCAAGAGATCGCTTCTTAGACAAGTTGAAAGGTGTATCTGACCCAGAACAAAAACGTAAAATCATTGGGAATGAATTCGTATATGTTTTTGATGACGAAGCAACAAAACTTGCTGGTGAAGAAGGCGTCTCTTTCTTAGCACAAGGAACGTTGTATACTGACGTTATCGAATCTGGTACAGAAACAGCACAAACGATCAAATCTCACCATAACGTAGGTGGACTGCCAGAAGATATGCAATTTGAATTGATCGAACCATTAAACACACTATTCAAAGACGAAGTCCGTGAATTAGGTACTCAATTAGGCATGCCTGATTCAATCGTTTGGCGTCAGCCATTCCCTGGCCCTGGTCTTGGTATTCGTGTTCTTGGCGAAATCACTGAAGACAAGCTAGAAATCGTACGCGAATCTGATGCTATCTTGCGCGAAGAAATCGCAGCTGCTGGACTTGACCGTGATATCTGGCAATATTTCACTGTTCTTCCAGGAATCCGCTCTGTCGGTGTTATGGGTGACGGACGTACTTACGACTACACAGTCGGTATCCGTGCGGTGACTTCAATCGACGGAATGACAGCTGACTTTGCCCGTATCCCATGGGAAGTCTTGCAAAAAATCTCTGTACGTATCGTAAACGAAGTAGCCCATGTCAACCGCATCGTGTATGATATCACTTCTAAACCACCAGCAACAGTGGAGTGGGAATAGTTAAAAAAAACGTGAATCCTTTGATACTCAAGGGATTCGCGGTTCTTTTTTATTTTTGCAACCATTTTGTAGCCAATAATCTCTTTGTTTAGTAATAGTTTTTATTGATAAGCTATTTTTGTTTAATAGTATCTTCCTCTTTTTTCTCCATCAAACACTTCCTAAAAATTCAGTATACGTTTATTACATAAAAACGATAGGCCAAAACTACATATTCCAAAAATAATAATGTTCTTGTATATCTCTATTCTATTTTTAAGTAGCTTCAAGAAAACAGTTTTAGAAGATTATTTCTTGAATTTTTGGAAAACTTCGGCTTATCTCATAAGAAATTAGTGCTTATTAAACCTCTCCTTACTTTTATAAATAAAAAACCAAATTTTTAACAGAACTTAGATTTTTTGACGAGTTTGTAGACACAAAAGATAGACAAATGATCAAATTATACTTGCAAAAAGAGTGCCCAGAAAATTTCATTTTCTGAACACCCCCTTTTCCTAAAAAATACTATAGCTTACCCGTGGTGCTAGTTAATTTTAATATCCTAAAGAATATCTCAAAGTTCCTTCAAAACGTCGTTGTGCTCGACTTAATAGAACACTGTAAGCCAGTAATATGCTTTCAAATCTACTCTCTAGCCCTTTAACAGAACGTGAGTTGAAATTTTGACAACCTAATTTTTCTAAGGAAGAAAAAACAGTCTCAACTGTTTTTCTTTGTTTTCCAAGTAAGCTGTGGTCTAGTTTTTCTGATTTATCCATGTTTTTACGTGGCGGAACGGATATAGTAATGCCCTTAAGGGCAAGCTTTTCATGGATTTTATGGCTAATATATCCTTTGTCCCCTAGGATATTGGGAAGATTCGCTTCTTCCGATAAAGTCTCTAACACTTTCACGTCATGGACACCTGGATTCGTGATTGAGTAAGTAATCGGAAAGCCAGTCTTAGTAACGATCATATGAATTTTAAGACCATAAAAATAAGATTTTTTTGTTGAGTTATAGCCAACTTTGGCTATTTGATTCAATAGTTTTGCTTGTCTATTTCTAACTGGTTTACATAATGGACTAGGAAAACTATCTATAATTCCGACTAGTTCACCTTTGGTGAGCTTCTTGATGAAAAAGTATCGAATAATCTTGATAGTGTAAGCTAAGTTTGAACTTAAGCGAGTGAATCGACTCCTACTAGGAAAGTCACCATTAGGAAATAAGACGGAACAAACCGCTCTATACGTGGCTCTTTGGCTAGTATAGCCATTAATTATGCCCCATATAACACAAGCAATAATCACTGTATCGCGTTGCTTCAGTTGATCAGTATTTCTTCGGTTTTTAATCTTATCTGGTACACAATTGTGGTATATGTTAGAAACAGTTCTCATAATTTCCTTGAATGTTATAAAAGTATCTGTATAATGTTCAGTATATTTTGATGAACGCATATGTAGTCCTCATTTCTTGGGAGTTTTGAGACTACTATATGCGTTTTTTTGTTGATTTACCAACATGTTTAGACATTTTCCTCTAGGAAAAAATTAACTAGCACCACGGGTTTACAATAAAAAACAGCCGCTTTTACGTATCTTATTAGAAAGAGAGACGAAAGGCGGTTTTATGATGTATCAAATAGAAGAGAATTTATTGAAACTTGCTTATGCAAAAGGAATCAGTAGCCAAGGGAAATGGCACTTGCTAACTGGATGATGCAGTATCCTTACAAAGAAATTGGATTTGAAGACATCGTTAAGATAGGAAAAATCACCGCACATCGGGAGCTGTTCCGTACAAGTTGGCAAGAAATTCACAATAATTGGGACAATATCCAATCGAAACAGTCGTTTGTTACTTGCTTTGATCCCAACTATCCCCTCAGTTGCTTCACTTGACCTATCCGCCAATTGTCCTGTTTTACAGTGGTGACTTGTCTTTACTTTCTTGTAATATGTTGAGCGTTGTTGGTGGAAGACGTACTTCTGCTTTAGCCAAAAAAACAGTGTATTATTTACTAAAACCAGTGGTAGAAGCTGGATATGTGATCGTCAGCGGCTGCGCGAAAGGGATAGATACCTACAGTCACCAAGCAGCAATCTCTCATGGTGGACGGACAATCGCGGTCATTGGAACAGGGATAGAGCAAGTTTATCCTGCTGAAAATCGTGACCTGCAAGAGGTGATTGCAAATGATCATCTTCTTTTGAGTGAATATCCTCCTCAATCCGGCCCGAAAAAGCATCGTTTTCCAATGAGAAATCGTATTATCGCAGCTTTGTCTAAAGGAACATGTGTCTTTGAAGCCAAGAAAAAAAGCGGCTCTCTGATAACAGCACAGCAAGCATTGGATCTTGGAAGAACAGTTTTTTCTGTTCCAGGAAATATTTTAACAGAACATTCTACCGGATGTCATCATTTGATCCAAGACGGTGCAGTTTGCACGGTTTCGGGTGAAGATATCTTGGCAGAATTTAAAGAATAACACCATACTTTTCATTTGCTTTTCTTGACAAACGTTTTCTGAATGGATATGATTAGCTACGATTTGTATGAATCCTCTTTTAATAGTAGGAACACGACAATGGAAAGGAGTCCATTCAGTAATGGCGTATAAATATTTAGTGATTGTAGAATCACCTGCAAAAGCCAAGACGATTGAGAAATATCTTGGACGAAACTATAAAGTAATGGCCAGTGTTGGCATATAAGAGATTTACCGAAAAGTAAAATGGGTATCGATTTTGAAAACAATTATGAACCCCATTATATTTCTATACGCGGAAAAGGCGATGTCATCAAAAGCCTGAAAGCCGCAGCAAAAAAAGCTCAAAAAGTTTACTTGGCAAGTGACCCGGATAGAGAAGGAGAAGCGATTGCTTGGCATTTAGCGTACCTACTTGGGTTGGATCTGAAAGAAAAAAATCGGGTGGTCTTCAATGAAATCACAAAAGATGCAGTCAAAGCAGCCTTTAAGGAACCAAGAACGATCGAATGTAGATTTAGTAGATGCACAGCAAGCACGTCGTACCTTAGACAGAATCGTTGGTTATTCGATCAGCCTATTCTTTGGCGCAAAGTCAAGAAAGGGTTAAGTGCAGGACGTGTCCAATCTGTCGCTTTAAAAATTATTATTGACCGTGAAAAAGAGATCCGAGAATTTGTTCCAGAAGAATATTGGAGCATCGACGGTAATTTTAAAAAAGCTCGCAAGAAATTCAAAGCAAATTTCTGGGGAATCGACGGTAAGAAAAAGAAATTACCAGATGCACAAAGTGTAAAAGAAGTCACTGCTAGAATTGATGGAACAGACTTCGAAGTTAAAAAAGTAGAAAAGAAAAGAGCGCAAAAGAAACCCTGCGAAATCCTTTCACTACAAGTAGCCTGCAACAGGAAGCTGCCCGATAAATTAAACTTCGAACAAAGAAAACCATGATGGTAGCACAACAATTATATGAAGGAATCACTTTGGGTAAACAAGGAACAGTCGGCTTGATTACATACATGCGTACTGATTCTACCCGGATTGCCGATACAGCAAAAGCAGAGGCCGCAGCATTTATTGAAGATACGTATGGAAAAGAATTTTCTAGACATGATCACCGAAAGATCAAAAATGCTCAAGGCGCACAAGATGCCCATGAAGCTGTGCGTCCAACGAGTGTGCTTCGTACACCAGAAGAACTCAAACAATATTTAGATAAAGATCAATTGAAACTTTATACATTGATCTGGTCACGTTTTGTGGCTAGTCAGATGACGCCGGCTATTTTAGATACAATGAAAGTAACATTAGAACAAAATGGTGTGATCTTCATTGCGAACGGTTCAAAAATCAAATTCAAAGGATTCATGCAAGTGTATGTGGAAGGTAGAGACGACGGCAAAGAAGAGAAAGAAAATATTCTTCCAGAACTTGAAGAAGGCGATGTCGTCCAATCTGTTGATATTGAACCAAAACAGCATTTTACTCAACCACCTGCACGTTTCAGTGAGGCTACGTTGATTCGTGCACTAGAATAAAAACGGGGTAGGGCGACCTTCCACTTATGCACCAACACTTGATACGATCCAAAGACGCTACTATGTAAAATTGACACAAAAAAGATTTGAGCCGACAGAATTAGGAGAGATTGTCAATTCGCTGATCTGTGAATTCTTCCCTCAAATCGTCGATATCCATTTCACAGCAGAAATGGAAGGAGATTTGGATAAAATCGAAGAAGGCACGGAAGCGTGGGTCAAAGTAGTCGATCGTTTCTATAAACCGTTTGAAAAAGAACTGACGAATGCGGAAGAAAAAATCGAAAAAATCCAAATCAAAGATGAACCAGCAGGATTCGATTGTGATGTCTGTGGACATCCGATGGTGATAAAATTAGGGAAATACGGGAAGTTTTATGCTTGTAGCAATTTTCCTGATTGTCGGAATACCAAACCGATCGTAAAAGAAATCGGTGTGACTTGTCCAGTATGTCATGAAGGGCAAGTCATCGAACGAAAATCTAAGAAAAACAGACTGTTCTACGGTTGTTCTCGTTTCCCAGAATGTGAATTCACTTCTTGGGATAAACCAGTGGGCAGAAATTGTCCAAAATGTGACGGATATCTGGTCGAAAAGAAAGTCAAAGGTGGCAAACAAGTAGTCTGTGTAAATGGAGACTACGAAGAAGACATCCAAAAATAATAGAAAAGAGGTTCTTTCATTGAAAATGGTAAATGTTGTTGGAGCAGGGCTTGCCGGAAGTGAAGCTGCTTGGCAGATCGCACAAGCAGGAGTACCTGTCCGTTTATATGAAATGCGTCCAGTCAAATCGACTGAGGCGCATCACACAAGTAATTTTGCTGAACTAGTATGTTCCAATTCACTAAGAGGAAACAGTTTGGCTAACGCAGTAGGATTATTGAAAGAAGAAATGCGACGATTGAATTCAGTAGTAATCACTTCGGCAGATGAAACAGCAGTGCCAGCTGGTGGTGCTTTAGCTGTTGACCGTGATTCTTTTCTGAAACGATTACCCGAAAAGTCAAAGAGCATCCATTAGTAACAGTGATAAACGAAGAAATTACTGAAATACCAGAAGGAATCACCGTAGTAGCAACAGGACCGTTGACTTCTCATCCATTGGCAGAAAGCATCAAAGCATTCAATGGTTCAGATGGTTTTTATTTCTACGACGCAGCTGCACCGATCGTAGACAAAGCTACGATCGATATGGATAAAGTATATTTGAAGTCCCGCTATGACAAAGGAGAAGCAGCTTACTTGAACTGTCCGATGACAGAAGAGGAATTCAAAGCTTTCCATGAGGCACTAATCAATGCCGAAAGTGGCAGAACTTAAATCTTTTGAAAAAGAAAAATATTTTGAAGGATGTATGCCAATCGAAGTAATGGCACAGCGTGGATTCAAAACAATGCTTTTTGGTCCTATGAAACCAGTTGGATTGGAAGATCCTAAAACTGGCAAACGCCTTATGCTGTTATCCAGCTACGTCAAGACAATGCTGCAGCTTCTTTATACAACATCGTGGGCTTCCAAACTCACTTGAAATGGGGCGAGCAAAAACGTGTTTTCCGGATGATTCCTGGATTGGAAAATGCTGAATTCGTTCGCTATGGTGTTATGCACCGAAATAGCTTTATGAATTCGCCAGAATTACTGAAACCGACGTATCAATCAACGAAACGCGAAGATTGTTCTTTGCAGGTCAGATGACTGGTGTAGAAGGCTATGTTGAAAGTGCAGCAAGCGGATTACTTGCTGGAATCAATGCCGCACGCTTAGCAAAAGAAATGGAACCAGTCGAGTTTCCACAAGAAACAGCTATTGGAAGCATGGCTTATTACATTACTCATGCGGAAGGAAAACATTTCCAACCAATGAATGCCAACTACGGTCTGTTTCCTGAATTGCCGGAACGCATTCGGGACAAAAAGCAAGAATATGAAGCAATTGCCCAACGCGCTTTAAAAGCTAATGAGACAATAAAAAAAGAATTAGAAAAAACAGCAGTCCCAAATGAGTGAGCAAACTCGATGAAGAGGGTGAGACGGATAGTCTCGCTCTTTTTCTTGCGTTTTTCTTAAGGATTTCTCAAACAAAATGTGGGGAATTGCATTAATTGTGAACAAACTTAGAAATATTGGTTAAATTCTGACAATTTATTTGTCTTTTTGTAGACGCTGTGCTAAATTATTCTCTGGGACAAAAGGAAGGTGAGAAAATGACGGAAGCCACGTGGAACAAAAATTTTTGCGTTATTTGATTGTCGAAAGAGGATATTCAGAAAAAACGAAAGAAGCATATGAAGAAGATATTCTCCATTTTAAACATTTCTTGGAGGAATCTGGAGACGCTGATCTGCTGAAGGCGGAATACTTTACGGTTCGTGTCTATTTGAGTGCATTAGCTGATCATCGCCCCAGCTATAGCAGAAACTCTATCAGTCGCAAGATAGCTAGCCTACGTTCGTTTTATCAGTACCTTCTCAAAGAAGAAGTGATAAAAGAAAATCCATTTTCTTACGTTCATCTCAAAAGAAAATTTGAGATTGCCACGCTTTTTATGAAATGAATGCAAGCACTTTTGACAGCGTAGCAGGAGATAGTCCTCTAGATTTGAGGAACCGCGCTTTGCTGGAAGTCCTTTACGGATCTGGTATCCGTTTAAGCGAGTGTAGCAATCTGTTGGTATCAGACATTGATTTTGATTCAGAGGTCATGTTGATTCATGGTAAAGGAAACAAGGAGAGATACGCGCCTCTAGGTTCTTTTGCCCAAGATGCTCTACAAGAATATTTCACAGAAGGCCGTCAGGTATTGATGACAAAATATCACGAAGAGCATGATATTGTTTTTGTGAATCATCATGGAAAACCAATCACGCCTACTGGTATTGAATATGTCTTGAATCAGATGATCAAAAAAGCAGTTTGGATAGCGATATCCATCCCACATGCTGCGCCATACATTCGCCACTCATTATTAAATAATGGGCAGATCTGCGGACAGTCCAAGAATTGTTAGGACATGCCAATTTATCAACTACCCAGATCTATGCCCATGTAACAAAAGAAAGTTTACAAAAAAACTATCGTTCATTCCATCCAAGAGCGTAAAATAAGGAAAAGAACAAATTTAGGAGGAAACAAACATGGTCGAATCACCATTTCATTCAACCACAATCTGTGCTGTCGAAAAAAACGGAAAATTTGCCATGGCTGGAGATGGCCAAGTAACAATGGTGAATCTGTTGTCATGAAAGGCACAGCAAAGAAAGTACGACGTATCTACAATGGCGAAGTCGTTGTGGTTTCGCCGGAAGTGTCGCAGATGCATTTACTTTAGAAGAAAAATTTGAAGGCAAACTGAACGAATACAATGGAAATCTGCAACGTGCAGCTGTTGAATTAGCTCAAGAATGGCGGACACAGCAATCTATGCAAAAACTTGAAGCGATGCTGATCGTAATGAATGAGAAAGAAATGCTTCTTGTTTCAGGTACAGGAGAAGTGATTACGCCAGATGATGGCATCTTAGCTATCGGATCAGGCGGGAATTTTGCGTTGGCCGCAGCCCGAGCAATGAAAAATTATGCTCAAAATGACATGAGTGCGAAAGAAATTGCAGAAAATGCGTTAAATATTGCCGCAGACATCTGTATCTTTACTAATCATAATATTATCGTAGAAGAACTGTAAGAGGTGAG